>ERZ1292623.4260-Hain-H51-01um-R1-4260-length-11791-cov-6_pt1 | contig 11791 bp, 8 predicted proteins | sample MGYA00564398_ERZ1292623 | MGnify/ENA primary metagenome ERZ1292623 (study PRJEB36523, sample SAMEA6512633) | groundwater metagenome | collected 2019-01-07 | study: AquaDiva: Metagenomics assemblies of 32 groundwater samples | reverse complement strand
AATAATTAGGTTATGTTTACGTCTAATATAGTTTGCAATAGATTCATCTATTTTATTCCCCCCCACTCTAACCGATTTGTGGGCAACAACCCCCCCCAGACAAATGACTGCAGCCTCAGCCGCTCCTCCGCCAATATCCAAAATCATATGGCCCGAAGGAGCAGAGACTGGAATTTTGGCACCAATTGCTGCAGCAAGCGGCTCATCAATCAGGTACGCCGTGCGTGCTCCCGCGCTGAGAGTTGCATCAAGCACCGCACGTCTTTCAACTTGAGTACACCCAGCAGGCACACAAACCATAACTTCAGGCTTCAGGAAAGAAAAACGCGGAGAAACCTTGGCGATAAAATACCTAAGCATCGTCTCAGTTACTTGGTAGTCTGCGATAACACCATCGCGCATAGGCCTCAACGCTTGCAAATTTTCTGGAGTCCGCCCAAGCATCCTTTTTGCCTCATTCCCAACTGCAACAACCCGATTTTCCTCAACAGAAACAGCAACAACCGTAGGTTCGTTTGCAGCCAAACCCTGCCCCGCAACCCAAACGAGAGTATTTGCGGTACCTAAATCGATGGCGATACGCTGTGACAACATTTGATATCTTCTGAAGTATTCCTCGAGGCAGTAGAGGTTATTCGCAGTATATCAACAAGCAACACTTTGTAAACTTACTCATACTAGATCAACTATCCACCTCAAAAACTTACCCAAAAAAAGGCAGAGAAGAAAAAGAAAAATTTCGGCTAATGTGTTAAAATTAGCTCTAGCGGGGTATGGCGCAGAGGTAGCGCGCACCGTTCGGGACGGTGAGGCCGTTGGTTCAAATCCAACTACCCCGAAAGGGATGTCCCCGTAGCTCAATGGACAGAGCACAGGTTTCCTAAACCTGCGATGAAGGTTCGATTCCTTCCAGGGACACAATTATTTTACCTCAAACTAACCGCATACAGGTTCCCCACAACTTCCCCCCCCGCTCCGAGGTTTGTCAGAATCAAAAGTCTTGATGTATTTGGTAAAGGAATTGCAAACGGCGCAGTATATGGCCCGGCATATACAGTTTGTGGATTTGTTCCGTCATAATCTTGGATTAGAATTTTACCAGACTCTGTCAAGATCAAGTGGTTCGAGGTTGGAAACCATGAGATCAGTGTATTCGGCGAATCAGATTTTCCGATTTTCAGATTATCAGATACTCTGACGCTCCGAGTTTTCTGACTCCCCTGAGCTGCAGATTCTGATGCCTCCTCAAAAAGTGATTTTGCCCCCGCCAATTCCCCAGAAAACACAAGAAAATTCTTATCTTCCTTCAGATCATACACATAAGTATTTCCTGACTTTACAGCTCTCTCCTCATTTTGCGTTGAAGACCCCGGCAAAGAAATAGCCAAGCCTTCCGGAATCAAGAATTCAGCTTTGGCAGTATAGAAAACCTTATTTTTGTCTGGTGAAAATTCGACCTTTTGATTTTTCAATAAGTCTCGCAAGGTTTTGGGGAGCTTTTCAAACTTTTCCATGTATTTTTTATCAGATTCCTCCTGCCAATCCTTTAAGGTTTCGGAAAGTGCAAGGGAAGTAATGGGGGCCAAGGCAGTAGGTGGAGTTGGAGAATTCACATCTAGTACCGAAAACCCCTGAGAAGACCTTACCAAGAGCTCACGAGAGTCAGGAGACCATGCCCAAGATAAATCTGTAGGGTCAACGCTAGCAACCCGCCTGGGGTCTCTTGAAAACCCGATCGGCAAATCCCCAAGCTCCATTACCCAAATCCCAACTTTCTCTTCATCTGCCTTCTCAGAGATCGGAACTCCATACGCAATTTTAGTCCCGTCTTCTGACAAAACCGGGCCAACTGCCCCTGCAAAAGTTAAAGCAGAAAGGCTTGGAGCCGCAGGGAAAAGGGATACATCAATTTTTGTAACTTCCTCTTTTTTTATTGTTATAGTCTTCTTCCAAGTTAAAAATCCTTCTTTTTTAAGTTCAATCTCATACCTATCCGGAGGGAGAGAAATAGTTGCGTTTGTAGCAGATTCCAGTTTCCCGTTCACCAAAACCTGAGCACCGTCCGGAGAGGAAGTCACAACAAAAAGCCCAGAAGGGCGAAATGTTAGAGTTTTTGTATCGAATCTATACCCCTTTGCAATTTGAATAACAGCATAGCCCACCCCTAAAACAAATAAGCTTGTGAGCAGAAAAAGAAGACCCCTGACCCGTGTCATAGCGTAAGTATACATTAGAAAAACTCTAATATCTAAACTCTAAATCCTAAACAATTTCAAAATTCAAGTTTTAAATTTCAAACATTTGTGCTTAGATATTATTTAGAATTTGGTGCTTAGAACTTAGGATTTACAACTCAAGAATATCTTGGAACCTCTTAGATTCACTATATGGTCCCACAACCACCATCCTTAGCTTTCCAGGCTCAAAAAGTCTACCGGCCACACGAACCAGGTCCTCAACACCCACCCTATTCACACCACCCACAACTTCTTCCACACTCCTCCCACGTCCCTCCAAAAGCTCATCCTCCCCAACAAAATCGCTCACAGTTTCAGTATCCTCCAGGCTCAAAATAAATTTTCCTTTTGTATATTCTTTTGCTTTCTCAAGTTCCGACTGTTCTAATTTGTCAAATTGGACAAATTCTCCCATAACAACCCTTATAGCCTCCTCCACCTTTTTCAAATTAACACCCATTCTAACCCCCAAATACCCAGCGTCTGTATAATCCTGATGCACACTATTGATATAGTAGGCCAAGCCCCGTCTCTCCCGAACCTCCGTAAACAGACGCGAAGACATCCCGCCTCCTAAAATTGCTGCTAAAACAGCCTCAATATATCTATCCTTACTCCCCAAAGGACTTGCAGGGAAGCCTAAAAAGATATGGGCTTGTTCTGTCTTTTTAGTAATTAACTTAACCCGATCTAACCCGAGGGGTGACGCGCGCAAGAGGGGCTCCCGCGAAGGGGCCCCTTGTGGGTTTTCGTGGGAGAAGGCGCGCGGCAGGACCACGAGGGCGGTAGATTCCACGGCAAGACCCCCACCATTAAAATATTCCTGGGTCAAGCCTTTAACTTCGGCTAGATCAAACTTCCCCGCAACCGCCACAACCATCCTCTCCGGACGGTAAAACCTCTCTCTAAATTCACTAAATTCACTTTTTGTTAACTTTGTCACTGTCCCCCTCTTTCCAGCCACATCATGCTCCAAATCACTCCCCAAAAACACTAATTCTTCAAATGCACTGTAGGCTCTTTGTGGCGGCAAATCTTCATACATTTGAATTTCAGAAACTATAACTCCCTTTTCGCGCTCAATCTCTTTATGGTCCACAATTGGATTCCAAACCATGTCGGATAAAAGGTCAAAAGCAAGTTTTATATGGTCTTTCCCGCTTTTTAAGTAAAACGATGTCCTTTCTTTCGAGGTTGAAGCATTTATCTCTGCTCCTATAGAGTCGGCAGCGCTCGAGACGGCATGAGCAGAAGGGTACCGACTAGTACCCTTAAAAACCATGTGCTCTAAAAAATGAGCAAGCCCATGCGTATTTTTGGTTTCGTGTCTTGACCCTGCGCCAACAAAAACTTGTACAGTACAAGACTCAACTCCGGGCACAGAAGCAGAAATCAACCTCAGACCGTTACTTAGTACATCTTTTTGTATCTTCATAATTTAGCTTCACCAAGAATACTTTAGGTAGATTTCCTAGCAGTTTGATATATTAGATTACATTTTTTCCGGAGCAAAGATTCCCAAAAGCCCCAAACCATTCCTAAGAATTGTGCCAACAACCTCAGTTAAGACAAGCCGTAAATCTTTTTGTCCACCCTCTGCCTCCAAAATTCTGTGTTTGTTATAGAAAGCATTGTACTTTTGTGCAAGATCAATAACATATGTCGCAACCAGGTTTGGGGCAAGATTTTCTGCCGCAGCAGAAACAACCTCAGGGAATTTGTAAAAAGTACGCAAGAGAGCAAGCTCTTCTTGCGACATGTCTACCGTCAACCGTCTACCGTCTACGGCCGTAGACGGTAGCCCGTAGTCTGTGGACTTCTCAAGCACACTCTGTGTCCTCGCATACGTATACTGGAGATATGGTCCCGAATCCCCTTCAAAACTTAAAGATTTGTCAAAATCAAAAATAATGTCTGTTCCAATCGCACTTTTAAGAAGCGTGTACTTTACAGCTCCCACCCCAACCTTCTCGGCAGTCTCCTCATCCATTTCAGGATAGGCTTGCAAAAGCCTTTTTTTTGCCTCATCTAGCAACGACTCACCGCCAATTACACCCCCAGCTCTTGACGACATCTTGCCAGTTGGCAGACGAACCATCCCATGAGCCACATGTTTTACCTTTCTCCCCAATTCTGGGTCAACCGACCCTAAAGCAGCGATTATAACCTTAAAATATTCCTTGATCTCGTTTCCCGTAACGATATATGAGTGCGTATATGGAAAATCTTTATATTTTGTCTGGGCAAGTCCAAGATCTTTAGCCTCATAAGTCGGTAGCCCTTGCGAGTTTATAAACACACGATTGTGCAAACCGTGTTTTTCACCCGGAAAGATAATTGCCCCATTACTCTCTTCAAAAACTCCGTCTTTTAAATGCTCTTTGACCAATACTTCCCCAACCCTGCCGGTATCTCGTTCAAAATAATAAAAATCAAACCGAGTATCCAACCGTTTGTAAATTTGCTCAAACGCGTCCAGAGACCATTTCCTGCCTGTTTCGTAAAGCTCTTTTATCTCGGGATCAAGATCATATACCTTCTTATTCAGAGCAATTATCTCTTCTTTCGCTGCTTGGTCTTCCTCATACGCCTTTGCACCCAAAGCATACGCTTCACCAAGGTGTTTGGTCCGCACATCAAGTGGTTCATTTTTTACATCTTCGATTCGCCATTTGCCATTCCACAATATGCCATATATTGCCTTTGCCACATGCAGCCCCACATCCCCCTGGTAATTTGCCCGCTTAACCTCTGGACCTTGGGATTCAAAAAGTCTGGCCAAAGATTCCCCAACCGCGTTTGTAAACAAATGCCCGACATGGAACTCCTTGAAAGGATTTGGGTCTGTGTATTCAATTATTATTTTCTTCCCCTCCCAAAGTTTGCTTTCTCCAAACTGTTCATCATTAACAGATTGCATCAAACTATCAAGAAGTACCTCTTTCTTGATAGTAAAATTTATAAATCCCGGCGGAGCAACCTCAATTCGCTCGCAAATAGCTTGTAGCAAATCGTTTTTAGACAACTGTATTTTTATATATTCCGCAAATTCAAGTGGAGATTTCCATTTGCCATTTGCTATTCGCCATTTGCTATCACCAAAGGCGACCAAAGCTACATTCGTGGCATAGTCTCCATGTTCAGGAACCGTCGGGTGGGTCAACTCAACCTCAACGCCCCCACCCACAACATCCTCAATTGCTTTTTTAATCTTCTCAGCATAGTCAGAGCGTGTCCAATTCATACAACCTATTGTAGCCTTTTTTACTTTAATACAAAACACATAAACTGCTTATTGTATGAGGCCTAAAAGCTGGTCATTGTTGTAACGGCCGTGTTAACAATGTCCCAACCGCGGGATCAGAAGATTCGACAACAACCACCCAAGTATCAATTAGTGTAACGGCCGTGTCAATAATGGTTAATTACGGCAAAATCGTGCTTCAAATAGTCCAAGAACGTGGCGAAATAAGGCATTCGCATTTTATTCGACCTCCCATTCTGCTGTCTAACCAAACTCGTCAAAAATTGGTGTAATCTTCTTCGGAGTGTATCAACCAACCTCGAAACGTTTGTACACAATCTATACACAAATTGTGGAAAACTTACCAAATGGGTATTGACAAGTTAATGGCCCTATTAATATAGTAAACACAAGCTTTTAAAACTTGGGGGAAACCCTAGGGTTTGAAGCTAAAACTGCCCAATGTACCGACTGTCCTTGGCAACTCAAATTTTGCCGATGTCGGCATAACCGGCAACTTAACAGTTGGACTACTCTCTATAGAATCCGTCATTGCGAGCGGCAGCGAAGCAGTCTCTTCGACTTCTCTTAATGTCCTTGGCACCCTCAAGTTCCAAACCCTATTCGGAGATGGCGTCCAAATAGACCAAAAAGGAAACTTATGGGAGTACAGCAGTGTTATATATAGATGGGATAAGCAGGAATAGTACAGCTAGTAGCTGTACTTTAGCTGCTGACAACAGCAAAAATCTGGAAATAGCCAGAAATAGCAATGCAGGAAATCAGTTCTTTAATGGTCAGATTGATGATGCCCGTATGTATAACTATGCTCTAACCCCGGTACAAGTGAGAGTCTTGTATAACAACGGAGTAGTAAACTTTTCTCCATCCACTGGAGCTCCTTAAAGACTGGTGGAGTATAAACTTGTAACGGGGTAGCTATCCGTTTCGGCCCGTTAACTGGATCGCCTTAACTATAACAATTATAGCCGTTATAATGATTATAAATATTATATGAATACTTCCGAAGCTGGTGGCTATAAATCTCTTCCCTTCTTCAAACAAACGGAGATCATCTACGATTTTACCGTAGAGTTTGTCAAACTTTATATAGACTACAAGTCTCGTACAAAAGATCAAATGGAGCAAGCTGCCAGGTCGGGCAAGCAAAACATTCCGGAAGGATATTTGCAAAAAAGTTTAGAGGGTAGAATTAAGCTCGTTGGAGTAGCAAGAGGTTCTTTGGAAGAGCTCTTAAATGACTACTTAGACTTTTTGAGACAAAGAGAACTAAAACTCTGGGAAAAAGATTCTTCTGAAGCCCAAGCTGTAAGACGGCTTGGGTATAACCATTATAAAACTTATAAAGATTATAAAATTTATATTTCCAACCCTGAAAAAGCTGGGAACGCAATGGTTTGTCTTATTAACCAAACCAATGCCCTAATTGACCAAAAACTTCGTTGGATGGAAGAAAAATTTATTAAAAACGGAGGATTCCGGGAAAACTTATTTAAGAAAAGGTTGGATTATAGAACCAAAACTTAATTTTTATTTCAAATTATCACCGGAGGAGCTGTAAGGTTTGCACCAGCACAGGCAGTCCGTGATATAGTTGGAATATGGAAGTAATCTTTTTCAATTCTACCATCAAAAATTATCTTGACTCCTTAGAAAAATCCTCCAAATCAAAATCTTCTAAATATATAGACTTACTTGAAAGGTTTGGAAACACGCTCGGAATGCCCTACTCCCGAAAAATATCACACAATCTCTACGAATTGCGCATTAGAAGTCAACAGGAAATCCGCATCCTCTGTTGTTTTTATAATCAGCAAGCGGTTATTGTACATGCTTTCGTTAAAAAATCTCAAAAAACACCCCGCAAAGAAATTCAAACCGCTTTACGAAAAATTGCTCTCTTGACATAATATAACATATCTGATATATTGCCTTTATGGAAAAGTTTGAACCAATCAAGTGGAAAGATGTCAAAAAAGAATGGCTAAAAGACCCCGAACTAAAAAAAGCATACGATGCTTTGGAAGTGGAATTTAGCATCATTGAACAAGTTATTAGAAAAAGACTAGATCACGGCCTAAGCCAAAAACAACTAGCAGAAAAAATTGGAACCAAACAATCCGCTATTGCAAGACTCGAAGGCGGAAATGCAAATCCTTCTGTTGCTTTCCTGAAAAAGGTGGCAACAGCCTTGGGTGGTAAACTTCAGATTTCAATATGAAGGCCAGATTGATGTAAGTTAAAATTGAAAATTAATGCCTAAACTTTGGCGCTATCTCTTTGCTCTCCTGCTTTGCAGTCTGATCCTCACCTCTCTTGCACTTACTCCGCTCCTGGACAACCGCCTCCATATTGTCTTTTGTGACGTTAGTCAAGGCGACGGAATTTTAATCTATAAAAAATCCGTACAAATAGTTTTGGATGCTGGACCAAAACCTCAGGCTTTCCTAAAATGCATGTCAAAACATATTCCATTTTGGGATAGAACGATAGAGTTAGTAATACTTTCAAACCCCGACCGAGACCATTACGGAGGTTTAACAGAAGTTTTCAAAAGCTACAAAGTAGAATCTTTTGCATCCCCCGGCATAAACCGCGACGACCAAGGCTTCAAAGTCCTTGAAAATGCTGTAGTAGCAGAATTTATTCCGCGCAAACAAAAGCCAATCGCGCTAACCAGCGGTCAAACAATCAAGATCGGTGAGGTCACACTCGACACCCTCTGGCCGACTTCGGAGTGGTTAGCATCCCAAACCAGCCATATAGCCATACAGCCATCTAACAATTCTCAGGTTCTCGGCTCCTTCACCCCCCTCAACTCCGATTCTGTAAACCTCACCTCCCTCGTGCAACACCTATCCTATGGTTCGTTCGACGTCCTCCTAACAGGCGACATTGCCCCACCCGCATCATACGTATTAGCGAAATTCATTTCGCGCCCCGTAGATGTCCTAAAAGTCCCCCACCACGGCTCCAAGAACGGCCTGACAGAAGATATGCTCGATTCCGCAAGGCCTGGCCTTGCAGTAATCTCCGCCGGCAAAAACAACCGTTACGGGCACCCGCATAAAGAGATATTGGAAGCGTTAGAAAATAGAGGCGTTAGGACGTTAGGCACATATGATGTGGGAGATATTGAAATAATAACTGACGGCAAAACCTGGCAAGTCCAAACCGAAAGTAAAACAGCTTTTAGCCTAGATTGGCTAAGAGAAAAAATTCTCTCAAATTTTAAATCCCTTCTTCCAGAACCTCATGCTTCGCTTTTATCAGGAATAGTTTTGGGTACAAAATCCAGCCTCGATTCTGAATTTTTTGAAGCATTGCGTAAAACTTCTACTCTACATATCATCGTTGCCTCGGGAACAAACGTAGCACTCGTGGGGGGAGCAATACTAAGAATATTTCCGCCATATATCGGCAGAAAACAATCAACCATTTTAACCATTCTAGCCATTTGTCTTTATGTTCTCCTTGTCGGCCTTGAACCACCCATCATTCGCGCTGCAATAATGGGGACAATTGGATTTACTGCACTCGCCCTGGGACGCGAGTCAAACGCTATCCGCGCATTATTAATATCGGCCGCGCTCATGCTTCTTGTTTGGCCTCAGTGGATCAGTGATTTGTCATTTCAATTAAGTTTTTTGGCTACATTAGGTGTGATCGTACTTGGCAATCCAATTAGTCAAATTAGACCAATTAGACAAATCCCTAATATTTTTAAAGAATCCGTCGCCACCTCCCTAGGGGCACAAGCCGCCGTAGCGCCATTGATTTGGCTTCACTTTAAAGAGTTTTCCGCAATCGGTCCGGTTGTAAACGTCTTGGTTCTGTGGACCATCCCGTTTATCATGGCCGGAGGCATGCTTCTGGGTCTAATTAGCCTAATTAGTCCAATTAGACTTATGTCTTATCCAATCGCCTGGTTCCTCTGGCTACCTCTTGAGTACTTTGTAAGAGTGGTAAATCTTTTTTGATTCCGCAAGGTGAGACCTTGCGGAACTTTATGGACATGCTAATATAAGTTATACCCTCACGAAACGTTATCAAGGAATATCTCGAAAACGGCTATTATCACATATATAATAGGGGTGTTGAGAAACGATTAATCTTTCAAGATGAGCAAGACTATGGAGTATTTTTAGGGTATTTAAAAGAATACCTTCTCCCGAAAGATGTAGTAGAACTCCAAAACAGACTTGGAAACCCAAGCACTCCCTGGCCAGAAAAAGATAAAATACTAAGACTCTTGAAATTAAACAATTTCTTTAACGAAATTAAACTCCTCGCCTACTGCTTAATGCCCAACCATTTCCATTTTCTTATTAAACAAAATAGCAATAGCTCAATCGATTCCTTTATGCAATCGTTTGGGACCCGCTACACTATGTATTTCAACAAGAAACATAAACGTGTCGGACCTCTCTTCCAGGGAGTTTATAAAGCAGTCGGAGTAGAAACCGATGAGCAGCTTTTACACCTTTCCCGGTATATCCACAGACAAGCGATTCTGCAAGGTGAGACCTTGCGGAATCCGCCACAACCTTCTTCTTATCTGGAATACCTGGGAACGCGCAATTCCAATTGGATTTACCCACAAGAGGTTCTTTCTCTCTTCCTTAAAAACTCCTCCGCTGCATCATACGAATCATTCGTTCTGCAACAAGACTATTCTCCCTCAATTGCAAATCTTCTGATAGAAGACGAAGATTTCTGAATCTGCAAGGTGAGACCTTGCATAGTTAGAGTGCAGTTATACTCGACTTGATTTTCTCATAAACACTCTTTGGCACAATTTTTCGAGTATAAACCTCCTCAACATTCGAGTACGGTCTTCCTGAAATTATCGCCTGAGCCCTTACCGCTCCAATCCCGGGCAGACCCTCAAGCTGCCCTTGCGAAGCAGTATTCAAATTCAGCAAACCGTCTACCGTCAACGGGCTACCGACTACAGCCGAACCACCTGCCGCAGACCGTGGACTGTAGACTGTAGACACCTCGCCTTGGCGAGGAATGTATATCTTCTGTCCATCTTGAACCCTCGCCGCTCTATTTAGGTTTTTTGAAACCCACTCCCGATCCGCGTTTGCCGACAACCCTCCCGCAAGGACCAACACCTGATCTACTCTATCCCCCAAATTTACCTCATAAACTCCTGGATTTTCCACCGCTCCCCCTATCTCAACAACCATCTTTTGCCCGTTAGCACTCACCCCAGCAATCTGCGAATTATCAAGAATCTCAACCTTCGCAGGTTCAAAAACACCTGTAGAAAACACAAATACACCCACACCGATTAGCAAAACCCCGAGCAAAGTGCTAATCACTACAAACCGGTTGTGGTAAACCCAATCTTCAAGATTAGGTATAAAACTCTTGACTACCATTTAACCATTTAGCTATTTGTAACGAAATTTATCAACTTCCCCGGAACAAATATCACTTTCTTTATGTCGCCTGTGAGATGTTTTGAGATATTTTGATCCGCCTTTGCTAAAGCTTCTACCTCATTTTGCATTTGGCATTTAGCATTTGGCATTTTTATTGTCCCTCTCAATTTCCCATTAACCTGCACGGGTATCTCAACTTCCTTCTCGACGATCAAATCGGGATTATACTCTGGCCACAGCTGTTGATGGATAGAGTTAATTTTCGAATTTCGTGCTTCGAATTTCGTGCTTCCGAAGGATTGTTGACACAATTCTTCGGTCATATGCGGTGCAAACGGTGCCAATAGCAAAAGTAGTGTCCTTTTAGCCTCCTCCAACTCAGCACATCTGATGACTCCTGTATCCCTTGGTTTTATAGCCCCCCCACCTTCTTTCAAACGAGCAAGTAGCTCCTGCAAAAAGTTTACATACTCCATCAACGCGGCTATGGCCGTGTTGAACTTTAACTCTTCTATATCTTCCGTCACCCGTTTTATCGTTTGATGTATTCTTTTATACACTTCACGGCTATCCGATTTATTGGAAATTGGAAATTGGAAATTGGAAATTTCATTCACAAGTCGCCAGACTTTGTGAATGAACCTATTCATTCCCTCAACCCCAGTCAAACTCCAGGGCTTCATTGCATCAAACGGCCCCATAAACATCTCATACATCCTTAAAGTATCTGCTCCGTACTTAGGAATTACATCATCAGGAGTTACAACATTCCCCCACCTTTTGCTCATTTTTCGCGAGTCAGGACCCAAAATCCAGCCTGGGGCGCGCAATTTCAAGAACGGCTCCTGCCCAAGAGATTTGTCAATCAACCCAACGTCTGCCATAAACTTCCAAAA
>ERZ1292623.347-Hain-H51-01um-R1-347-length-50555-cov-17_pt1 | contig 11791 bp, 31 predicted proteins | sample MGYA00564398_ERZ1292623 | MGnify/ENA primary metagenome ERZ1292623 (study PRJEB36523, sample SAMEA6512633) | groundwater metagenome | collected 2019-01-07 | study: AquaDiva: Metagenomics assemblies of 32 groundwater samples | reverse complement strand
ATTCCACGCAACTCCAGGTCTACCGCAATACGTACATTCGATTTCCATAAATTAAACCTTTCTTAATAACCAAATTCTTGGGTATTTGGTACCTCTACCATTCTCCCAGTGCTGCATATACATTCTATAGAATCTACTGATTTTCTTATTGAGCGAAGTTGGAGCAGCGTGGCCTAAATTAACTAACCGCAGCATGTCATCTTTTATCCCGATACACAATGCGTAATGCCCTGCTACTGGATGATGATCAACATCCCACGTGTGGCAATAACAAATCACTGCAGCGTGGTTAGGATCTCGCAAGTAGGAAATTAATTGCTGTCGTGTTATCCACCCCGCCCGTTTAACAGTTGCATATCCACGCAGTTCCTTAGTTAAAGCCCTATCTAAATTTTTTTGTTTAGTGCCTTTTCTTTTACGGTCATTAATATGTATAGGATTGCACTTAGTTAACCTACACAGTCTTTTTAAATCCTTAGACTTTGTTACTTTCTTTCCTGCCCACAATGCAGCATTAAGTATAGCGACAGGACCACAGGAATAGTGGTCATGTTGTTTTACGTAGCGAACCATTGCTTCTTGATCTAATACCATATCCAGGTACCAACTTCTGGTTATGTACTACTGCGCATACAGCAAAACCGATCAATACTATTGTTCCACTATTCTTTTCACTATAATTAAATTGAATGATCCTATGCATACTCTAAAAACAGGCAAAACAGCAGCAGATAAACGTATACTTGCCAATATTACCGCAGCTAATGGTACTCCTACTCTAGTAACAGACGGGCATGTTTTACATAATGGCAATTGGCTTCACGTATATGTAGCATTTAACGACAGTGCTTCAGCTGCTGAAATTTTACCTCACTATTGGTCTGAGATGTCCGAGTCTTGGCATGCAGGAGATAGTATCAACTTTGAATCTATTGCAACATTTGCCCTAATAGAAATCCGAGGAGAAGCTCGGGTATTCTTTGAACTTGTTGGTATAGATGCTGGGGATTTAGACCTGTGGGCTGGAGTTACTGATTAATGAGAATCACACAAACAGCACGTACACAACCAATAGCAGATGAAGGTACAGTTATTGGCTCTGCACAGCGGATAAATTTTATTGGGACTGGTGTCACGGCCGCGGTAAACCCCTCAAACGCAGACCAAATCGACGTTACAATTTCAGCTAGTGTTACTGACGTATTAGCAGCACTTGCAGCTTCCGCTGCTGCCAAAGATATGGGCGGTGGTAATATTACCAACGTTGGGACAGTAGATGGTATTGATATATCTGTTGCTGCGATTGCTAGTGCAGCTCACGTTGCAGCTGCCTTCCCACACACTGGCACATTAGCACAGCTGAATACTGCTGTAACTGACAGAGACCTAGAAGCAGACGCAACTAAATTAGACGGTATAGAAGCTTTAGCTGATGTTACAGATGAAGCTAACGTACTAGCAGGAGCTTCTATATCTGCTACTGCGGGAGAAACACTTGTAGCAGGCAATCTCGTAACTTTTAATAACTCAGGAGGGGCAGCTAAACTGTTTAAATGTGACGCAGATGGAGCTACACCTTTAAATGATTGTAGTGGAATTTGCACTACTGGCGGTAGTGCAGATGCAACAGTAAAGTTTAGAGCTTGTTTAGTATCAACGGACATTCCGGATTCTCTATTCGATCAAGCATTAGTAGCAGGAGACGTAGGGAAACGAGCATATATGTCGGAAACAGCAGGAAATCTTACCATAGATGTTTCTGGATTTACATCTGGATCTATGGCACTACATATAGGTACGCTGTCTCAAGTTGGTACCAATACTAATAAAATTATAATTGATATAGGGGAAGGATACACGGTAGCATAAATTATGACAATGGTATTTATTCCACTAGGGGACGGAAGGATCGCGGCAGACAATGTTGCGTCTCCTGCACAAACATTTGTTAGTGGATTTGGGACAGGTGTACCCAATGCTACTCGATATATACGCCCAGGTGTGCCCGGAGCGATAACCGCGGAAGGTTTAATGTCTTTTCCTAGAGCAGGAGTGTTAAGAAATTTCTACGTATATGCGGAGACACCACCAGGAGGTGTTGTTACTGACACACTTACAGTTAGACGAACCACAGGTGGAGTAACCTCAGATACGCTTATTATAGTTGCACTAACAGGAACACAAAAAGCAGGATCAGATCTTGTAAATAGTGTATCTGTCCTAGCGGGTGACGGATTATCGGTGAAAATTGTTGCAGGCGCCAGTTCAGCAACAGCCAATTTAACTTGGACTATAGAGTGGATGCCGTCATAATATGTCACAATCAGCAGGAAGAGAAACATTAAGATTCGGTATCCAAGGTCGCGCACCAGCAGGTACATATTACATGTCTCCTGGGCTCGGAGGGACTTTAAATACAAGAGAGCACGGCACAGAAATATTCTACGCAGGATTTCTTAGGCGCTTACGCATAAGCGTATTAACATTCCCAGGCACCGGTGCAAATATAGTAGCAACGGTTAGAGTAGACGGAGCAGATACCGCACTGACGTGTTCAATTGTAGGAAGAACTCTATCCGCTAGTGATCTTACCAACGTAGTTGCAATTACTGCTGGACAACGAGTGAGTATTAAACTTGTATCTAGTTTAGGATCTACTGTAGCGGATCTTCAAGGTTGTCTTGAGTGGGCCGCGTCATAAGCAAAAAAAGAAAATCTTCTCTCACAGGATTTTCTTTTTGGGGATTTCAGTGTAAGCAGTCCTTCCAACACTGCCATTCCAAGTCCACACAAGACTCCAACTCTTCCCCGTAGAAGTCTTCACACCAGGCCCGACAATCTCCGGGAACACAGGTCGATGCACAGAATTCGACGATTGCTGATACGTCCATACGGCAACCGTCGCCAACGGCCTGACACCTGGTTGCACAGACCAGGTGTACTGCGTCGGGGTCGAACGGCTCCACCTCCGTCGGAGTGACCACTACCGACGTAGTGATCAGTATCTCTTCCCTAACGGGCGCGATCGATACATCTTCCGCAACCTTCCCCACCATCTCCGGCGGGATGGTAGACTTCTGCAGTTCCTCAATCTGCAGAAGCCTACCACATGCAGTTAGCAACACCAGACACCCCAAGAAATAATGCATAAGTTTCCTCCAACTCCTTATGCCACTATTTGTATACCAATATTATGTTACCTCAAAAGGTAATCCGATATCCAAGACATAAACCCACGCTTTACCATAGATTCAGTCGTAGAGATTACCTCCATTGGCCTACGACATTCTGGACATGGTACTAATATTTGTTTCGCGCTTTTTACACCTTCAATTCTTACTTCTATACACCTATTAAACTGACAAGATAGTGGAGAATAACAGCGATACGAAATTTTAAGCATAGTTACCTCTACTGGGAGTGAGATACGATCGTCCGATCGATCATGTCTAGTACATCTAGCTGCCCCTTTGGAGCACAATCGTTATATGCCCATAGCGAAGCGCGTGCCATAGTCGGCGCGTCTTTTGCTACGGTTTCAACGAATGCATCTTCAATAGCGCGCCTAAGAGATAAATCCCTCTGGACAACTCTTGTTATAGCCCCGGCAAGACACCATCGTACCGCTACATCGGCATCGGGTTCACATACACAATCATTAGCATCTCTTGCTAAAGTGCGTGAACACCATCCTGTTTGGATTAAATCGCGAACTTGTTGTAAGTATGGGACTAGTTCTTTAGACATCTGTGATCTTTTTCTCGCTTGATTGACAGGCGTCTATCGCAGACTGCACGAGCTGCAAGACCTCTTCTTTCGTTCTATCATGACAATCATTCCACCAAACTATACCATACCCCGAAGCTATCTTCCCGATCTCCTCATTTAATGCACTAGACAACATTTCGATTTCGGTTGTGGATGTGCAAACTCTCCTGACAGCACCGGATAAACAACACTCCACAACTCTATCGTCTTTAGGGTCTATAACTCTACCTTTCTTATCTCGCGCGTAGGCGCCACGGGTCCACCCACGGTCTAAGACTGCGTAAACTTCTTTTAACTTTTCTACTAACATTTTTACTTATCCTCAACGTGGCGTACGATAGACACAACTATAGACGGTCCACAAGACATGGGTTGAGTACCGTCACGTCCATTACATGTAGGCATAATAAGAAAAATTATTATTACGCATACCGTGTATAACAAGGCCTCTGAGTATTTCATACTTTACTCCTCTTCTAAGACAAAAGAAACCCAACCCACCTCAAACTCTCCATCGCCTAGTTGACCACTATGGTCAACATACTTTTGGTGTGGGTTGGGTTTCTTTAATGGAGATACGCCCACCTGGGATTGAACCAGGGACTTCAAGCTTATAAGGCTTGCGTTCTAACCCCTGAACTATAGGCGTGTTCTCAATTACTTATGCCAGCATTTCAGTCTACTTTATTGGTTTTATAGATCTCCAGCATTGCCAGTAAGGCTTCTGTCGGAAAGCTCTCAAGCTGGAATTTCCCGATCATATGAAGCTTCTCAATAGCTTCATAGCGTAAAATTTCCTCCTGTACCAGCTCCATAGGAATAATCTTTGTCAGCCCTCTACGGACTGATTTAGTGTCCATCCAAGTATCATCAGTAGCACTGTATACACCTCCGAATCCGGATCTTTGTAGGCCTAAAACCCCGGTGGTGGTTCTCCGAACCACTGCAGCGACGAGATTTTGCGTGCACCTCCCCTCTCTAAATGCCACGTTAGCCCCAACTGCTAGTGTTCTCAGCCACTGTCTTCTACTGATCACTGTAAGAACCTCTCCATGCTATCCCCAGCAAAGAAGTGCACAACTAGACTTTGAGCGGTGTCTCCACCTCCTTATTAATTTCCAGCTTGATAGCGTCGTCTATTAGTTCCAGTACGCCGTACTTAGTACGCTCCATGGCGTCATTCCAAGTATCAATCCGCCCATAATACCCCCGCAAACACAATGCTGCGCGTAATGCAGCTATAGTTGGCAGAGGGTTTTCAACATTGCGCGCAGCACCAGACAAACAGAAGGTGCGTGCCTCTGCGGAGAATACCAGGACTGTAATCCCATTCTTATCTCGTGCATATGCGCCCTGTGTCCACCCCTTTTCTATCAAAGCCCTAAGATCCAATAATGATTGATGCACAGATTTCATCTAGTCCTCCAGATCCAACATCATTAAGTCTAAAAACGCTATCACGTCTTGTTGAGTTCTACAGAATGCATCATTCCATAAATAGATAGGCGCTCTATGGAACTGTAAGCATCTTAAATACTCTGAGATCCACATCTTAAGACGTTGGATATTTAACCCATTTCCTCCTGAAATCTTTTCTATTGCACCGTCTATACTCCATACTACAGCAGATTCATCCAAAGGATCGACCGCGTGATGATCCACGTTTCTAGCGGTTGTTCCCTGGGTCCAACCCTGCTGTAGTAGGCTCTTGAGTTGCTGGATTTCGTCTTTGATCATAATCTCTTATAGTTAAAAACTGCTGACCATTGGATAGTCCGTATCAACGACATCGTATAGAGATATGACGATTTCTGTTCCTAACTCTGGTGAATCTCCCTTCTTACTAGCTACTAATCCAGCATAGCGCCCACGCTTTAGTTTAGCCCTAATAGACACCCAAATATACACCTTCTCTTGGTATTCTACCTTGGCCAGATACCCAGAATGCAATTTACGTACATTCGGAGCAGGTAAAGGCAAAGGCTCAGTTAAGACCAAATATCTCATAAATACGGGGTCTAGTAGAATACCTTTACAGCGTTTCTCTACACGTTCAGTCCTAGGGTTATAATGCGTGTGGGTCTGAGGGTTATCCAATTCTTAATGACTCCTTATATTCTTATACCACCTTGCGAACAGACTTCGTTATCGGCAAAAAGAAGATGCTGGGTAGCAGAGCTTCTTTTTCCACTAAGCGAGAGTTTCGCCATCGCTAGCGAAGACCACTTCGCCGTCTTTCCAGTGGAAGTAGACACCTTTACTCCGTTCGTGGAAGATGATCAGTTCTCTTGTTCGAAGGGAATCCTTTCCGGTTATCCACCGGATGGCCTCTACCAGAGCTTCGGCCTCAGTTTTTACAGGAGTATCACCATATCCATCCAGTTCTATTCGACGAACAAAAAACGGTCCTTTCATTTACTACATAACCTCCACCTACTTATGCCATGAAAAAGAAGGTGTCTTAGAGACAGAGCTTCCTTTCTTCCTCTAAGTAGTGCCAAACTTGGCATCGAGTTTGTCGGATACCTGCACCACGAAATTCTCAATATCTTCCTTTAGTAAGCTAAGGACGCCACTAAACACCTGAAGGTCCGAAAGATCCTGTCGTTGTTTGATGTCTTCCATGCGTAAACTTGTAAGGATAGCGTTGATTACTTCTGTAGAAAGTGAGACAGCATTGATGTTAGGATTTCGCTCTTTGCTCATAACTTCTTATAACACATCTTGCACGTTGTCTATAGCCTCTAAGGCTTCTTCTAAACCTAATACCAAAATATGTAGTTTACTATTACCCACAACAACCCAATTAGTGCGCCTATACCCATAGCAACAAGACACGAGGACCAAAGAGTTCTAAACGCTTCTACTATCTTATCCATGACTAAATTTCCCCATTAACCCACTTTGAACAAAGAAACAATTAGTTCCTGTGCTATCAGTGCCTACTAATTCATAATTAAATTGTCGACACATAGTAGTTAAACTAGATAAACTAGCACCAAAGTATTTATCTTTCTTCCATATAAATTTTGGATCATATTTTATGATAAATTCTTGATCTAATGCGTAGTTTGCGTTATACTCAATACAAATAACACGCGGCATGTAGCTTAGTTCTAATATCCTTTTTAATACCCAATAATCATTACCATCTATATCTATAGACAAGAAATCGAAGATAATAGGAATCTTTAATCTTTTAAATACACTCTTAATCTTTTCTACAGTAACAAAAATTTGAATATTATTTGGTACATAAATTTTATCTATCTGATACCCATTCCAACCACTCTCTTTTAAGAATCTGGAATTGCATTCAATTCCTTTACCAGAGCCAATTTCTACGAAGGTCTCGTTATAGGTATTAATCGTATCAAATAAATATTGAATTATTCCGTCTTCACCATTTTGAGAATATATTTTAACTTCGTATTTACGTAGGTCGTACATGTATTAATTATACTTTAATTCCTAATTTCTCATACAGCTTTTCTAATACATCAACGTCAAAACGTACAGCACGTTTATTAAACCATACCATTATTCCTGGATCCATACCATCAAGTCGCGCGCCTAGTAATTTACAAATAGGTTCAGCAAAATCGTTCCACGCTTTACCGTAAACCGATATATCTGTGGTTACCTCCCCGTTAGGTAACCGAAATAACTCTTTAGGCATAACCCCTATCCCTTCTTTGACAAGAGATACTCTTCACCAATCAACTTAAGGATTACCCTACCTACTCGGTGGTCCCACCGCTCTTTAGTAGGCTTAACCACTATACCTTCTCGGATATGGTCTGCTCCGGGCACAGTAGTATTTCCACTGGCTAAATCACGTAATTCTTCTTTCCATAAACCACGATAAAGTATTGGAACTGTTTGTAAGTTTAGTACATAAGATAACGCTTTAACGTCATCCCAGTTCCAATACTTTCCTGCAGTCATATCAAGAATATCAAACAATGCGAATCCACGATCACCCTGTTGAGTAATGCCGTAGCGCATATGCCCAACATTGCCATATAATTCTCCGCAGAACATCAAACCAGAATATGGCTTGAGACGCTCTTCTATCTTTTCTTTGAGGGGCCAGTACCACCATTTAGACTCTGGATCCGGCTTCTTAATTTGGGTATGAGATCCAACCCATAACCGGTCTTGTGAGTACAGAAGCCTATAGTTTTCACCGTGAACCTTTTCAGTTACTACAACCTCTTCACCAGGTATAAATACTTTACTTCCAAACTTTCGCATTCCCTCAATATCTGTATACCTAGGAATACCGATAGGATCGTGCTCAGACTGTCCTGCCGTGAACTCTAACGGAGGCTCATACTTCTTAATGTCTAATAGTTCATCTACACGCTGGTGTTCTTCCATCCCCCGCTCCGCGGGGATAAGAAGACCCATTGAGAATATACCACGAATCTTTGCAGCGCGGACACGGTGCAATCCACTAGCCTTAGCCTTTGGTTGCAAGAACTTAAATCGATCTACCCAAGTAGGAACTAAAGCATCGACAGAAATGTAGATTGCTAAGTCTCCTGGTTGGAAATCTCCAGTTCGTATAATGCAAGGATACCCGTCAAATACTGTAGTAATTGACAGGTTATCTGCGTTGGGGTGTTTACCAATCTTACCCAATCGAACTACTGTGGCACCAAATTCGCTCATATTTCCTTCATTAATTCTTCCAACTCACCGTATAAGCTGTCATAATCATTTTCTAAAGCAGTTAACAGTATATCTACTGATTCGATTGCGGACTTCAACGCATGCATGCGTTCTGGGGTTAATACTTCACTTCCTTTGTTCAAATTCTTTATTTCTGCTTCACCGTATAATGCACCCATTGTATCGCCTACGGTAGCAAGACTACTTATGCAAGTAGTTATGTATACTAGTTTAACTAACTGATGTTGGGATTTACTCATGATGGATCCTTAAAATTGAATTAAGCTCAAATAATTCAGATTGCTTCAGTGTACATTTCTCTGTATCAAAATTATCAATCAGGTCTAATGCTATTTGCTGTGCTTCTTCTCCATCCTTAGCGTCAAACTCGTCTAAAGATAAATCGGGTCTTCCTGAATTAGTGTAGTAATCAATTTTTAGTATAAACCTCATTCAAGCCCAACCTGCAATCCCATTGTATCAACCATATAAAGCATAGCTTCAGCGTTGCCCATTGCGTCATCGACGGGATGGTGCGTGTGCTTAGTCTTGCGTAGATGCTTAAAGTTCATAAACACACTCTTTACCAAACCTTTGTATAGCGAACCTAAATTCGTAGAAGTATACCCAAATGGATTCTTCCCTAGGAAGTAATGGAAGTACCAATTGATCCACTGAAAATCATATCCATTATTATCAGATATAAACAGAGGACGATTCCCACCATTCTCTTGTACCCAGTCGTAGAATTGCTCCATTGTTTCTTTTGGATCTGGGTATTTCGCAATTTCTTCCCTTGTGACTTTGCAGATCCTTAGAGCTTCCGGGTTAAACCTAGTAGATATAGGTTTACATTGTCCAAAGAAGGTACGATCCAATGAGGGTTCTACAACCACAGCACCGAAAGAAATCATAGAATTGCGCGATGGGATTTCGCCATCTGCTTCAACATCAACCATTATGTAAGTCATACACAACACCCCTTAAGTTGTTTCAGATAGTAATCATCTCTTACTCTTCGAATCTGATTATTATCTAGAGGTTCTCCATCAGTATACCATTCATTTGACACATCAAACACTATCGCGTCTTTTGTGCCAACAGATATTGTATTTCTCAGCAACTGTAATGCTGCGTATGCTTCATCCATAGTTGGTACGTCTACATTAATCGCAATTACTATTCTGTGCATCTTTATATCTCCTTTCTGCTAGTTCTTTAAGTAGGAAGCGTACGGCGTCTTCTAATATTTTAACCTGCTTAATTTCGTAATAGCCTGTTAACTTACGATTCTGATTCAACCTATTAGCGATCAAAAGCTTACAATATATTTTATCATCTTTATAGTGACTTTTATCGGACTTTAATTGCTCGCCACACGCCTTACAGTTGTCACTCATTCTCCTAACCCATCCTCATTAGTCCAGTGGGACACTATTTGATCGTTGTTAATTACAAAGATTTCATCAATTAGATCACTAGTTAAATCTTGATGAAATTGTATCATAAGCAAGACTGAGTCTAAATCTTTAGCCTCAACCATATTCATAGTGCAGATAAAAGAACAAGTATACGGATCTGTATTGCCACCGAAACCGACTACTAAAATTAACATTTATCTATTTGCTCCAATGCTTCTCTGGCCATCTCGGGAGGTAATTTATCTACACAGCAAGTCTCGTATAAAGGTACACAAGCCAAGCATCCCTCCTTATGTGTAAAACAGGCTATCTCTTCTAAAGCTTTAAGTGCAAGTTCTAATTTTGCTTTTTCAGGGTTATAATTGGATTCGTACATAGTTAATATAGAACTTATTACGGACTCATGAATACTCATCTTAATTCCAGTCTAACGGCAAAAATCTTTAATACGTCATTATCTTCTAGAGTATTGAGATCTCTTATTCCCTCCACTGAAGTTACGCACGCTAAGCGAAATTCTGGTATGTAGGCCTCAGCGGCTTCCTTAGTAGTAAAGGCATACTTACACGTAATTTGTTGCACACCACTATGCCAGGAACAAGATCCTTTAGCCTTCAGGATATATACTTCTTTTTCTGAGATTATGTAGGACATACTTTATTCACACCTCTATTTAAGACTCAATTCGTACTGCTCTTGGTATAGATCGTATAACGAGTCTAATACTTTAAGATACTCTCTGCGCAACTCCGCTATAGTTGCTAGCGTCTCTTTTTGTGTGCGACCATCTCTAACAATTCTACTTAAGAAAACTGTTAACTGGTCCACTCGATCTTTCATCTTAGAGTAGGCTTCGTTCACAATAGGTAGAGTATTAGCAATACTTGCAGATAGCTCATCTTCGAAGTCTTCTATAGAAGGACCTGACGCCATTTTTTCTAAATAATCACTAATGTTCATATACTTAATATCAGTCCACAAATTCTACGTCTATGTCTATACCCTTAAATGCTTGTATCAGCTCTGATTCTCTAGTGGAGTCAGATATGTAACTGTTGTCGTTAATATGCAAAATATTTCTCAGTCCTTTCGTTGCACACGGAACTTTTCTATACTCTATCAGCCCGTCAACCCACTTAAGCTCTGAAGTCTCAACGGGAGAAGCTCTTCTTAACATATACTCAGCCTTAATTCCACAGGCTAAGCCTAAGAATCCAAGACAGCACATCGTCCCATCTTCATTAACTAAAGTAGTAGGCTTATTACTACCACGTGCCCATTTGCTTCGTTCTACTGTAAATTTCATAAGTATCTTCTTTTACCATTTAACTCTTGTATTTGCTAAAAAGAAACTTCCCTCGCGAGTAAGCTCCTTTTTAGCCTTCAGCTCTACAGCTCCATCAAGAATTCTACCAGTAATGCCCCTTCCTCTATTTGCCCGCGCATTTTTTCTATCGACCGAATATAGCCATCTATTTGAGCAGTAGTTAAAGATTCCTTGTCTAGCATCCGTGTACGAATTTCCTCCATGCCTATCCTTACGATTGCTTGGCGCTCACGTAAGAAGTTCATGAAAGCAATTTTGTCTGATTCTTGCATCGTATCATTCTCCTAGGCGGCCATTCCAAGAGTTTATACGCCTATAGCTTCTCGTATTTTCCGTTGAGCCCTCGCGATACCATCACCGATTCCTGCCGTATATGCCGCTTCTAGCAGACCTGGAATGAACAAAACTCCTATATTGTGTAGTAATATTTGCAATACAGTTTTCAGCTTATCCTCTCGTACAATTGTATCATCCTTCAGGTCACGCAGTAATACGTCAGCCTCCGGTTCGTGAACTTCTATATAGAGACTGTACTCACTATTATGGACACGTATTTTTATTTCGATGTCACTGAGTTCACAACACCTGTACCACTGCA
>ERZ1292623.4259-Hain-H51-01um-R1-4259-length-11793-cov-57_pt1 | contig 11793 bp, 9 predicted proteins | sample MGYA00564398_ERZ1292623 | MGnify/ENA primary metagenome ERZ1292623 (study PRJEB36523, sample SAMEA6512633) | groundwater metagenome | collected 2019-01-07 | study: AquaDiva: Metagenomics assemblies of 32 groundwater samples | reverse complement strand
AACAGGAGCGTCAGCGATGACAAACGATGAGTGGAACCGGGTGGTGGACAAAATCCTTGCCGAGATGAAACGGTTGATCGACTACACCTTTGATGCGTCCGAGAGTTCGGACAATCGCGGGGACACTTTTTCCGTTGGGATCGACTGCGGAGAGCTACAAGTCGCGGCTCTCATCATGCGAAGGTGCAAGAAAGGGTGACCGTCGGTCCCTGCCGCCCCGGCGTGAGGCGGCAGGCGCGGACGGCCACACCGGCAACGGGTGAGCCAGAACACAGAGGAACAGAACGATGACGCACGATGAAATTATGGGAACGACTGGGCAGCACCAAAGCAGCACGTTGCTGCGGAAATGGATCGATGAAGGCGCGCAGTGTGTACACTTGGAGGTCTGCGGCGAGGGCGATGCCGGGTACAGCATCATCGAGTTTGCCAGCGGCACAGCGGCCGTATTCGGCAATGGCGACCCGGAATACTACCGGGACCTGGAGGAGGCGCATTTTGCCCGTGGCGGCGGAGAACGTGGGATGACGCTTCGCGAGGCACGACAACTGCGCGACGAGATCCGGGAGGCTGGTGTCCACTGCACGGTTCCCACTGGCTACGGTCCTGACGGCTACTTCGCTCAAATCGGCGGGCTGAATGGACCGGTCGGAACCGGCACTCCCGAACGAATTCGCTTCCACTCACGGTCCGAGTGGGAGCAGTACCGGCAACAGATGGAACGCGATCTTGCACCGCCGCGCGCTCCTATCGAGATCATGATTGACCGGGCCTGTGGACTATAGCGGGCCCAATCCCTGCGTTACGCTGAACCAATAGTGTCCTGCGGGGTCGCCAAGCTGGAAAGGCACGAGGCTTTGAACCTCGTTATGCGCAGGTTCGATCCCTGCCCCCGCAGCCAGCCCCGTCAGCACATGCGTCGTATGAAATTGCGCTGGCCCGTTCCTACCCCGGGTATCACGCCTCACCATCGCGCACTGCTGACGGGGTTTCTACTTATGCAATGGCCCCGTCGCCCGTGAACGCCAACCGCCGCGCCTGACGCACGCGCTGCAAGCGCGCCAGCACTTCGAGATACGCCAGGGCAACCTTCGCCAGTTCTGGCGTCAGCTTCCCCCCATCATCAAACAGCGGCTGCAGACGGCGCCGCAACCTCCCGGCCGTGGTGGTCAGGCGCTGCTCCTCCGCCGTCATGTCGGCATGGTGCTCACGCAATTCCTTCTGCGCCGTCTCGTGCTGCTGTTCGCACCGAGCCATTTCCTGCCCAATACGGGTCTCGATGTCCCTCGCATTACGCACGACCGGCCGCCTCCCTCAATGCATCCATGCTGCCCGTCAACGCATGCGCGGTCCCCGTATCGTCCGCCAGCAGCGCCAGCAGCGCCACCTCAGGCAACTTCACGCGGGTAGTCCGGAACTGCGTCAACTGCTCGATCGGATGATCCGTCAGAATCGTAGTCGCCCGCACATCGCGCGTTTGACCGGCCCGGAAGTGACGATGGTCGAGTTGGTCCTCTTTGCTGGGGGTATCCAGCGGATGGAGCTTGACCAGGTGATCCATCCCGTGCAGGTTGAGACCGTAGTTGGCAGCATTCGAGAGCAGCACGCCCTCGATGTCATTGGTACGGTCGTTGAGTGCCCCGACCGCGCGGGCGGTAGCCCGGTCGTCCTCGGCACCCGTGATTCGCACCTTCTTGTCCATGTGTTTCCCCGCCCCACCCAAAGCCGCGGTCTCGAACGCATACACGCCGACCCGGTTCTTCGGATCACGTTTCTTCTCACCGGCGATGATCCGCCGGATAGCATCGTGCTTGGGATTGTCGTCGGCGCCATTGAGCACTTGCATCACACGCATTCGGCGACGCAATGCAGCCGCCTTGTACACCTCCGGATCGACAGAAGACCGGTCCTCCTGATACTTTCGGTTGATCTCAGCGATCTGCGTCCGCTGTCCCGCCGATGCATTGACGGTCACTGTGTCGCGCGTGAGTTTCACCGGCTCGTCGCCGCGCTTCCCCCTCCGTGTTGGCTGTTCGTGATAGCTGACCATGCCACCACTCAGGCGATTGCGCATCGATCGCATAGACTCGTCGGCGAACAAGTGTCCGCCGCTATGCGCGCCCTGCGCCAGCCGCTGCCACTCCTTCGCGAAATCCTTTTGCGTGCCGAGTGCCCCGGGATGAACCAGGCTGTAGACCGAATGCAACTCGCTGGCATTGTTCTCGATCAGCGTTCCGGACCCGGCCGCCATGTATTCCGCGCCCGCCAGCCGCCGCGCCTGTTTTGCCATGTTCGATCCGCGTTCGTGGCCGCCGATCGCCAACTCGTGCGCTTCATCGGCGAACAGCATGCTCCGCTCTCCGCCGAATCCGGCGTCGACCAGCGCGCCAACGTGATCACGCATCATCTGCGGCGACATGACAAGAATCTTCTTCTCGCCCGCCTTGACACTGGCAAGGTGGCGTCTCAGGTCGCGTCCGTCTTCGATGACGGTCACACGCTTTGCCATTTCGGGGTCAAGGAACTTCGCTGCCTCGCCACGTTCCCCCCTCTGTTGCGACCGGGGCTTCGCTGGCATGGTGACCAGTGCGCGATCGATCTTATCCGTGTTCATCAGGTGCGCGGCGGCGGAGTAGAGAATCGCGGTCTTTCCGGATCCGGCCCCGTGGTTCAGTACCATGCGCTTCTGTCCCACGATCGCCCGCACCGCAAGCTCTTGGTGCGGCTTGAGCAGAATGTCCTTGTGCAACCCCTGCGGTTTCCACTGACCGGGTTTGGACGCAACCTCGTTGCGCAATTCGTCCATTTCAGCACTGCGCCCGGCGTCGACAACAGAATGCGGCTGCGCGAGTTGCGCAACCTTGCTGGCCGGAATGTGAATCGCGTAGCCTCCGCCCCCGGCATGCCGGATCTGATAGTCTGAGTGACCCAGTCCAAGGCCGCGAGCTTTCGTCCGTGCCCCCGTGCGCGACGCGCCTGCGGCGATGACCATGTCGTCACCAACATCGTGTTCAAGGTAGTGTGCAAGTGCGGCAGCCGATCGCAACTGACCGCGCGCGGTATTGAGTAGCTGGTATTTCTGTTGCGCCATATTGGCGGCCATGATGCTCGACTGCGCTTTCGTCACCGAACCGTCGCCGGTGGCCGCCGCCTTCCGCGTATGATCGACCAGCGCATCCATTTCCTCGACCTGCTGGATCGCAGCCGCAGCCGCAGCCGTCGAGTGCTGAGCGATACGAGTTCTCAACTCGCCGGACAACTTTTCAACGGCGGCACCCTGTGCCTTCAAGTGCGCGGCGGCCACGCGAGAGGCGTTTTCAATCCCAATCTGATGGACTACATCCGGATGCAGGATGGCGTTGTTGGTGTGCGCGCCCACCACGCCATTCAAAGCATCGGCGGCGCCAGCGGTCTGGTGGCGTCGCTGCACAATGACCGGCGCCAACTCGGAGTCGCGGACGAGTTCGGTGTGAATGTTCACGTCGCGCTCGGTCAAGTAGCGATTCAGGTTCTGTCGCTTGATTTCGTCGTCACCGAGCGGACTGACGGTCGCATCTATGCCCTGCAGGGTTTCCTGATTGCCATCCCTCAGCGCCCGGGCAATCAGCCGCTCCTTTTTCTTCATCGCCGACAGATTCGCCTGTGTGCCGACAATCTCTGCAATTTGATCGTCCGTGAGTTGCTTGACCAACCGCTTGCCAGACAACCGGTGTTCGACCTCTGCGGACGATCCGTCATCGTCTCCCAGTGCCCGCAGCGCCTGCTTCTCGATGGCCTTGTCGATCACGCGCGCGACCACGCCGCGCGCCTCATCGTGCAGCTTGCGCTCCGCCTGATCCGCGAACTCATTGACCTCCGACGCATCGGCTTTCGGGTTCGCCCGGCGCGCCCGTCGTTCTGCCTCCTTCCGTACCGTTCCCACCATGTCGCCCGTGACCTGCGCCCCCACCATTTGTCGAACCCGCTCGTGTAAGCCAGCAGTTTGCTCCTTCACCTGTGACCGGATGGCCTGACGCGCTTGCTCTGCGCGATCGAAGTCCTCGCCGAACTCCTTTCGGACAGCCTCAATTCGCTTGGCGTGGCGCCCGCGACGGGCAAGTCGCCGTTGCGCCGCGGCGGACTGGTCACCGGTACCGGTCGGCTTCTTCAACACCATCTGGTTCATCTTGCCGCCAGCGCCGCCGACTACCGTGTACTCCTCACCGTTATCGTGGACGAGCAACGGGACGCCCTCCCCCACACCACCGGGGTGGACCGTGATCCACCGTAACCCGCACGACTTGGGGTCGCGAAAACAAGATGAATCGATGGCCTTGCTCATTCCATTCGCAGTAGCACCCGGGTCCCGCAGGGTCAGCCGTTTGCACCGCTTGCAAATCGTCGCCGGATGCCGCTTGAACTGGCTCAGCCCGCCCACGTGAACGAAGAACGCGTGGTCCGGGTGACACTGGCAGGCAATGTGCTTGTTCAACTCGAACGCAGCGATTCCCTTCTGGAGCCGCGCTTCGTTTGCCCTGAGCCAAGAGATTACTTTGGGGTGGTGCCGGGGAAACACACGGTGCACCTGCCGATGAACCGTTAACTCCGCCCTCTCGTGTTCGCTGCCCGCCATTCCCACCAAATACCGGTTGCCCGGGAGTTCCAAGCTCAGTTTCATGACAACATCGTGGGGACGTGTCGTTGTCCAGTAGTGGATCTTCGTTGTTTTCCCATAGGTGCTCAGCGGGTCGTATTGCCATCCATGGTACTGACAACGTTTCATCATCCAGTGTTGTTTGGTAATGCCAGGAATGGACTTGTCCAAATGGGTTCCCGGGCAATTGGATTTCTTCAACCCGAACCAACGTCCGGGCTTCCGTTCTGGGTGTAGTTTAAGATATGCTCGCATTCCAACACGAGCGTCCTCAAATTTCCGACACCGGGAGCACTGATCCTGTTCGTGGCTGTTGAATTTGCCACATTCCGGACACTCCCATTGCTTCACGCGCTTCATCGCTTTCGCGAGTCCGCGGGCGGCCCGCGATGCTTGCGCGGCCCACTTCCGGGCGGCCGGGTCGTGTTCGACATCTGTTCCCGCGTTCAATCTTCCCCACTCCACACGCGACGAATCGATCCGGTGATGCACGTCGCTGACGTGCTCATGAGCCGCATGGATGGCGTTGACATGGTCTGAAGTGACGCGGTCGAGTCGGTAGTGGCTGTAGAGTCCATTGGTCAGGACATGCCCTGTAGAGTCGTGATGGACGACCATCCACCCGTCACGCAAGCGCTTGACGATCTGCGCCTTCCCCCTGATCGCCTCAGACGGCACCAGTCGCGGTTTGAGCAGTGCCACGGCCCGCCTCGTCTTCACATAGTCCGGGTAGTGCTCCGACCCCTTCGGTACGCGCACGCGCTTCGCAAACGAGTCCACGATGTTGACGGAATGGGTATTCAAAGAACTGCCCTTGCGCAACCCATACAGACCTCGGAGAGAATCCGGCACCACCGCCTTGGCATCCGCCGTCGCGTCTCGATCGCGCGCATGCGCCCGCACACGATACGACTTCTCGATGCCACGATAGCGCTCCGGGTGCGTCTTCACCTCAGTGAACAGCGTCCGTAGCGTTCTCTGCCAGCTACGCGCGACCTCGGGCTCGGTCATGTTCAGTAGCTGCGCGATCTGCCACCGCAGGTGGTCGTTCATGCCGCGATGCTCGCCCTGTTCAACCCACTCATGCGGATTGTCCAGCACCAGTCTGGCAACGTCACGATCCCCCTCGAGCAATACGTCGACACTGCGTCGCAACGCCCGGCGCAAAATCTTCTGTGCGCGCAGCCTGCCCAGCAGTCGTGCTGTATCGGCGTCGGGCGCATGAATGCCGTCGAAGATGCTCTGCTCACCTTCATCGGTTTGGACCACCGACGGCACTTCGTGCATGACCCGATAACGACGCAACGCCTCTTTGGCCGTCTCGGCAGTGTGGGGGCGACGACGATGTTCACCGGCCATGGCGTTCAGTTGCTCGGCAAGCTCCTGGTCCGTCGGATTGCGTCCCAGCTTGGTCTGGGCCTCACGAAACGCGCGCGCGGCACGCATGGACTCATCGCCATGCACGTGGGACAGTCCCAGACGGTTGCGCAGTTCAGCGGCTTGCCGTGACGAGTGACGAACGGCGTTGCGGAAGACGGTGCGATCATCCGTCTCGCCCTCCGCCAGCTTCCTCCACGCTCCGACGCGCGCCGCCTGCAAAACTGCCTCGAAGTCGCCGAAGCCAAGGCCGTAGTCACGCAGGCGATTGCGTGTGATGCCGCGCAGAATGCGCGCATTGCGCGAAAGGTTCAACCACTCCGTGATGCCCTCGTGGTCCACGTGGTCGTCAACAACCGGCGAGGCGGTGGCAGTCGGATGAGTTGGCTCCGCTCCGACGAGGTGGGGGGGAATACGTGTGGCGTCGAAGCGGGGAGCGTGCACACCCACAATATCGCGGACCATGACCCGGTGAGGCTTCGGGGCCTGCCGAGTGCCGGGCGTGAACCGAACCACTGTCGCCCGGTCATCCGGAGATTTGCCGGTGAGTGGAGATTTCAGGTACGCCAGGCCCAGGCCGCGCACGTCCACCCACGAGTGCGGTTTAGGGGTGAACCGAAGCCGGTCCGGTGACACGAATTCCGAGCGTCCCAGCCACTCGATGTGCTCGTTCGACCGTTGATCGGCCTGCAACGACGGGACGCGCACCGTCCCATGGCCTTCAACCAGGACCTTCGCCCATGGGTCTTTGCCGCTGGAATGTGACAATAGGAAACCGCGACGGCGCCTATTCTCGTTCGGGACCTTCACTTTTACGACCGGCAAGTGGGCGCCGCGGTAGGTACCGCCCTGGTGCGCTGAACCACGCCCGCCAACCAGCTTGCGGCCGGTGATTGTGGCGCCCCCCTTGGTCAGCAGACGAACGGGTTCCCCCGTCGCATCGTCGAACGGGAGGAACTTCAGTTTGTTGGGCGCGATCATCATGGACAGCATCAGAACTCAAGGACCTCGCACAGGCTGTTCATCACGGCGTCGACTATTTCAGTTTGCACCGCGTCCTCGGTTGGCGTGACGGTGTGCTTGTGAGCCCGTCGCCAGCCATACCCAACGCCCTCCTCGACGGCCCGCTCCACCACAGGGTACGACCGGATCGTCACAACCCCTTTCACGGTGTGCCGCATAGCACTGGCGGCCAACTGGTGGGCGCGACGACGACTTGCGATGCGCGGACGCATGGCTATCCTTCCGGAACTACGTAGCATTGGCACTTGAATCCACGACATTCGAGCCCGTGTCCCTGCGGCACCTTGCCCGCGTCGGCCATGCGCGTGAACTGACGGGGCGTGAACACCTTGTCGTCGAACTCCGCGCAGTCCTTGCAGTGTTCGGTCGGTCCCACGTGCCAGCGAAGCCCTTTCCGTTTCGTCCTCGCCACTCCGGCGAGGATACCGCGTGCAAACAGTTCGCCAGTGCCATCCACGTACAGATCGAGTCTCTGGTGGTAGTCCATCGTTCCCTCGCGATTCTCGATATCGTCAAGGAACTCGCGCATGTATCGACGTTCGCGCACCAGCGTCTTCGCCAAATTCCTACGCTGCAGCCACGTGATGGGCCGCTCGTCACCAGCCGCCTCTTTGCCGAGCTTGAAAATGCTCTCGCTGCACTCACGCAATGCCTTGTGCCACCACCAGCGCATGCTCCCAATACTGCGCTCGCCCGCCGCGTAGTCGTGGAGCGTGGCGTGCATCTGCGCCCGCATGAACTCCGTGACAATCCCGCGCATGCGCAAGGCGGCTAAGTTCTTGGTGCCCGGAAACATCAGCAGGCCCGCGGCGGCCCCCCGCAGGACATCGCGCGCGCGCGCGATCGTTGCCGCCGAGTAATTGCGACGCACCACGGCCTTGCTGATCGCCTCCGCGACCAGGGGGAAGTCGCCCTCGTTCCTTACCTCCACCCGCCCAACCGTTTGCTTCATAACCGCTCGCTACACAGATGACACAGTGGCGGCGGCTCTTCATCCCCCACAAGTTCCTGCAACTCCACGATCTCGTGCAGGTGATAGCCGGAACGCAGGCCGAACACGAACACCCGGTCCAGCAGACTCAGCAGGTCGCCAGAGCCCCGCAACGTTTCGGCGGTCATGCACTCGATGTGTTGGCGTGGCACCGCCATCGCTGACGGTGGGAGGTAGATCGTCACGCCGTCTTGACGGACCTGTGGCAGCAGGCCACGCAAGCACAAGTCGTCCTCCCACGCGCGCTTGAGTGACTCGACTAACGCCGCGATGGTCATCAGGGTACGGGGGTTTCCTTTGCCGGTTTCGGTTCCAGCAGGTCTCGACTCAACCCCGTTCGCTCGCCAGCCAGTCGCCCGTAACCGGTCGCAATCAACCATGCGCGCAGGCGTTCGATCGGGACCGCCATGCCAAACGCCCCCCGGCCATCCCAGCGCGTAATCACGCCCGCCAGGTACGGTTTGCCGTCGACGACAACGTGGAAGCCGGACCCGCTTGATCCCGGTCTCACGGACAGGTTGGTCGTGTCAAACGCCTTGTTCTCGAAGATGAAACCGCGGGACGAAACGATGCCGGTCAGCAGCGAACCGGAGAACTCACCCCACAAGGTTGAACAGTTCCACGCCGTGGCGCCGAGGTCGTATGGCTTGTCTGCCGGGATGATCTCCGCCTGCCCCTTGCCCATGTCAGGATCGAGCGCCTCGAGGAGCGCCAGATCATCGCCGCCCTGCTCCTCGGGTTCGCCACACGCCAACACCTTCGCGACGCCAGACACCTCGCCGACCTTGCGTCCCTGCTTGATCACGGTGTACGAGAACTGGGCATCATCGTAGACAACGATCTTCTTCTCCTTGCCGTCGTCGCCGATTCGAGTCAACACGCGGCGGCTGCCCTCCACACAGTGGGAGGCGGTCAGGATGAGGGCCCGACGCTTTTCCCCCGTACCGTAGAAGATGAACGTGCCGCTGCAGCGTGCCTGCGACACTTTGCCATTGCTGCCGCGCAACCACTCGGCGGCCAGTGCACGGGCGCCGACGCGCGTGCGGTTCTCGTCGAATCTGCCACGCACATTGAACTGCAGGCTCACCGCGGCGTCCACCACGCGCGAACGGATGTCCGTGGTTTGTGCACCCACAACCCCCAGCAATGCCACCATCACGACCACCAACGGGGCTATCTTCACGGCGATCATCCCCTTCCGACGACGATCTCGACGACCGACTTACGCACGGGATCGTCCTCGTCCTCGTCGTCTTTGTTTTGCGGTTTCTCCCGACGGTCAGAGAAATCGTTGGACCCCGACTCGCCATCCGGATCGGCCAGTCCTTCCTGCACGCGACTGGCCTGCCTCGATTGCGTGAGCATCTGTTGCTCCTGCATCCAAAGTTGCATGGCACCCTGATTGCCAACCGGCGCGTCGAGCGCGGCGGACCAGGTTTGCGGGTACCCCAGATTCTTGCACTCTTTCTCGAATGCTGCATCGACCGCCGCCCGGTAGTCGTCGGAGGTGTCGAATTTTTCCTGATTGTACCGGCGCTCGACATCCTGATACAGAACCGTGTCGACCGGCAGGCGCATGCGCGGTTCATCGAGCTGGTCCTTAACTTGGTTGGGCGTCCAGCCACGGGCAAGCAATGCCTGCGCAGCCTGTTCCTTCAACTCCTGATTGTCATCGTCCAGATTCACCCACTCGAGGAGGAAATCTTCGTCGAGGCGCCAGACGACATGTTCGTTCTCGAAGCACGCAATGGCGTCCATGCGCGGCTTGAACGACTTGTCCTCGCTGTGCTCAAGTCGCGCCTCGGGGTTGGGCTCGCTGAGCGACGAGCGAAAACCACGACCGTAGAACGACGAGACCTCTTCCGGATCCTTGCCCATGACGGCACACAGGATGGCGAACAACTCCATGCCGAACTGCATGGCCCAGTTCATTTCACCCGTGCCGCCCATTTGTGCGCGCAGCGGCAAGGCCTTGATGTCGGACCCCTGTTGTAACCATGTGACCAGCGCCTTCCAGTGCGCACCAGTCCCGCCAATCTGGGCCATCTGTGCACGCAGTCCGTTGATCGCGCCATTGCCCGGATCGGTGACGGCATTGCCCACGAAGGCCAGCAACATCGGAGGCACGTGATTAGCATCGAGGTAGGTCTGACGAAAGTCCATGCCCTGGCTGATACCGGCCACAATCGTGATTGCAACCTCCAGCGGGGCCTCGCCATAGCCGCGGCCCAACCAGTCGGTACGCGGGCGCATGACCATTGCGGACAATCGGTCCCATGTGAACTCTCGAACCACGTTCATCGAATCGCCCATGGTATAGCCACGTTGCACGTACTTCACGTGCGAGCCAGCCGGTAGAATGCGCGGCGTGTAACGTACCTCATCGGTCAGGGCAATCTCTTGCGACGGCGCGCTGGTGTAGAACGCGACCGGGTACTTTTGCTCGTCCTGTCCGGGCTCGAAACGGACGCAACCCCAGTCCATGGACAGGCTGTCGAACATCAGGTTGGACAGCCGCTTGACCATCGGATGGGCCTTCTCCATGTGAAGGCCATCCCACACACCGGGTTCACCGGTCTTCGGATGACGGCGCAACTCATTGTTGGGCAGACGACGAAATCCGCCGGACAACACGAAGTCGGTCAGGACATCGATCCGCTTTTGAGCGGCCCGCGTGACCAGCGCCTTGCGATCACGCATCCGGATCTCGAAGCCCGTGTCGTCCGGACGCCGCGGGATTTTGCAGAATCGCGCCAACTTCATCACGTCCACGCTGAGCACGGCATACACGTGGGGAAGGCGGGCGATGCGGCGGAGGAACTCGTTCGTGCGCGAGGTGAGGTTGAACGGGTCACGGATGTCCATGCCCGTGTAGCCGCCCAGCAGGTACAGTGCCTCGCTGATCTTGGTCGGCGTCGGTTTTGGTTCGGCGCCGCCACCGCTCCCCTTGTTGAGATTGAAGTTCTGCATGAGCAGCGCTTTCATGAAGCCGCCGCCATCGTCTTTCATCACGCCGTATGGCGATTCATATCCCGGCAGGTGTATTGGGGCACCATTGGCATCTGCCGTCATGCTGGCACGCCATACCTGTTCGGCCAATTCGCGGTGTCCCGCGTCGGCCAGCGACAGCGCGACAGCCGCCAGTGTGTCGGATTGGACGAGTGCATTCACCGGCCCGCTGCCGTTGGTTCCCGCCAGCGCCACCGGGAATTGCAGAATGGCTGTCGGCTGACTCATGCCCGTCCTTCCCGCACCCCATAAAGCACAACGAGCCGCCCATTCCCTCATCAAGGGAAAAAGTGCGGCTCGATGGCCTGCGTGATGATTCGATTTTGAGATCGGGTCGGGCCCCCCGAAGAGGAAATACCTCATCAAAGCGACGCCGACCACATCACGTGAGAGTATAGCGCGGGATGTAACCTACCCGGCTCCCACGACGAACCATGTCGCGCCGTCGCAGTACAGCCACACGTACTGATACTGCGACGCAAGGTCGTAGGTCGTCGCGCCATTGATGAGTTCGGCACCGCTGGCATCAACGGTGATCGCGTTGATCGACGAATCGGTTTTGACAAACAGGTAGAAACGCGTGCTGACCACTTCCGCTGCCACCGCTGGCAAGGTCACCGCGATCGCGCCTGACGTGGCGTCACACAAGTAGACAAAATCATCAGCGGCGGTGAAGTTGGCGGTCTTGGAAACGCCGTCGGCCTCGAAGGTTCCTGCGATTCTCATGCCATCCCCCCGGTTACCATCGTTCTGCGATGTA
>ERZ1292623.4257-Hain-H51-01um-R1-4257-length-11794-cov-6_pt1 | contig 11794 bp, 9 predicted proteins | sample MGYA00564398_ERZ1292623 | MGnify/ENA primary metagenome ERZ1292623 (study PRJEB36523, sample SAMEA6512633) | groundwater metagenome | collected 2019-01-07 | study: AquaDiva: Metagenomics assemblies of 32 groundwater samples | reverse complement strand
GCTTTCCCAGACCAATGCCTCTGGTGCGTTGACGCTGACCGCACGCTCGCAATCGGCCTCAGTGCAGTCGACTAGTCAACAGACCACCCCAACCCAAGGTCGTCTCGGTGCCAAAGTCAAGATCGCAAACTTCGCTTCGGCCGCGTTGATTCCAGCTCCGACGGATGGCTCTGGGCCGCTCCCGGATCTCTTCGATATGCCCTTCCGTCTGCAGTACACCGTGAACAGTGTCCTGATCACGGGCGTCTTCACGATTCTGGCAGCCCAACTAGAGAGTGGTGGCGATCTTCTGTTGACACTCGACGATCCGACTGAGCTGATTCGGGATGCCAGTGGGTCGCTCTCTGCTTTGGTGGCAACGTGGGAGATGCTTACTGTCGATATTACGCGCTCTATCACCAGTGTAATTGGAAACAAAGTCACACTGTCTCAGACTCAAAAAATCGCTACCACTGATCTCTTGGAAATCTCGTATCGACGGGCGCTCGTGAACGCCGAACTCCCTATCACGGCCAGTCTCGTCGTACGGAAATCCACCACGGGCACCGAGTTCATTCAAGGGGTGGACTATTCCATAGACTTGGGTACGCGCACGATTACGCGTATTCCTACTGGATCGATTGGTACCGGCAGTGATCAAGCCTCTCAAGCGGTTCGGGTGGACTTTGAGTATGAGGCTCAGCTCTTAGGTCTGGTGGTGTATCGAACCTTTGTCTTCAACCCAGAACCGACATCAGCACTTCTACTGGCGAAAATTACTGTCGACCGGGAAAACGGCGAAGAGGTTCTCTTTGAAACAGCCGGTGGCTTTCTCGATTTACACAACCGTGATCAATTACCTGCGATCCCTGCAGGATGGCATCAGATCGTCGTCACGTCGAATCCCATCCGGAGATCTGACGGACTCGTTGACAAAACGAGTGCCGTCTACAAAGCTTTGAATCTCAAAGAAATTCGTAGCGCTACCGACACTGGACGGTTCCTGTGGCCAGCCGTCAACCACCCGGATGCCGTGGGAGCTACGACCGACAAGTTCGCGCCGTATTTCCTTCGTCAGACGGCGTTCCTGACCCCCATGACCCAGGTCACGTGGAGTCAGCTTACCGATGCGACCAGGGCCACGGACAAGGGTGTTTTTGCGATCAAGGGAGCGGCCGAGTCTCCGGCGACCCCAGTCGCCCGCGTGGCCATCAACTATGATCCCCAGGCCCTTACTGACACCGATCTCTTGTACTTTCCTCCGGACATCACGGGAAGCGGCATTCCCCTAGCCCGCGCCGACTTCGAACTTGAATACGCCTCCGTCATTTCCGCGGCGGCTGTCCTAAACGCCCTCTACCTCCGAGCCACCTTTGACCGGTCTCCCGACTCGGAAACCGGTGTGACACCTATTCTGAAGGCGTATACTCTTAGGCTGTCGTACTGATAGGAGCGCCAGTGCCCAAGACGCGCACAGACCTTGCCTTCGCCCCCACCCTTGTCAAGCGGCAGCTCCGGGCTCGTGGACCTATGGAGTCTGCCGTCGTCAATGCGGCGCTCGATGAAACCCATGCGGATACCGTTCAGCTTGGAGACATCGTCAACCGACTGCTCATCGATGCTGACCGTCGAGACTCGATCGTCTTCCGTGAGATCCTGACCCTACGGGAGCGAGTGGCCGAACTCGAAGCTTTAGAAATAGTCCGGCAGCGGTTCGACGCCGATGCCAAAGGCACCCTGGAATTCGTAACCAATTTCCGAGACCTGAGTGCGATCAGTGCGTCGGCTTTCAATGAGACCCGGCGGCTTCGCGTCGATCCGTTGTATGGACAGGTGACAGTCCCTTTCAATCAGTACCGTTCGCGTTTTCACATTACAGATCCTCGTTCCAACGCACTCTTTGTTCCCAATACCCTCGTCACCACGGTCACGGATATCGATGAGCGTAGTGGGACAGTCACAGCCGGTACACCGAAGAATGCCTTTAACGGACAGAATGAAAGCTACTGGCAGCGTGATGTGGCGTTTGACTTGGCGAGTGATGTGGACACCATTGAGATGCGACTTGACGTCGAGGTGCCACTCGATTTTGCTCAACACGCGAATGTTTTCACCATGCATCCCTATCCCTTAGGCCAAGTCGACATCACGAATATTCAGTATTCGGTGGACGCCTCAGAACCGACCACTCGACTGCCAGGTTTTCCCACCGCCGGGGTGAACAATGCCAAGCAGCTTCGGTACGTTTTTGCACCCCTAGGAATTACGAAGCTTCGGATTTCCTTCCGACAGCGGAACTGGGTGGAGCGCAATGGCCAGAAAGTTTTCAGTTACGGAGCGCAGGAGATTGATCTGGCATTGGTGGAATTCGATAAAACAAATGAAGTGGCGCTCAAGAACAATAACGCCACCGTCATCACCGTCACCGCTCCCACCGGATTCCAGTTCAGCCAAATCACCAACTTCCTCACCGACCCCAACTGGGAAGTCGCTGGATCCCCTTCCGGGATCTTTGTCGAACTCTACAGTGACGCCGCCCTGACCAATCTGCAGTGGGCTTCGCTAACGGATACCCATCCTCGGAGCAAGCCCATCAACCTCAACCCGCTTTCTATCTCGACGTTGTATCTCGTGGTTGGATTGAAATACCAAACCTCGTCCTCGGTCTCGCCCGTTCTCACACGTTTGGGATTGGCTTACACGGTGCAGACGTAATAAAATGGGCACCCCCTACGATTGGTGGCTCGGCCGTCTTGAACATGCCTATGCCAAGAAGATCGGGCTGACGAAACTCAATACGCGTATTGCTGCTCTTCAGGATGATCTGGACGTTTCTGACAGTACACTCACTGCTTCCGAAGTTCGACTACGTCGGCTAGAATTCAATCTTCGGGTCTATTTGAGTCAGCGCCGGATCGCGGATAGTTAGTTTGTAAGGAGGCACATATGCCTAACGTTGCAGACACCGATTACAGCATTGCCACGAACGGCAACATCCGCCGCACGGGCACCGCGACCACACAGAACACCGTCCTGGAGTTCCACCAGTGGCTCGCCAACAAGATGGACGACGCGCAGGCGGTCGGCGACGACATCCTCGACATCACGAGCGACACGGCCGACGACCGCAAGACCGACCAGATTCTCACGCTCAACTCGCCCTTCAACATCGACGACACCGTCGCGCGGTTCCTGTACGACGGGTCGATCACGCAGAAGGGCGGCGACGAGGTCTACTCGGGTGCCCTGTTCCTCGGGACGGTCGTGTCGGGCACCCAGATCATCCTGATTCAGAACAACAAGGTGCTCCCCGCCTACTGGGGCACCGGGCTCAATCCCGACGCGGCCAACAACATCTTCATGCGGATCATGGTCAAGACCCGCACCGGCGGCGCCGACATCGACGGCAAGCGCATCACCGCGCGATCCAACGAGTTGTCCGACCAGTTCAAGGAGTTCAAGGCGACGCTCGGCCTCGCCAACTCGACCTTCGCGCTCACGTCTGAGGACGACATCAACAACACGAAGTCGGACGCGACGCTCGAAGGGTTCACCGACATCGTGAACGTCGAGGGGTTCCAGGAGATCAACATCGACGGCTCGGGAGCGGCCGGGCAGGAGTTCTACTCGCAGTGGGACAAGGGGTCGCGGACCACCAACGACGTGTACGAGAAAGCGAAGCAGATCCAGCAGCGCGCTCACGTCGCGGACTCGGGGGCGGACACCGGAACCAACTATGTCGTGGACAACGCCACGATCCTCGGACAGGGGCAGGAGTTTACCTCTCGCGCGGTGATCGAGAAGCTGGAGGAGATGCGGTTTCGGCTCAAGGTCGGGGGCGGCACCCCGGTCGGCACCGTGTACGCCGAACTGTACGACTCCGACGACGCGGCGACGGCGGCACCGCTGCCGGCGCTAGCGGCGGCCATCGCGGACGACGGCGGCGTGTTCACCAACCAGACCACGGCCGCGAATAACGCGACCACCAACGACATGACGCTGCTCCCGGTCACCCCGGTCGTGAACGACGCCTACTACTTCGCGGCGAGCGTCCATACGCTGCCGCCGTGGCTCGATCTCCAGATCGGAACGGCGGGGGCCGGGACGTGGACGATCGCGTGGGAGTACCACGTCGGCGGCAGTGTGTGGCGCCCGCTACCGAAGGTCGTGGACGGAACGACCGGGTTCACGGCCGCGGCCGGCTGGCGGCGGGTGTCATGGAATCGTCCGAGCGACTCGGTGGCGACGACCATCAACGCGCAGGGTCCGTTCCACTACGTCCGGGCGCGCGTGTCGGCGTTCACGTCGATCACAACGCAGCCGCTCGGCACGAAGGCACACCTGGCGCTCGCCCAGTCGGAGTCGGTCCTGGTGTCGTCGCTGACGTCCGCCTACGCGGAGGTCATCTTCAGGTTCGAGGACAACTTCTCGATGAACGCCACGCAGGAGTATTTCTGCGTGGTCCGCAACGACGACGGCGACGCTACCAACTTCGTTCACGTCGATGGCGCGACGGCCGGGGCCGACAACGGCAACCGCGCTGAGGAGACCCCGGCCGGGACGTGGACCGGAGCGACGAACGACCTGTGGTTCTCGGTCAAGACCTCGCCTGTCCAGCACGCGCGAGCGGGCGAGAAGTTCCGAGGCATCGAGTACGAGATCATCTACGACACCGAGGCGGGCGGGCCGTTCACCGAGGACGAGGTGATCTTCTGGGGCACCGCGATCACCTACGACGGGCTCACTGCCGGGCCCTTTCAAGTGGGTGAGTTCGTGAAGTTCGGCGCGGTGGCGACGCCGACGGTCGCCAAAAACGGCGGCAAGATCCTCAAGGACACCGGCACGGTGTTGACGGTGGCGCTGGAGAACGCCACGATCGCGAACCTGCTCGACAACGACCGGATCACCGGACTGTCGAGCGGCGCCACCGCGGACATCAACATCACCATTACCGACCAGAACAAGGCGGGCGGCGAGGGGCTGCTACTCGCCCTTGACGACAACGGGACAACCGGCGATTTCTATATCCAGTTGCTCTCCGGGCAGTCGCCGGTGGACAACCTGCCCATCGAGGGCAGGGACTCACAGGCGACCGCGCTGGTCAACGTGACGGTGACGGCGCGCTCGACCAAGCCAGAGTTCGTCGGCGTCTCGACGGGCACGAACATCATCGGCGCCTACGGGATCGGCTATCAGGCAGCGGACGTGGGGCCGAGCGACAAGTTCACCTCGCTCGACAACACCGCGCGCACCCCGCAGAACAAGCCGATCTTCACCGTGTCGGGGCTCGTCTCGGGCGAGGACCGGATTCTAGTGGGGCCGCGCTCGGGCACCACGCTCCAGAAGAACCAGCGGACGCTCAACACGACGCTCTCTGGTGCGGCGGAGTTGGCGGTTGTCGTGACGGCGGCGATCCCGACCTCCGGAACCCCGGCGAGCGGTGCCGGGGCCGACAACACCCGGCTCCGGATACAGCTCGACACCGGCATCTACCGCCGTCAGGAATACTCGTCGTTCACGGCTTCTACGTTCACGATCCCCAGCACGGACTACACCGGGGCGAATGTGGCGACGGCGCCGAGGGACGTGTTCATCGCGTACATCGACGTGCTGGCCGACGCGACGACCGAGGCGTACCAGGCGGTCCACACGACCGATCAGGACGTGATCATCCGAGTGCGCGACGGCGGGACGACGCCGATCAAGACGGTGGAGATTTCGGACACCTTCGGGTCGTCGTCGAAGACCGTATCGATCACGCGCCAGACGGACGCCTAGTACATGTACGTGTTCCCCTACGTCGTGCGGCGTCGGTGCGACTGCGGGTTCATCTGGACGATCCCGGGGAGCGATAGCATCATCTGCGCGTGCGGGGCCACGGCGATCAGCCAGGGCGTGGGGCGCGGGCAGGACCTCGCCTTCACGGAACCGGAGTTCACCCAAGCCTGCGCGAATGAGATCGGGGTCGATCCCGGTCAGGTGCAGACGGTGCCGGCCTAATGGCGGTCCCAGTCTACGCCACGGACCTCACGACGATCCTGTTGGAGTTTCCTAATACAACAGGCTGGACCGCAGTAGGAGGCGGGGCGTCAGGACTCGCAGCACCCGAGACGGACTACTTCGTTCAGGGGGCCAACTGCATCAGCAAGGCGGCGTGGGCCTCCGCGCTCAAGGGGATGATCTACGATTTCGGTAGCGGCATTACCGTGCCGACCACTGGCGCAGTCGTCATCTGGATCAATCATGCCACGATGAACAGCGTGGCGGCGCAGAGTAGTGGCGGCTTGCGGATGATTATTGGCAGTTCAGCAACGGCCTACAAACACTGGTATGTCGGTGGCAACGACACCGAGATACTTGGGCTCCATAACCCATATCCGGTAGATCCAACACTCACCGCCGACGCAACAACGGGTGCCCCTTCGGCCACCCTCCAGTTCTTTGGTGGGCTAGCGAACCTGCCCAGCGGTGGGCCGACCAAGGGCGCCCCGTTTGCGCTCGATGCGATGCGCTATGGGCGCTGTCGGATGGACGTAACCGAAGGCAGCATCGCGGACGGGGATGCGACCTTCGCGGGCTTGGAATCTACCGGCAACAGCGTCAGCAATCGCTGGGGACTAATCGAGAAGATCAAGGGTGTGTTTCTCATGCAGGGCTTCCTGCAACTCGGCACGAGCACGACGGCGGTGCGATTCGTGGACGCCAACCGCGTGATCTTCTGGCGAGATGCGCTCAAGGTGGCAACAGCGTTTCATCGAGTCGAGATCCAAAATGCGAGCAGCGTCGTAACCTGGACCAACATCACCATGCAGGCCCTAGGAACCACAAGCCGAGGCACGTTCGTCGTGACCGCCGGGACCGCTACATTGACCGGATGCGTGTTCGTGGACATGGGTACTTTCACATTTTTGGCTGGCACTACTGCGAGTAGTACCTTCCGGCGATGCTTGGCGGTCACGGCTCCCGGGTCCGACCTTCGAGATTCACGCTTCGAGACAAGTGATGTAGCCGCCGATGCGTCGGCGCTCGTATGGAATGTCGCGACGGATGTCGACGGAAAACTAGATCGGTGTTTCTGGAGCAAGGGGGCGACGGCGCACCACGCCATTGAATTGGGCGCGTCGGCACCGCTCTCGACGACGTTCCGGAACTGCACGTTCTCGGGGTTCAACGCCGCCGACGGCAACAACGACTCGACGTTCTTCACGGCTGACCGGGGATCGAATCAGACGTGGACGATCAACTTAGTGAGCTGCACAGGCAATTTCACGGTCAAGAAGGGTCGGGCAGGCGACACGGTGAACTTCGTCATCAACCCGGTCACGACGTTGGTCAATGTGAAGGACAACAACAACAACAATCTCGACGGGGCGCTCGTCTACCTGCGCGCACTGGACGGCACAGGCCCGATGCCGTTTCAGGACTCCGTGACGATCACGAGAGCGGGCGCCGTCGCCACGGTCACCCACGCCGCGCACGGGATGGAGACCGGGGATCTCGTCGTCATCAAGGGGATCACCGACAAGACCGAGGACAATGCCGGCACCCATGCGATCACCGTGCTCACTGCCGGAACCTACACCTACGTCACGACCGACTCCGGGTCGACGAGCTACACCGGGTCCATCATCTCGACGTGGATCGCCATCGCCACCACCACGGCCGGCGGCGGCAATGCTTCGAAGGTGAAGTCCTATACGGCGAATCAGCCGGTGACGGGGTGGGTACGCAAGTCCACCACTGCGCCGCGGTTCAAGCCGGCCGACATCTCGGGTACGATCAACAGTTCCAGCGGTCTGACGATCTCAGCAAAGATGGTGCTCGATGAATAACAACGACGACCCGCATCCCGACCTCCTGCCCGACAAGGATCATTCGATCCAGATGGTCCCGTCGCTCAAGCAGCAGGCGCCGCCCCTGCGACACGGGTCGAAGTTCGACGGCTGGGCCGACGCGGCGAAGGTCGTCTACCTCGACAAGCTGGCGGCCTCGCTGAACCAGGCGCTCGACCTCATGCAGCAGGATCGCAACCGGCTGTCGAAGATCGCGTATCATCAGGAGGCGCAGATCAAGCGGCTCCAGACAGAGGCACAGGAGCAGGCGGCGATGATCCAGCGGCACATGGAGCAGGAGAACGCACGGACGCAGCAGCGGTTGGTGGAACTGACGGACCTGCGGCACAAGGTCCGCGAACTGGAGCAGGCGCGTGGCCCTGTCGTTTGACCACAACACCAACGTCGTGACCATCCCGAAGGCGGACACGACGCTGGTGTCTGCCGGGCCGCCAGAGATTCGCTCGTACGATGTGTTCGAGAAGCTATGGAAAGAGATCAAGGCGTACGAGGACGACGCAAACGGCATCGCGCTGTCGGACATTCAGTCGCACAACACGCTCGTCACGGTCGGCGGCGTGACGCTCGCGCACGTGGTCCGGATACTCTCCCCGTGGACGCTGACCTTTGAAGCCGGCACCTATCAGGTCAACCTGACCGGCGCGAACCACAACCTGCTGGACGTGGCGAACACGACGACGAATCCGGCATTGCGGTCGGCGAATTCCGCGGGGTTGATCCAGGTGTCCAGTGGGTCTGGCGTGACGGAGCAAGACAAGCTTGATATTGCCGATCGGGTGTGGGACGAAGTTGGGGCACAACATGTCACCGCGGGTAGTCTCGGAAAGGCGGTAGACGATGTGCTGGTGGACACGGCGGCGATGCAGCCATTGATCGATGTAGCAGTAAGCAGTCGGACGGCCCCTGGGGCTGCCATGACGCTGACGACTGCGGAACGCAATGCCATCGCCACTGCCCTCTTAGATCTCGCCAATGGAGTTGAGACCGGCATCACGCCTCGACAGCTTCTTCGTGCCATTGGGGCCGTACTCGGAGGGGACGATCCTTCTGGAGGAGGCACGCCAGCATTCAAAGCCATTGGTGATAAGACTATTCCCAGGGTGACCGTCAATGCCTCAAGTACGGGCGTTCGGACCGTTACCCTGACGCTATAATGTCTCAGCACTTTGCCAGCAATCATTTCGCGAGTAACGCCTTTGCCAACAACGCATTAGGAGGATTAGGCGTTGTACTAGTCCCTGCTATACTTGGACTTGCGACCATTGACATTGGTACTCCGTATGACCTCCGAATTGCTACACTCGAACACGCCTTCCGCAAGAAGATCACCACCACGACATTCACACAAGACCGTGATGTCTTGGTAACCAAGGTCAATGCCTCCCTCAGTCAATGTGAAACATTGGAGACGCGATTGCACCGGCTTGAAGTCAACCTCAAACAGCTTAAAGCAGACCGTCGTCTCACCCAAGCAGGTTCTGCATGATTGAATCTGTCACACTCGGCGTTGCAACTGACATTGCCGTGACACTTTTGGATACGGCCACCGAGCCGGTCAATAATGTATTGTTTTCCGCTGTTACGGTGCAGTATCGACGCTCCGGTCAAACATCGTTCACAACCAAGACCTTATTAGAGGGCCAATGGTCAGAAGTAGGAGATGGGATTTATCTCGTAACCTTTACAGACGGAGAGTTGAGCACACCCGGAAGCTTCCGATTCTTGGTAACGGGAACGGCCTTTGTACGTCATGAGCGAGACCTTCTGGTAATTGATAATCACCAAACCCTTAATACTCAGATCATCGCCATTGCAACTGTCTTAGCTAAAAAGACCAACATCGCCGATGCGAATACGCTGTTCAACGTCGCCGAGTTGCGACTCCAAGAGTTAGAGCGTCGCATGCGAGACATGCGTACCCGATTGAATGTAGCCGAAGGGATGTTGGGAGCTCTCCGCGCCACGGTCTAATCTTTCATGCCACTTCACGTGTCACCAGGCCGGTGTTGGGAACCTGGGTCTTCTCCCTGCTGGCACGGAGCCTGGTCTGAAGATGCATGGCACGTTGTCCTGCGCTGTCCCTTTGGACACGTGGGACATCTCGACCGGCATCAGATCGATAAAGGCGGCGAAGTGGCACCGAGTGTGCTGTGTCCAGAGTTGGGTTGTACGTTCCACGACTACGTCATTCTTGATGGATGGCCACCAGAGCCAAATCAATGATCAAAGTCCGCAAATTTCGCGCTGGCAAAGAAGCCCGTTTAGAGGTGATTGATCGTTTCTATCGTGAACAGGGCCTCAATTCGACCACCCTTCTAAGTGTAGTAACTAATCAACTAGGGCCAGATCGGGTCGAATACGTCGTCACCTACGACGATACGACAGCTCCCACCATTGAGACAACGTTCCCGGGGAATGGTGTTTCGGCGATTGCGTTGGGGACCACCCTGATCCTGGTGTTCTCCAAGCCCATGACCAACCTGGTAGTAGCCGATGTCACCATTTTCAATGTCACTACGAGTACGACGATTGCAACGACGGCCTATACCATTGATAACACCAACGCGGGAGACACCAAAGGACTGATCCGTATTACCGACAGTACCAGCTACCAAGTCGCCAACACGCTCTACCGGATTACGCTCAATACTACCATCACCGACACCAGCGGCAATGCCCTCGCCGCCGCCTATGTTTTCCACTTCACGACCGTCTCCACGGCCAGTCCCGCAGCGGGACAGCGCGTGACGGTCCTGGCCAACGCCGAAACGATCTCGGTGACAACCAAGAAAGCCTACTCGGCTGAGCCCCAGATTACGATTACGGCCGTCGGTTCCAATGTGGGAGTCTCTCGGGATGACGACGCCACTCAAAATGCCAACAAGACCTGGACCTTCACAGTCCGATTGGATGACGAAGCCCAAGCTGGTGGTCAGAAACTCGACATCGTTGAGACGGGAACGCTAGTCTGATGCCGCTGCTCGTTGGAGGTGGACGGAACCGCAGAGTCAAGACGACCAGCAATACGCTGGACTTGGTCACCGATGGGGAAAGCCTCAACACCACCGACGCCGTCGATGTGGGCATGTGGCATCAAGACCCTTCGGTGGGGACTCGGTTCCTCCGCAGTACCTACGACCCCACGACGACCACCGCCACCCTGATTAGTGCCGCGGATACCAGCCAACTCGGCACCACCACCAATCCCTGGACCTCCGCGGTCTTTGATGGTCAAGCTGCCATCACCTTTTTGCCCTATGGCACCAGTGCGGGCAATACTGGTGAACAGCGTTTTCGAGAACTCGCCGCGAATGGTTCTCATTATGTCGGATTCAAATCGCCAGATTCGATTGTGGCGAGTTTGATATGGACACTCCCCAGTGCCGACGGTGCTGCGGGAGAACAACTGCAGACCGATGGGACCGGAATTCTCACCTGGGGAACGGCCGTTGGTGCAGGGCATGCTTTACTCTCAGCGACGCACACGGATACTACCGCTGCTGCCGTAATCCGCGGCGATTTGATTACCGGACAATTAGTTGTTCCTAAGTGGCAGCGTCTTGCCAAAGCCGCCACCGGCGCCATTCTCCAAACCGATGCCGATGACATCGTCTGGACCCCGGCGATCACGAATACCCAGGTCGCCTACAGTGCGTCTGGCGTCCTCAGTGGAGCGGCGGGACTGACCTGGGATGGAACAACGCTCGCCGCGACGAATCTGACTGCTTCCGGCCTCACCGCTGGCCGGGTGGTCTACACCGGGACCGGCGGACTCCTGAGTGTGGATGCGGGGTTCCTGTTCAACGCGGCCACCAACACCTTCACGCTGGGCACGAACCACATCTACAGCCAGGGGGCGCACGGGCTCACGCTGGCGGCGGATGACTGGGCGGTGGGGAGCAGCGGGACGAACTACGCGCAGTGGGATAACTCGGCTAATGGATTCGGTATCGGGATCGCCC
>ERZ1292623.4254-Hain-H51-01um-R1-4254-length-11801-cov-8_pt1 | contig 11801 bp, 19 predicted proteins | sample MGYA00564398_ERZ1292623 | MGnify/ENA primary metagenome ERZ1292623 (study PRJEB36523, sample SAMEA6512633) | groundwater metagenome | collected 2019-01-07 | study: AquaDiva: Metagenomics assemblies of 32 groundwater samples | reverse complement strand
AACAAATATCACTTCCGAAAACTTGACGAGGTCCCAGCGGCCTCGTTTTCTTTTTCGGAAGCTAAAAACAATCGCCGGCCCGCGTAAAGCGAGCCGGCGTACTATTTAGAAAATGAGTGCGACACCCATAGTTATGGAGGACGCAACCGTCAAGCAAAGAATCTGTCCCGCGTATACTGGACGCACCTTATCCAAATCAGCGCCCTCCCTCAACTGGGAACAGGCCCAGGTAATTTTTTCTTGGAAAGAACACCTTTCTAGATACACCTGGAGGGAAAGTTCCTTGACCCCTATAAGACCATGAGCCTTTTTAAGTACTTTTTTTGGATTGTGCGGCTCCCAGCCAAGAAAGATAATTCTATCCAACCAAGCTGGAGGATTTGACCAAAACGACATGGTATTTCTCCCTAAAATAGGTTGGCGAAACAAGCTAATCCTATTTAGACATAACTTATAAGAATAGCCAAACGAAAAAATAAACTAGCGGGACAGATGTTTTATTTTTTTGCCCTTCTTTCTGGCTTTATGTCTTTTAGCCCGACGTTCTTTTTTATTCATACCGCAATCTTACACTACTTTTTTTCAAATCGACTATTTTCAACTACTGTATCATTCGCGCGAATTAGAGATTATAAAATAAGACAGATTATAAGAATTAGGAAATATGAAAATTGAAAACCCCGGCACCGCTTTCGCTGGTGCCGGGGTAGATTGGGCGTGTGGCTTCCGGGCCTATATGGCTACGGCGCTGCCTATGCCCTTCATGTTCATCGCATCCTTAATCCTCCCTTTCCTTGGCGCGTGGCGGAATTTTGCCGGTTACTTGTAGCCAGCTTCCGCGCTCAGCCGATCGGCGTTGGTCTTGACGACCAAGCCGTGGCTGTCCATGTAGTACCCGCCGCAGGGGCGGGGTTGGCGATAGCGCATGATAGTCCTCTTTTGCGCAAGTTTCGCGACAGGCCTATTCTTAGGCCTTTTTGGGTGAATTTAGGTGCTTCCTGTACCGTTATACATGATAGCACCTTTATATCTATATGTCAATAGCAAAACTAGAAAACGATTCCAGCACCCAGTACACCCCTTATTCGCACGAATAAGGGGTGTACTGGGAAGAGTTTAAATTAGGCGTAAAAATGGGTTTGTTATACTGCACGGCAATGAGTAAAACCACTAACGAGACCCTATACCGCAAGTACCGCCCGGAATCCTTTGAAGATGTCTTGGGACAAGAACATATAACCAAGGTTTTAGAAGCCTCTATCAAAAACAAGAAATTTGCTCACGCCTATGTCTTCGCCGGGTCTCGCGGTACGGGTAAAACTTCTACCGCGCGCATATTTGGAAGAGAGCTAAAAATTTCTTCAAACGATACCTACGAAATAGATGCCGCCAGCAATCGTGGCATAGATGAAATCCGCGCTCTTAGAGAAGCGGTCAATTCCCTGCCCTTTGAATCTCCGTACAAACTTTACATCTTGGACGAAGCCCACATGCTGACCAAAGATGCCTGGAACGCGCTTCTCAAAACTCTGGAGGAACCGCCGGCACATGTATTGTTTGTGCTGGCCACGACGGAAATGGAAAAAATACCGGAAACTATACTTTCCCGTTGTCAGACTTTTGTATTTAAGAAGCCTTCACGGATAATTCTTAAAAAGGTAGTCACCGATATCGCCCAAAAAGAGGGTTATACCTTACCCGGCGCCTCAGCAGAGTTGATTTCAACACTGGCGGAAGGTTCTTTCCGGGACGCAGAAGGGGTCCTTCAAAAAATTATCGGCAGTTCTAAAGATAAAACTATAGACCCCGAAGAAGTGGAACTCATAACTGGCGCCCCGAAAGGCGTCATACTCTCTGAACTTCTTTTGTCGCTGGAAGAAAAAGATGTAGCCAGAGCCTTGGAAGCTACCGGCAAAGCCTCGGAGGGTGGTATAGATATGAAAACTTTCGCCAAACTACTTTTGGAGAGAATGCGGGCCATTATGTTGCTCCGTTTTTCTCCGAAAATGCAGAAGGTTTTGGAAGAAGAATATACAGAGGCAGATTTTGAAGTCTTGGAAAAAATTTCTAAGAATCCTAAATCGCTGATCAACTCTACTTCTCTCCTGGCATTTATAGAAGCCGCAGAAATGACTGCCTACGCCTCTATTCCTTCCTTACCCCTGGAAGTTGCCATTGTGCGGCTTGTAGGTGAAGATAAACCCTAGACTTAAGTTCATATAGAGAGGGGGTGTCACAATGCGTAAGGACGCAGAAAAAACCCTTGCGATGATGCATCGTGTGGGGAATTTCTTTATCTCCGCTGTAAGCGAAGATTGGAGGTGGAGAGAGCGAACTATTCCTCTCGTTCATCAAAGCCTTGATCGTTTAATACCAGCTATTCGTAAAGCCGATGTACACGCGGCAGCTGAATACGCAAGCTTAGTGGATATAGCCCAGCGCTACTTTATCAAGCACCCGGACGAGGATGCGCAGGCGGCGCTTACCTTGAGAGTCTCGGACGACTTGCTGGACTTCACACAGTCCTCACTTGGAAACAGTGCGGACCAGAAAGCTGTGGAAACTGCGGGAATTCTTCTCGCCAGCTGTTTTGCTCCTCCCGGCCAGTCCGGCTCGTACTTAGAAACAAGGCGCGTGCGTTTGAGACGACGCGCTGTAGTCGTGCATTAGGAGGCAAAAATGGGAAAGGAAATCAGACCTCCTCCTCTAAACCGCAGGGTTTTCCTTGAGGCAGTCAGGCCTATGCAAGTATGGGACGAGTTCGCCTATGATGCGATTGATATTAGTCTGGACGAGCGCGTTGGCTACTTGTACGAGCTAGACCAAAGAGGTATGCACGAGTACGCCTTCATACTTAGCGTCGGGACAGGTTTTTTCTTCGAGTGCCAGGACCACAAAGAAAAATACCGGTTTATAGGAAGGGTAAGGAGGGATATGAGGTGGCTTCGGCAAAGAGTCTCTACTTCTTCTTCCGTCCCTCTAGAGGTAGACAAGGAAGTAGATACTATGCTCAAGGATTGGGAAAAGACATTACAGTTTTTGGAGAGGAGAGGCTCTCCACCTTCCGGCTCACTTCTCGACTTTGGCCTGCGTCGCCGCTGACGCAGGCCTTTTTATAACCGAGCGGGAGTCAAGGGAACACTGAGCGCAGAGGCGCGAATGTGTTTGACCAAATGTAGTTATCCCGGCCCCCATTCTCTATTGCAGTCTTTTGCAAAAGACTAACATAAGAAAGAATGCGTGTATGTGGGTATTTTGGTCATGTTTTTTGACAAAAATCATCTTTTGGGATAAACTGTTAGAAGTTCAATCATTTGGAAGAGGAATTAAGGAATGTCCAATCGACTAATGCCGTGTCCGGAATGTGCCGGACGCGTTCGCGTTTGCGGAACCTGTAAGGGTTCCGGACAGGTCTACTCCAAGACCTTGAAGCCGTTCAACGTGCTTGGATTCGTGGCGGCCGTGGAACACGGCCGCGCCGAACATTCGCAAGCGCACCACAACCCTTTCTCCGATAAGTACCTTCGGACGGTCGGCGTGACCGTCCACTAGACCGAGCCCTTCCGGGTTCGGCCGCCGCCTTTGTCCTTTGGACATCGGCGGCGTATTCGTTTTAAACCAGCAATTTTTAGATAGTATAGAACCAAGGTTCTGATATAATAGTACTAATGAAGTCAGTTCTAAAACACAAAGCTATTGAGGAGAGGAGAAAAGGAAAGTCTTACAGAGAAATCCTCGAAAGAGTTCCCGTCACCAAATCAACTCTATCTTTGTGGTTACGCTCAGTAGGTTTATCAAGGCGTCAAAAAATTAGACTGACGGAAAAACGACTCGCTGCATCAAAACGTGGAGGAGAAGTAAGACATAAACAAAGAATTTTTAGCACTCAAGAAACACATAGAATATCAATTGCAGAGATTGGTAGGATATCAAAAAGGGAGCTAATGTTAATCGGAGCTACAATTTATTGGGGAGAAGGTTCAAAAGCCAAAGAGTACTACCCAAGCGCGGGCACTCAAATCACAAATTCTGACCCTTCCCTACTTAGAATTACAGTCAGGTGGTTAGTTGAGATATGTAAAGTCCAAGACGAAGATATAAAATATGAAATCTATGTACATGAAACTGAAACTAGCAGAGTACCGGAAATAAGAAAATATTGGTCCAGAGAATTACGTGTGCCGATTGTGCGTCTTAATAAAATATATTTTAAGCGAAACAAAGTAGGAACCAATCGGCGGAACAAAGGAAGTTTGTATTATGGCTTGGTGCGCATTACTATACGCCGAAGCACTTCCCTTAACCGAAGGATATCTGGTTGGATTTTGGGGATTGCAGATAATTGGGGGGTCGTCTAACGGTAGGACAGCAACCTTTGGAGTTGTTTATGAAGGTTCGATTCCTTCCCCCCCAGCTGATTAGAAAATCTTAGCGCTTCGCGCTCTAGATTTTCAATCATCCCGAGCTTTGCGAGGGAAGATCAAGAAGGATAGAGAGCAGCAGCGAACTTTTGAAATAAATTTATGAAAGTACAATTTCAATATGATAAGGAAAAAGATATTTGGTGTGTTTTAAATAAGGGCAAAAGTTCAAGTAACTCTCAAAAACCCACTAAGCAGTATAAAAAACTTGTTGCTGAATATGGAGAGAACCCCACCACTGAAAATATCTCCAGTTTTATAGAAAAGTATACAACTGACAATAATCTTAATGCGGAGAAATATATAGACCAGTATCAAAAAGATTGGGATGTTGTTGCGGGTGAATTTCAAAAGAAAGCAGAGAGTATATTTGGTGTTTCGCTTTCAGAAGATATCACTGGATACTTAACCATAAACAGCCGTTGCCCTTATAGTATTGAGAGCAATTATTTCTTTGTTGCAATACCGACCATCTCTTCTCGCAAAACAACGATGCACGAACTTTGGCATTTCTATACATGGTACGGCCTTGGCGTTGACCAAGAACAAAAGTTAGGAAAGCAAAAATATAACGAGATTAAAGAAGCCCTGACCGTTTTGCTAAATGTAGAGTGTAAGGATTTATTACCCGAGGGAATAAACGATTCTGGTTATCCTCAACACCAAGAACTGCGGCAACAGATTGTTGAATTTTGGAATAAGGATAAAAATATTAATAAACTTTGGGCCCATTTTACTCAAGGGTAGTCATTTCGGGAGGCATCAAATTACCGCGATGAGACTTCTTTACAGAATAGGCGCAGATGCTATCTGGTTAATCCACTTTCTTGTTGTGGTCCTCGTTCTATTTGGTTGGCTCGTTCCTAGCCTGTGGTACCCATACATGATTGTATTAATCGGAACACTTATTTCAGAAATTATTTGGAGATATTGCATCCTTAGCAAATGGGAGTTTAATTTGAGAAAGAAATTTAACTCAAAGATTGATTATGATTTTACCTATGCAAGCTATTACACCTATCGACTCACTCGGGGTCGTCTATCTCCTCGCTTTTTAGGTCAGGCGGGCATCGTTTTTACGAGTACCTCTATACTAATAAATATTTACTTCAGATTTTTGTTCTGAGCATCCCTAGGAGCATCAAAATGGTAAACTAAATCTATGCCTCTAATAAAATTAGAATTTGACGATAAGAAGGTGCCTCCAGCTGAAATCCAGAAGCTTTTAGAAGCCGTTCAGAAGATAGTTTCAGAAATCACAGAAATTCAAGATGTATTTGTATACGCCAATAGCTCACAAATAAAAATTCAGGTTGCTCCAATAGAAATTTTTGTTGAAATGAGCGCTCATAAAATTAAAGATGCAGACGCCTTAATAAACGACATAAAAGTTTGTATTTCCAAGTGGAAGCAGAAAAATGGTTTTGAATATCCGATAAATCTTACTCTGATTCCAATGCAATGGAAGATTGAAATAGGGATCTAAATTCCCATTCCAAGAATCATCAAAATGCCGACCAAAAACCTGAAAAACGGTGTCAGATGCGAGGTTGTCGGTGGAACACATGCAGGCAAATCTGGTGTAGTGAGAAATATTAATACAAGCAAGACCGGTGCCATAACTATTACAGTGGTGCAAGCAAATGGCGAACGATTCAAAACTCTCAAGAAAAATGTGAAAATAATGCCATGACTTACTTATTTGCAACATTGGCTGTACTTGTAACCGTTTTTGGCATGGAAGGTAGGGGAACCTGGAGTAGGTTTATTTCTATAGCTGGAGGATGGCTTTGGTTATTTGTAGTAATTTATGCCTTCTATATTTTTATGTGGCAAAAAGGAATGTTATTTTTACTTGGAACTTTTATATTGGGAGCTATACTACAAAGGATTTTGCGTCCTCTCCTAAACCCACACGGAAGGCCACCCCAACCATTAGGTTAGGTTCGGTGTTCAAAGAGCGCATGAATAAACAAAAAGAGTTTGAGATTTTGGTAAAAAGCCTGGCGTTAGCCCATCACCATTCCTCCTTAAACCAAATAATTCACGAAGAGATTGGAGGAAAGTTGTATGAAGACCACAAAGTTTTCTGGGACGTGGTTCAGTTGGGGTTGGAACAATCATACTTACTCGGGCTAGCCAAATTCTTTGAGCGCCCTAAGGAATTAGACGAAACAATATCGGTGTATTATTTCTTTGATTTTGGCCACAACGACTTAATAAACAGGCTCAAGAAAATAAGAAACAAGATGATAAGTCACCATGATAAGAAGGTAACAGAATCCTCCTTTCTAAAAGAGTTGAGGATAAGTCCAGATGATGTGAAGCTTTTGTTTAGGTTGGCGACCGAAGCCGTAGAGAAACTCAAGGCAGATTTTGGATATATTTGGCATGACCACGTCATAACCGGATTTGAGGTGGATAAGGAGATACTGAGACTTCAACTAAAACAATTAGTTAGTCATTCATCAACCCGAGTGACGCCAAAATAGTAAATAAAATATCAGAAAGGAATTTGCTAAACTGACCCCGTGACCCCCAAAAAACTCGCCGATGGCACGGTACACAAAATGCCGGAGGATTTGCGAAAGGCACTTACCTCAACACCTACGGCGAAAACCTTATGGGAAGATATTACTCCCCTCGCACGCAACGAATGGATTTGCTGGGTAATTTCTGGCAAGAAAGCAGAAACAAGAAATATACGTATCGGGAAGGCGCTCTCCAAGCTTAAGGGCGGAATGCGCAGACCTTGTTGTTGGGCTGGCTGCCCCCACCGTTGATGTAGTATAGAGGACTAGAACCCGTAGGGTATAAAATAACTTCATGTCTGAAAAAACACCACCTCCGGAGTCGGCGCCTGAACCAGATCCCTATCAGGCATTCGAGGCGCTCGTCGGGGAAAATAAGTGGTCACTTGAAACGGAGGAAAAATTACGCACGCTTCTCGAATCAAACGAGTCGGATATGTATATGATTTATTTGACCTACAAAGAGTCGGGTCTAGTAGATGAATTATCCAAATATGAACGACGCCTATACGATTGGCTTAAAAGTAAATTCGAGGAAGTGTCCGAGTGACTGTTTGTTTTGAAACCTTTGGCCTAGTTTCTTTGTTATATTAACTATATGTCCATTCACCAAGTTCAGGATAAATCCAACATTAAAAGAAGCTCAACCATATTACTTCAGGTAGTCGTCGTACTCATAGGCATCGGCGCTCTTGCCTTCATGCTTTGGGAACCCCAGATCGAGGGCCGGAACGTGCATGCCACGCTCTTTCAAATATACTTCAACGATCCATTCTTGGCGTATGCCTACACTGCATCTATTGCCTTTTTCGTGGCACTCTATCAAGCATTCAAGATATTGGGATACATCGGAGAAAATAAGACATTCTCACAGGCGACTGTGAAAGCTATGCGTACTATAAAATACTGCGCAAGAACTCTTGTTGGTTTTGTCGTAGCGGCAGAAGCCTATCTATTTATAGTTCGACCCGAGGAGGACATTGCGGGCGGTGTTTTTATGGGTCTTCTTATGATTTTTGTCTCTGGCGTGACCGCCATCGCATCAGCGATGTTTGAACAGATTTTACAAAATGCTGTAGATATAAAGTCCTAGAACGACGCGCAGACCTAACGAGCTCAAGTTAGTTATATACCACCTCAACACCCTCCACTAAATTGAAAATGTCTGAAGACAAACACCCATACAAAGACAGAAAATACGATGTCGTTCCCTACGACGAAAATTGGCCAAGGCAGTTTGAGAAGTACAAATCAAAGCTGAAAAAAATATTTGGTGATGATGTCCAAATCGAACACATTGGCAGTACTTCGGTTCCAGGTATGGGCGGAAAACCTTGCATCGATGTTTTGTTGATAATTAAGGATTTAAAAAATGTTGAGGATCATATTTCCGATATGGAAAAGGTTGGTTTTCAATATGCAGGGCAATTTGTAATGAAAAATTCGCGACTTTTCAGAGTTACGAAAGATAATCACCTTTTGGCGAATATTCATTTCTTTCCAATTGGACATCCTCACAATATAGAAATGATCAATTTACGGGATTATCTTCGCAATCATCCCAAAGAAGTGGAAACATATTCAAATATTAAAAAAGATTTATATTCAAAATACTCTGACGATTACGCCTCGTACCGCAAACACAAAGACGAATATATTTTGAATCTTATAGAGAGAGCCACCGAATCCGAAAAACAAGGATGATATAGTGTCTCCATGAACCTACGACAATTTTTTGTTGGAAAAACTATCGGATTCCTTATTCTACTCGTAATGGTCGCCCTAGTTGCCGGTCTTTATTCCTTGAACAGCTACATATACAAAGAAAAGCAAGTTGCTGTAGCGGCCAACTACAAAAATGCGGAATATAGTATTGATGGCACAAGAGTAAAACTAGAGAATGGCGTGGCAAAGAGAGATGCTGCCTCCGGCTCTGCTTCAAAAATAATCACTCGCTATTTTGGCAACGAATTAAAGACCGACCTTGATGGCGATGGCCGAGAGGATGTCGTGTTTCTTCTCACGGAGGAGAGCGGCGGCTCTGGAACTTTCTTTTACGCCGTGGCGGCGCTCAATACACAGAGTGGCTATGTGGGTTCAGATGGATACCTACTCGGTGACCGTGTAGCGCCACAGACTACGGAGGTAAGCCGAAATCCCCGACATAAGTACGTTATCGTCGTGAACTATGCCGATCGTGCGCCAGGCGAACCTATGACCGCCCGACCTTCCTTCGGCAAAAGCGCTTATCTGAAGCTGGACCCCTCAACTATGCAGTGGGGCGTAGTTGAACCTAATTTTGAAGGTGAATCTCGTTAGAGAAAGACATCTTACTTCAATACACTCCACATACCCGGGTCCTCTCCCCCATCGAATTTGAAAACTGCGATGCCGCGCACTCCGAGCTTGCGCGCCAGGGCAACTTTGTCGGCAATTGCAGTAGCGTCGCTCCAGGACAGGAAATTGAAGGGTTTGCTGCTATCTACCTGCGAACCCAGATTTTCGGCTACGGAATTAGTTTCAATTGTTGTTTGTTGAGTTTGGGTAGATTCATTACCTGTCGGCGCGGGTAATAACTTGCTGTCGTAAATAAATCCAATTTCGTTGGCGCTGGTGCGTGTTGGAGTAATGCCAAGCTTGGCGGCTATATCTGTCGCATAACGGGGGTTGAAAGGCCAGAGAACTTTGTACTGGTATCCAGAACTTCCAAGCGGCGTCACGGTATATTCATAGCCGTAAGTCGGTACACCGATAATTATTTTATTCTTGGCAATGCTTTCGGCGGCCAGCGTCACTAAATCTTCCACCCATCCCGGATCAGCCACGGGAGCATAGGGCGCGGAACGGGCAACGTTCAAGCGTATATCTATAGTGCCCTGGTCATAGGCCATTATTTCTACCCGATCGCAGTATTTGTTCATCTCTTTGTAGTCGTTGGCATAATCCTTAGCATCCGTAGGAATAGTGGCTCCTGGTTTATAGCGGTCAAAAAGAGGCATACGCGCCTCCACCGTGCAATAAACCCACTTATTACCCATGCGCTGATACAGACCCTTCAGGAAAGTAGAAAAATATTCTTTGGTCTCGTGTTTTTTGGCTTCAAAATCAATATCTATACCGTCAAAATCATTGTCTTTAACTAATTTAGCTATCTCGTCTTCCAGAGCGATGCGAGTTTTCTGGTTGCTCAATATACGATGTATGGAATCGCCATTACCCCACATAATTGAAGGAACGACTCTGACTTTATTCTTCTTAGCTTCTGCGATGAAAGAAACCCAGGGCTCCTCCGTAAGACGAGCGGTATCCGCGAGTGTGCCGTCGCTCTTTACCGAATAGGCAAAAGGCATGACGCTTTTAAGCTGTGACAGGTGCGGAAGCACATCGGCTGTGCCGGTGGCGGAGCGCCAGTACGGAATCCAGCCAGAAAATTCTAGCGCACCAGTATATTTGGAAGTAAGTGACGGTAGAGAAAACGAAGGAGAGGTGATGGGAGGAATAGTGGTAAAAGCTTCTCGTGTCTTTGGACCATAAACTCCATAGCCGAGAGCCCCCGTCTCACAAACAATTTTGCGATCGCATTGGAATTTTTTTATGGCCGCTTCTGTCTGGGCTCCGAAATAACCGGTGGCGCTAGTCGCGCCAAGATATCCCTTGTCGATGAGCTTACTCTGGAGGGCACGAACATCCTCCCCCGAAAGTCCGAAGGAAAGCGAGCGCGTAGCCGCGCTCGCTGACAAGGGCAGTAAAAAAATAATCAACAAAAAAAATGTGGTGGTGGGATAAAATCTCATGTGTATATGTTAACAGACGAGGTTCGGTGTTAGAGTACTGCCCTTATGGCTAAAGGCGATACGATTGTCTCATTTGAAGAGGTCTCTTTTGAATACGGCCCGAACAAGCCCATCTTGGATGAGGTAAGTTTTTCCGTGCGCCGGGGTATTAAAGCCACCCTCATGGGTCAAAATGGCGCCGGCAAAAGCACTATTTTTCAGCTAATTACTAAAGGGGTTGTACCTGTGCGCGGAAAAATAAATGTGATTAACGGTCTCTCCATAGCTCTCTCCCGGCAAGTTATTCCCAGGGAGGAGCTAACCCTCACCGTCCGGGAATTCTTTGAGAAATGTTTCCCGCATAAAGTTTACGATATTGACCCTAAAATTGATGAAGTACTAGAGGTCGTGCACCTTAAGGGGCATGAAAAGGTGCACGAGCGGATTATGAGCTCCTTCTCCGGTGGCCAGCAAGCGCGTCTACTTCTAGCTTCCGCCTTAATCCAAGAGCCAGACCTACTTCTCTTAGACGAACCGACCAACAATCTGGACAAGGCCGGGATTGAACACCTGACTAAATTTCTCATCAACTACAAAAAGACCCTCATTGTTATTTCTCACGATTCCGAGTTTTTGAATTCTTTTACGGACGGAGTTCTTTATCTGGACCTGCACACTAAAAAAGTGGAGCAGTATGTCGGCAATTACAAAGATGTGGTGGCGGAGATATCTATCCGTATAGAAAAGGAGAACCGCAAAAATGCCCAGTTGGCCAAAGAAATTCAGGAAAATAAAGACAAATCTAACTTCTTCGCCCACAAAGGAGGTAAGATGCGTATGGTAGCCAAACGCATGAGGGACAAAGCCGAAGCCTTGGAAGAAGAAATGGTGGATGTAAGGAAAGAAGACAAGACTATCCGCCCATTCACTATCCCCCATCAACCGGAACTCATCGGCGAAGTCATCCACATTTCTTCGGTTGGAACGGTAAAAAATAATAAAGCGGTTAACCGCAAAGTGGATATTTCTCTAAAAAGAAACTACCACCTCCTCCTCTCGGGCCCGAACGGTATAGG
>ERZ1292623.4252-Hain-H51-01um-R1-4252-length-11802-cov-9_pt1 | contig 11802 bp, 7 predicted proteins | sample MGYA00564398_ERZ1292623 | MGnify/ENA primary metagenome ERZ1292623 (study PRJEB36523, sample SAMEA6512633) | groundwater metagenome | collected 2019-01-07 | study: AquaDiva: Metagenomics assemblies of 32 groundwater samples | reverse complement strand
GAGCGCCACCTGCACGCCGATCTGGCCTTGGCGCTCACGCTCGACAGCCAGCGCGGTCTGCGCGAGGATCTCAAGATACTGGTCATGTCCGCCACGCTGGATGGCGCGGCGGTGTCGCGCCTGTTGAACGATGCGCCGATCGTCACCAGCGAAGGCCGCCTCTTCCCGGTGGAAATTCGATATCTGCCGCGCGACCCCGAGGGCCGGTTGCCGGTCACCGTGGCCGCGGCGGTGCAGCGCGCCTTGGAGGAACAGGATGGCGATGCACTGGTGTTTCTGCCCGGCGCTGGCGAGATTCGCCGCACCCAGGAACTGCTGGAGGGGATGTTCGGTGAGAGCGTCCGGGTGCTGCCGCTGTATGGCGATTTGCCGTGGGAGCGGCAACAGCAGGCCATCGAAGCGGGTGGTGACCGGCGGCGCGTGGTACTGGCCACGCCGATTGCCGAAACCAGCCTCACCATCGAAGGTGTGCGCATCATTATCGATTCCGGCTACGCGCGCGTCCCGCGCTTCGATCCCGTGAGCGGTCTCTCGCGCCTCGTCACCCAGCGTATTTCGCGCGCCTCGTCCAAACAGCGCGCCGGCCGCGCCGGCCGCACCGCGCCCGGGGTCTGTTATCGCCTGTGGAGCGAAACCACGCAACGCGGGTTGATTCCGCAGGCGACACCCGAAATCAGGAACGCCGATCTGGCGCCGCTCGCGCTTGAACTCGCCGCCTGGGGCGTTGAGGAGGCAGCGAGTCTCGCCTGGCTCGATCCGCCTCCGGCGGCGTCGCTCGCCCAGGCGCGTGCACTGCTCACCGATCTGGATGCGCTGGATGCCGCCGGACACATCACCGCCGCCGGCAAGGCCATGGCGTTGTTGCCGCTGCATCCGCGGCTCGCGCACATGCTGCGCGCGGCGGAAAAAATACAGCGCGGCGCACTGGCCTGCGACATCGCGGCCCTGATCTCGGAACGTGACATCTTCAAGGCCGAGTCCAGGCGCAGTTGCGATCTCGTCGAACGCGTCGAAGTATTGCAGGATTTTCGCCGTGGCGGCCGCTCGGCGGCGCAGGCGCACGGCGGTCGCTCTCGGCATCCTGCCTCGCGCGACACTGGCGCGTCCATGCACGGCATCGATACCGGCGCCTGTCAGCGTTGCGAACAGGCGGCGCGCCAGTGGCGGCAGTTGATTCGTGCAGGCGAGGACGAAGCGCGCCGCGCCGAACCGGACGAGATTGGCCTGTTGCTGGCGCTGGCCTATCCGGACCGCATCGCCATGCAGCGTATTCCAAACGAATCCCGGTATCTGCTCGCCAATGGTCGCGGCGCGCGCCTGCCGGCGTGGGAATTGCACCTGAGCCAGCCGTTTCTGGTCGCGGCCAGCACCGATGCGGGTGAAGGCGAAGGCCTCATTTATCTTGCCGCCGCGTTGCGGTCCGAAACCCTGCGCCGGCATTTTGACGCGCACATCCGCACGACTGAAGAAATACACTGGGACGCAGGGGAGGAGGCCGTGGTGGCACGGCGCGTGGAGCGCCTGGGCGCGCTGACGCTGGATGAAAGCCCTATCCAGAACGGCGATCCGGAACTGCTGCGCGCCGCCATGCTCGAAGGTGTCCGGCGCATGGGTCTCGCGGCACTGCCGTGGAGCGACGAAGCGCGCGCCTTCCAGGCGCGCGTGCTCAGCATGCGCCAGTGGTTTCCAGAGGAAAGCTGGCCGGATGTTTCGGATACAGCGCTCACCGCCACGCTCGATGTCTGGCTCGCACCCTGTCTCGGCGGCAGCACGCGCCGCGACCATCTCGCGCGACTCGACATGCCAGCCATCCTCAAGGCGCAGCTCGACTGGAAACAGTGCCAGCAGCTCGACGGCGATGCGCCCACGCATCTCGAAGCGCCGAGCGGTTCACGCCTCAAGCTCGACTACAAACCCGGCGAGTCGCCGGTGCTGGCGGTGAAGCTGCAAGAGATGTTCGGGCTCGCCGACACACCGCGCATCGCGCGCGGGCGCGTGGCGGTGACGTTGCATTTATTGTCGCCCGCGCGCCGGCCGATCCAGGTCACGCAAGACCTGCGTGGTTTCTGGGCGCGCACTTATGCGGAAGTAAAAAAGGAACTCAAGGGCCGTTATCCAAAACATCCGTGGCCGGATGATCCGTGGAATGCGGCGCCCACAGCGCGCGCCAAGCGTCGAACATAGATGCCTGTATCTTATGCGTAGAGTGGGTTAGCCGCACCCCTCTCCCCTTGCCCTCTCCCGCTTGCGCGGGAGAGGGGGAGTTGGTGATACGGCGATAATAATATTGGCGGCTGACCCACCCTGCGTTTAGTAGTAATAGTCGATCACCAGTCCTTACGTCTCGGCAGCAGCCCGTGCAGTTCCGCTTCGGTCAGGTTGCGCCAGCGGCCGACCTTGAGCCCACCGAGCTTGACGTTGACGATGCGCACGCGCTGCAACCGGCGCACGTCGTAGCCGAACACCTCGCACATGCGGCGGATCTGCCGGTTGAGACCTTGCGTCAGAATGATGCGGAACCCGTATTTGCCGACGCGGCCGACTTTGCAGGGTTTGGTCTTGGTATCGAGAATGTGCACACCGCTGGCCATGCTTACGAAGAAGGCGTCGGTCACCGGCTTGTCGACGGTGACGAGGTATTCCTTCTCGTGGTTGTTTTCCGAACGCAGGATTTCGTTGACGATGTCGCCGTTGTTGGTGAGCAGGATCAGGCCTTCGGATTCCTTGTCCAGCCGCCCGATGGGGAAGATACGTTCCTCGTGGCCGATGAAGTCGACGATGTTGTCTTTGACGTCACGCTCGGTGGTGCAGGTAATGCCCACCGGCTTGTTGAGACAGATGTAGATTTTATTTTTTTTCTTACGCGCGCCGACCGTGCGGTTGTCCACGCGCACTTCGTCGGCTTCCGCGACTTGGCTGCCGAGTTCGGCGCGTTTGCCGTTGAGGGTTACACGGCCTTGAGCAATCCAGGCGTCTGCCTCGCGGCGGGAGCACATCCCGGTTTCGCTTAAGAATTTGTTCAGGCGCATACGTCTTTATATTTTTGCGCACCAGGTTTCGATCATGTCGCGCATGGCTTGCGGCTGTTCGGTCGGTATCCAGTGTTTCGATTCGAGAGTGTGAACCTCGCCTTGTGGTAGACGTGACAACAGAGAACGCGTGATATCCGGGTCGGCAAAGGTGCGGCCAGTGGAGAGCAGGGCGAGGAACGGCACGTGGATTTCCGTCAGCGGCAGCGGCCGTTCGACTTCGACCAGATCCTGAAGGAAATTCGCGCTCGGCATGATCTTGAAGTCGTGCCAGGGCGAGGCGTAGCGTTTCGCCAGCGCCTCGTTGCCGCCCGGTTCGGCGAGGCGCACGCGAAACTTGACGTCGAGCTCGCGCAGATCGACGGTTTCAAGGCGGCGGCGGTAGAGTCCGAAACGATTGAGCAGGCGGATGACGATAATGACGAACCGCAGCAGCGGCACGAACGGTCGCAACCGGCGCAGTGGACCGGTGAACGCCGTGTGCAGCATCGGCTCGATGAGCACGAGACTGGCTGTCATCCGCGGGTGACGCGTGGCAAACTGCGCGGCGATGTTGGCGCCCAGACAATGACCGAGGAGTAGTGCCTGCGGAACGCCTTCTGCCTTGAGAATCGCCGCAATGTCGTCGCTCCAGATTTCGAGGCCGATGCGGCCGCGATAGAGCGATTGCCCGTGACCGCGCAGGTCAAGGCGCAGGATATCACGTGTTTCGCGCAGGCGGGTTTCATCCACGAACTCCGACCAGCGTGTCATGTTGCTGGCCGCGCCGTGAATCAGCACCAGCGGTGGCAGCGCCGCAGCCTTCGCCGGAGCGTGCCAGCGCCGGTAGGCAAGCGTCGCGCCGTCGGCGCTGATTAAGGTATGCATGGTTTCCATGGGTCTGGGCATCATTATGACAGGACGAGCGAAGGCCAGCGCGCTTCTCATTGCGGCCAGTAACCGCTACGCTCGCGGCACATTTCTTGAGGAGACCCAGGATGGCTACGAAAATCCGCCCCGCGGCGAAGAAGAACTCCCGGCCGCGTGGCCGGACGAATAATCTATTTCATCAGATGGGCGCGCTGCGGGTCGCGCTGGTCGCGGGCGCGATCGTGGACATGCTGGCGGCGCCGTCTCCCGGCACGCCGGTGGTCTACACGGGCGGGGAGCTGGTGACGACGCTGATCGTGCCGGTGCTCGCGCCGATACTGCTCCAGGTACTGTTGTTGGATGCGCTCATGGGGCGGGTACTGATGAGCAGCCACACCGGTGCGGAGCGGGCGCGCTACCGGCGCATTGTGATCGTGAACCTGGGTGTCGTACTCGCGCTGGTGCTCCGGTGGACGCCGTACTTCCTGGCGCTCGGGAAGCCCTAGCTCAGCCGGCCGCACGCCAGTTGGGGACGAGCGGCTCGTCCGAGGCCAGTGTCTGCTCGGCCTCGAAGCTATAGTCGAGACCGGGGCTGGCCGCTTGCAGGTAATCGCCCTGAACGTAGTGTACGCCACGGGCGAACAGCATTGAGAAGATATCGGCGTCTTCAATTCCCTTCGCCAACACCATCCGTTCGAGTTCGCTCACGATGTCGATCGCGGTGGTGAGGGATTCTTCGTCCAAGCCGCCGGTACCGCAGTGCACCCCGAAGAAGTCAACGTTCAGGCTGGTCAGCGCTTCCACACCCAACGCCTGACCGGTGAAACGGTCCATGGCAATGCCCATGCCCATCTCGCGCGCCTTTTGAATGAAGTTGAGCGATGCATCCGGATGCATCGCAAGCGCTGTCTCGTCCAGTTGCAAGATGAGGCTGGCAGGATCGAGGCTGGCGGCCTTCATGTGCATCTGGATGGCGGTGAGCAGGGCGTTGTCCTGCACCGCCATGGACGACAGGCCGACGAACACCGTGCCCGGACGGCCCTCCAGGTGGTACTTCGACAGCAGATCGATCACGTTTAGCATCAGGCTGCGATTGATCTTGTTGCCGAGCCCGGCGGCATCGGCCGACGGCATGTACTCGGACGGCGAAACCACCTTGCCCTCCAGCGTGGGTAACATGAGCTGCGCTTCGTAGAAGCAGCGCGGCTCGCCGTGCAGGTTGATGATCGGTTGAAACAGCAGTTGCATCTGGTTCTGGGCCAGCGCGGTTTGCAGAGCCTCGCGCCAGTCCGCGCTTGCGCGCCGTGTCGCGGGTTCGTGGCCCAAGGCAGGGATCGCCGCAACCGGTGTCGGCGCCGCCGTCGGCGTTACGGCCACCTTGGCGGCCGGAACGGCGACCGGCGCCGGCTGGGCGTCGAGCTTGAAGACCCGATCCATAATCGCCTGGCGGCCCTTGTGTTGGGCGTCGAGATTGAACTGCTGGAGCGTTACGTCCGGTTTCATGCTGCGGTCGCCTTGGCTGGCCGTCAGCGCGGCGAACATTTCCTTGAGTTTCGTTGAAAGTGGCTCGGCGCCGGCTGCCGCCTTGGCATCGAGCAACACGGCAAACTGTCCCCCGGTGATGCGTGCGAGGATGGCCTGGTTTCCGGTCAGCTCACGCAGCTGACGCGCGATCTGCACCAGCAGCCGGTCGCAGGCCGTGTGGCCGAGCGCCTGGTTGAGTGCGTCCAGACGGTTGACGCTGATCCCGAACAGCACGCCCCCGGGTGTATTCAGGGTTTCGCCCAGGCTGCTGAGGAAATGGGTGCGGTTTGAGAGACCCGTGAGCGGGTCGCGCTGGTGCATGGATTGGAGCTTCGTCTCCAGCGCCTTGCGCTTGGAGACATCCGTGGCCACCACCTGCACGCACGCCTCGCCGTTGATGGTGAGCGGCGTCATCGCCACATCCACCGGGATGCGGTTGCCGCCCGCCGTCAGCACCAGGTATTCCTGTGCCTTGTCCGCGCCTTCCGGCTTGCGCAGTGCCGCCTTGAAGCGCGCCTGATCCTGCTTGTCGATAAGATTGAGCAGTGGCACTTCCTTGAGGTCTTCAAGCTTGTCGTAACCGAACACCCGCAGGTACGCCACATTGGCGTCCATGTGCATGCCATCCTGCACATAGCTGATCGCCTCCGCGGAGGCCTCGATCATGCTGCGGTAGCGGGCGTCGAGATGGTGCAGGCTTTCACGCGCCTCGGCCCAGGCGCGGCGCTCGGCGGCGACCGCCAGTTCGCGCTCCACCGCCGGCACCAGCCGGCCCCACTGGCCCTTGATGATGACGTCGCGTGCGCCGGCCCGCATGAGCTGGCGCATATCGTCATCCGCAATGCGTCGCGCCAGCACAATCACGGGCGTGACCAGTTTTTTGTGGGCAACCAGGTCCACCACCTGACGCGCCGGCAGATTGGCGAGACCGTGCGCGCACAGAATCAGGTCCCACTGGTCGCGGTCCAGGCTGGTTTCGAGCGCGACGCCGGTTTCGAAGCGTTGGGTCTTGAGTACATAGCCGGCCTGGCGCAGAAGCCCGCTGGCCTGTTCGGCGTCGTCCGGGGAATCGTCGAGAATAAGTACCCGGAGGTTTTTGTTGGCTGGTTTTGTTTCGGCCATGGGCATCAATAGTTTTGAGGCGCTGCGCGGTTAAGAATAGCAGCATCCGCCGCTTTTTCCGGATCGCCGTGGCGCCCCTTCGCTAAAACACGGAAAAATCAACGGTCCAGTGAGGTTCTTGCCTGTCAAAATCCTTTATAAAGGCCTTCAGGTTTGCAGCCGGGTTAGTAATGCGGCGGTGGTGTTTCTTCCGTGCGGCTGGCCACCCGCGCCGGGGCCAAGGCTTGCAACTGGACCTTGAAGCCCTCGACCTCGCGGGTGAGGGCGGCGATTTCAAGCTGCTGGCGCACGACCACGGCGTTCAGGGCCTGCAGGGCATCGTCCTGAAAGGCCAGCTGGGTTTCGAGTTCAACCAGGCGGTTTTCCATTGAGCACCTCGGCGGTTACAGAATAGTTAATGGTTCTTTTCGTGGGAAATTTAGTGCGTACCGTACCCAAAATAGACCCGAACAAAACTCCTGAAGAGGTTCCCCTTCTTCACATCGACCCCGAGCTCCCGGGCGACCCGCCAGGCCGGCACGTGCCGGGAGGGCACCCTTGGGGATATCGATCTCAGGCTTCAACCGCGCCAGGCTTTTGCCGCATCCACCGTGCCGGCCCTTTATTGAAGGCAATCAATCAGGTTCGTAGGCGAGGTTGGGCGAGAGCCACTTCTCGACGGTAGCGAGGTCCATGCCTTTGCGGCGCGCGTAGTCCTCGATCTGGTCCTTACCGAGTTTGCCGACCGCGAAGTATTGCGACTCGGGGTGCGAGAAATAGAAACCGCTCACGGCGGACGCCGGCCACATGGCGAAGTTCTCGGTGAGCGTCATGCCGGCGTTTTTGGTGGCGTCGATCAGCTTGAACAGCAGTTCCTTCTCGGTGTGATCCGGACAGGCCGGGTAACCGGGTGCGGGGCGGATGCCTTGGTACTCCTCGCGGATGAGCGCGTTGCTTTCAAGCGCTTCGTTCGCGGCGTAGCCCCAGTATTCCTTGCGCACGCGCTCGTGCAGGCGTTCGGCGAAGGCCTCGGCCAGACGATCGGCGAGCGCCTTCACCAGGATCGCGTTGTAGTCGTCGTGCCTGGCTTCGAACTGTTTCGCCAATTCATCGGCGCCGAGGATAGTCACGGCGAAGGCGCCGATGTAGTCGTTCTTGCCGGAGTTCTTCGGCGCCACGAAATCGGCGAGCGCGCGGTTCGGACGGCCCGGCGGTTTCTCGTCCTGCTGACGCAGCGTGTGCAGGGTCATGCGCAAATCGCGGCGCATTTCGTCGGCAGCCGCTCCTGCGCGTCCTGCGCTCGCGGCATTCGTACTTCCCTGTACAGCATAGACTTCGATGTCGTCGTCATTCACGCCGTTGGCGGCAAACAATCCAAGCACGCCGTTTGCCTTAAGCGAGCGGTCGGCGATGAGGCGCTTCAGCATCGCCTGCGCGTCGTGGTAGAGCTTGCCGGCTTCGGCGCCCACCTTTTCGTCTTCCAGGATGGCCGGGAATTTTCCGTGCAGCTCCCAGGTAATAAAGAAAGGCGTCCAGTCGATGTAGCTTGCGAGTTCGTCAATCGGATAATTCTTGAATGTGTGGACACCGAGCCGGCCCGGCGCCGGTGGCGTGTACGTCGTCCAGTCGATCTTCGCCTTGTTGGCGCGCGCCGCGGCGAGATCGAGCATACGCGTCTGAGCCGATTTGCCGGCGTGGCGCGCACGCACTTCGTTGTACTCGGCCTGGTGTTTGGCGAGAAACCCGGCGCGCAGATTGTCGGAGAGCAGGCTGCTCGCCACGCCCACGGCGCGCGACGCATCCTTCACCCACACCACCGGTTCTTCGTAGCCGGGGGCGATCTTCACGGCGGTGTGAACGCGCGAGGTGGTGGCGCCGCCGATCAGCAGCGGGACACTGAAACTCTGGCGCTGCATCTCCTTGGCGACATGCGCCATCTCGTCGAGCGAGGGCGTGATGAGACCCGAGAGGCCGATGATGTCGGCGTTGTGCTTTTTCGCTTCTTCAAGAATTTTCGCGGCCGGCACCATCACGCCGAGATCGATGACCTCGTAGTTGTTGCACGCCAGCACCACGCCGACGATGTTCTTGCCGATGTCGTGCACGTCGCCTTTGACCGTGGCCATGAGGATCTTGCCTTTCGGCTTGGCGCCGGCCGACTTCTCCGCTTCGATGTAGGGGATGAGATAGGCCACGGCCTTTTTCATGACGCGCGCGCTCTTCACCACCTGCGGCAGAAACATCTTGCCGGCGCCGAACAGATCGCCGACCACGTTCATGCCGCTCATCAGCGGGCCTTCAATCACCTCGATGGGATGCGCGAACTGCTTGCGGCATTCCTCGGTGTCTCGTTCGACGAACTCGTCGATGCCATGCACCAGTGCATGGCTGATGCGCTCGGTCACCGGCTTCTCGCGCCAGGCGAGGTCCGGCCCCTTGGCCTGCTCGCCCTTGCCGGCGTACTTCGGCGCAATTTCTATCAGCCTTTCAGCCGCATCCGCGCGGCGGTTTAGCACCACGTCTTCCACGCGCTCGCGCAGGTCGGCGGGAATATCTTCGTACACCGTGAGCGCGCCGGCGTTGACGATGCCCATGTCCATGCCGGACTGAATGGTGTGATAGAGGAACACTGAGTGTATCGCCTCGCGCACCGGGTTGTTGCCGCGGAACGAAAACGACACATTCGACACGCCGCCCGAAATCAACGCGTGCGGCAGGTTCTGTTTGATCCAGCGCGTGGCCGCGATGAAGTCCACCGCGTAGTTGCTGTGTTCCTCGATGCCGGTGGCGATGGCGAAAATATTCGGGTCGAAAATAATATCCTCGGCGGGGAAACCAACTTTCCCGGTGAGCAGCTTGTAGGTACGCGCGCAGATTTCCTGCTTGCGCGCAAGGGTGTCGGCCTGGCCGGTTTCGTCGAAGGCCATCACCACCACCGCCGCGCCGTAGCGTCGGCAGGTGCGCGCCTGTTCCAGGAATTTTTCCTCGCCCTCTTTCAGGGAGATCGAGTTCACGATCGGTTTGCCCTGATTGCGCTTGAGGCCGGCCTCAATCACGCTCCATTTGCTGGAGTCGATCATCACCGGCACGCGCGCAATCGCCGGCTCCGAGGCGATCAGGCTCATGAACGTGCCCATGGCCGTTTCGCCGTCGAGCATGGCCTCGTCCATGTTGATGTCGATGATCTGCGCACCGTTCTCGACCTGACTGCGGGCAACGTCCAGCGCCTTGTCATATTCGTTGTTGAGGATGAGTTTCTTGAAGGCCACCGAACCGGTGACGTTGGTGCGCTCGCCGACGTTCACGAACAGGGTGTCCGGACCGATGTTGAGCGGTTCCAGACCCGCCAGCCGACACTGTGGTTCGATCTTCGGAATATCGCGCGGGCGAATATCGCCCACGGCTTTCGCAATCGCCTGAATGTGCGCGGGCGTGGTGCCGCAGCAACCGCCGACGATGTTGAGAAAACCGGAGCCCGCCCACTCGTGGATATTCTTCGCCATGAACTCCGGCGACTCGTCGTAACCGCCGAACTCGTTCGGCAGGCCGGCATTCGGGTGGCTGCTCACCTGCACGTTAGCGACGCGCGCCAGTTCCTCGACGTACTGGCGCAACTGCGTGACACCCAACGCGCAGTTCAAACCAATACTGAGCGGCTGGCTGTGCGCCACTGAATTCCAGAACGCCTCGGTGGTCTGGCCCGAGAGCGTGCGACCGCTCGCGTCCGTAATCGTACCCGAGATCATGATCGGCAGGCGCAGGCCGTGCTGCTCGAAATACCGGTCGATGGCAAAGAGCGCGGCTTTGGCGTTCAGCGTGTCGAAGATGGTCTCGACCATGATAATGTCGGCGCCACCATCGACCAGACCGCGCAACGATTCGGTATACGCCTCGACCAACTGGTCGAAACTGACGTTGCGAAAACCCGGGTTGTTCACATCCGGAGACAGCGACGCGGTGCGATTGGTGGGGCCGAGCACACCGGCCACGAACCGCGGGCGGAGAGGATCTTTTTTTTCAAACGCATCGGCCGTCGCGCGCGCCAGTCGCGCACCCTCGCGGTTCAGTTCATAGGTCAGTTCCTCCATGTGGTAATCGGCCATGGAGATCGACTGCGAGTTGAAGGTGTTGGTCTCCAGGATGTCTGCGCCCGCGTCGAGATAGGCGGCGTGGATGTCGCGGATGATCTTCGGCTGAGTGAGCGTGAGCAGGTCGTTATTGCCCTTGAGGTCGCTCTTCCAGCCGGCAAAGCGTTCGCCGCGATAGTCTTTCTCGTCCAGGTTGTAACGCTGGATCATGGTGCCCATCGCGCCATCCAGGATCAGGATGCGCTGCTTGAGGAGATCGGGGAGGCGGGCGAGGCGTTGGCTGCGGGCCGCGGTCGGGCTGGTCACGAGCGGAAATCCTGCGTCGATTTTGGCGCGCAAGTCTAGCGAAATCCAGAGCAAAATGCTTGCTCCCGGCTTGCCTCGACGGAGCATCGCCCCCATGCTCAGAACATCACTGTATCCAGGAGGGGCCATGTCCTTTCGCAACCGTGCCGAGGCGGCGCAGCGTCTGGCGGAGCGTTTGAATGTCTACAAGGGAAAGAATCCGCTGGTGCTGGCGATTCCGCGCGGCGCCGTGCCCATGGCACGCATTCTCGCCGATGCGCTGGACGGCGAGCTGGACGTGGTGCTGGTACGCAAGCTGGGCGCGCCCATGAACCCGGAGTTCGCAGTCGGCTCCGTCGACGAGAGTGGTTGGGCGTATGTCGCCGACTATGCCGCCAGCGCCGGCGCGGACGCCGTATATATCGAAGAAGAGAAGCAGCGCCAGCTCGAGGTGATGCGCCAGCGGCGCGCGCAATACACCGCGGCGCGTCCGCCAATCGACCCGGCCGGACGCATTGTGATTGTGGTGGACGACGGTCTTGCTACCGGCGCCACCATGATATCGGCGCTGCACGCGCTGCGTGCCAGGAAGCCAGCCCGGCTTATCGCCGCCGTGCCGGTGGCCCCGCCCGACACCCTGCGCAAGGTGGAGAAGCTCGCCGATGAGACGGTCTGTCTCGAAGTGCCGGAATACTTCATGGCGGTCGGCCAGTTCTACACCGATTTTCCGCAGGTCGAGGACGAGGAAGTCATTGCGCTGCTGCGCGCCGTGCCGCACGCACCGCACCCAAAGTAGCCAGAAGTAGGTTGGGGTGAGCGTAGCGAACCCCAACGCGGGGCCCAAACCGATCGCCATTGTTGGGGTTCACTTCGTTCACCCCAACCTACGCGATGTTAAGGTGACGGTGAAACCAGTCCGCAGCAAG
>ERZ1292623.4251-Hain-H51-01um-R1-4251-length-11804-cov-4_pt1 | contig 11804 bp, 8 predicted proteins | sample MGYA00564398_ERZ1292623 | MGnify/ENA primary metagenome ERZ1292623 (study PRJEB36523, sample SAMEA6512633) | groundwater metagenome | collected 2019-01-07 | study: AquaDiva: Metagenomics assemblies of 32 groundwater samples | reverse complement strand
TCCTTGCCCACCACCTGCATCTTCGCGTGCGGCGAGAGTCTCATGCGTCCCCCGCGCGGAGCACGCAGGCGCAGCGGTGCAGCCCGCGCCGGGGGAAGGTGTTGAAGGGCAGCCAGAGGTGCTGGATGCGCGCCCACATGACCGTCCTGCCGCAGGGGCACAGGTCCACCAGCAGGTAGACCGCTCGGGCGGGGGTGCTCACGGGGTTCTCCCAGCCACAGAATTGTAGCCTGACCCTCGGATTCTCCCGACGTAGAACCAGTCGTGCAGCGTGAAGATTGGCAGCACCTGTACCTTCCCGTCGGGGTGCCGCACAGAAGTGAAGTTCTCGTGCTCTACGGCTGTGACTTCAAGGACAGTGTTGTCACCGACATGGGGTTCCCATCGGTACAGGTCCCCCGGGACTGGGACCGGCATGCCCTTGGCCACTGCGATGCCAAAAGCCTCACGGGACTGGAAACTGCTCACGGGATCCCCCGGATGACCTCGTCGAACCGGCGTGCCGTCGCGGACCAGGCGTACTTCTCCAGCGCGGCGGCACGCATCGCCCGGCGGTCCTCGATGGGGGGCGGGTTCAGGAGCCGCCTGATCAGCATCCTGGGGTACTCCTCCTCGTCGGCGGTGATGTCGCCCCAGGTCCGGTCCTCGGGGGTGAGCGTCTCCTCGAGCCGGGCGGGCCTGGCTACGGCGACATCACCGGGCTCGCGGTCAGCCCGGTCGAGTGCCGCCAGGTAGCGCTCGATGCTGGCGTCCACCTGTTCGATGCGCCTGGCGACCTTGTTCGCCGTGAAGTTGCGATCCCGGTTGTTGACCGCCTTGAACTTGCTGCCGTCGACCGCGACCACCGCCTGTCCGAACAGCCCCAGCGACCGGCACAGCATGACGAACTGCCGGCATACTGCCCGAAGCGCCGGGCCATTGTCGCACCGGAAGTTCGCGATGGTCTTGAAGTCGGGTGCGAGACGTCCGGTCAGCCACATCAACTCGATATTGCGCTGCGCTTCTCGCTCGAGCCGACGGCTCGACTGAACCCGGTTCAGATAGCCGTAGAGGTAGATCTTGAGCATCGTCGAAGGATGGTAGGCCGGGCGCCCGGTCTCGGCGGGCGTCGCTCCGGCGAAACCCAACGCGTGTAGATCAAGCTCGTCGATAAAGGCCTCGACCGCCCGGACCGGGTTGTCCCCTGACACGTAATCATCAAGCGATGCAGGCAGCAGAAAATCCTGCCGCCGGTCTTCCCCTTCAACGAAACGGCCCATCTCAAAGCCTCCCGCAAATCCGGGCAAACCATAGCACAGGCACGCGTTTTTACACAGTCTCGACCCTTATCGGTCATTCAGCACCCATTTTTACGCTCTCAGGTGCGGACCGGCAGCTTCCCCATTCTGGATGCCTTGGGCTGGCCGGTAGGCGACTGTCCGGTTCGGAGCGGGGGCGCGGGATAGCTGACGGTCGTTCGGAGTTGCGGCCGACCATATGAAGCAGTTCGCCTGCACAAAGTTGAACGTTAACTCTCGCTGAAACCTACCGCATGGCACATGCTTGTCCATTCAGGCAGCGGGCGCCGACATAGATGACATGCACGACGCCTCTCTTAACCGTCGAAACTGACCGTTTAATCACGCCGCCAATTATGTGGCCTCTAGCCGGTTGGAGGCGGTCTTTTTTAGCGTCAGACAAAAAGAAGACGCTCCGACACGGCCGAACCGCTAGCTCTACAGAAAATGGAGCCTATTACTTTAGATCTCGATTCCTTCTGCCAATGCCTCAGCGCAGCACCCATCCCCTATTCATGCTTCAAGCGCGTCGCTACTGCCCTCGAGAAATGCTTATTGATCCAGAAAGGACCAAAATGAAGCAGGGCCAGCGGAATTTGCACTCTTGTCTAGCAGAAAATTCGCGTTAGGTCTGGTGTGAATGGGCGATGATCCGACGATTGCTGAGCAGACCTTGGGGGAAGCGCTCAGATCAATCGCGCGTGCGGGGACCGGCCTCTCGCACGTGCTCACGACAGCAACCGTGCACCACAAGGTTCAAAATACCCGGGTCGTGGCGCACTGCCACCATGTCGCGCTCGACGGCAGCTCTATGCCGCGGCTTCAGGATCTGAGCGATTCCATCGCCGAGTGGGTCACCGACTATGCGATACCGCGGTCGGTGATCGAAAGGATGGAGGAAGGATCCGCCCATGAGAAGCGGTTGAAACACAATCGCTTGCGGGCCCGCGCGATCGAAACCTTCAAGGCAAAGGGCATGTCTGGCGAGCAGGGCGAGTTGTTGATGTTCGTTCTCGCCGAGTCCTTCCTCAATCTGCCGCAGCTGCTCTGCAAGATGAACCTCAAGACCGATAACGAGGTTCACTTCCACGGAATCGACGGGGTTCATTGTGGTGCGGCACCGGGCGACGACGAACGCCTGGCTGTCTATTGGTGCGAGTCCAAGGTTCACAAGTCGCTCGACGGCGCGCTCTCGGAGGCGTTCGACGGGCTCATGCCCTATCTGCTCGCGCCCGGTGCCGGACAGAAGGACAAGAAGCGCGAGCTCGCTTTGCTTGACAATTTCATGGACATCGGCTCGGCCACGATCGCCGAGCGGATCATCGCGACGATCAATCCGGACGGGCCGGCGTTCAATGACATCCACTGGGGCGCTCTCTGCCTGATCGGGTTCGATCATGACTATCCGGTGAAGCCCAACGCGGTGACGAAGGCCGAATTCTTGGAAGCGATCGACGCCGCCTTCCCTGCTTGGGCGGCGAAAGCCGAAAGCCGTGCGCAGAGCCGCGGCCTCGAGAGCTTCGAGATCCATATTTTCTACATGCCGCTGGGCTTCTGCGAGGAGTTTCGCGAGGCCATGAAAGTATCGCTGGGATTGACGCATGAATAGCGCCGATCTCGCGCGCAAGCTGTGGGACGATCCCGCGCTTCGCGCTTCGCTTGAGAAGATGACGCTCCGCTCGGCCTTCCACGAGATTCCGGCGATCGAAGGCGGAACGCTGTTCTATGCGGAGGACGATTGGTATCATCTGCTTCGCTGCGCGGGCATATTTCTTGCCAGCGGCGAGGAGCGGTTCGGCGACCTCGGCCTTCGCATATTGCATTCGGCGTTGACGTTCGCAAAATCGCCGGAGGAGCGCGCTTTCGCTGCCGCGCTGCTCGCGAAATCGGGCGGAGCGCCGGCATTGGCGGTTGCTGCAAAGAAAGCTTTTGTCGCGGATAATGTGCTCGAGACTCTCCCGATTCCACTCGCGATCGACGTCCGATCGCAAGCGGTGTCGGCGACGATCAACATCGGCAACGACGAGGAATTCGTCGGCAATGACTTCCAGAATGAGCTCTGGCAAACGCTGGTCCGCAAGGATTGGGTAAGCGCGTCAGCGCCGACATCGGCTGGCAAGTCTTTCCTGCTCGAAAAATGGATTCAGAAGACCGTTGTCGAACAGCCTGGATCGACAATCTTCTACATCGTCCCGACACGCGCCCTGATCGCGCAGGTCGAAGCCGATCTTCGGCATCTCCTCGCCAGCAGCACCGCCGGTGTCAGCATCAGCACGCTACCGCTCGCGGCACCCAGTGAGGCGGCGCATCATATATTCGTCTATACGCAGGAGCGCTTCCATCTCTATCTGCAGAAGGACCTGCCCGACCTCGCCGCTGATCTCATCGTAATCGACGAGGCCCAGCAAATCGGCGCCAACCAGCGCGGGGTCCTCCTCCAGCAGGTCCTTGAAATGTCGGCGGCGCGCTTCCCCGACGCCAAGCTCCTATTTGCCAGCCCATCGACGAAAAATCCCGAAGCGCTGCTCGCCTTCGCGCCTGACGGAAAGACCACCGGTGCAATCGAGGGCATGAAGCCCACGGTGAACCAGAATCTGTTCTGGGTGAGCGCGGTGAAGGGCAAGCCTGCGCAGTGGCAGGTCGATCTCCTGATCAATGCGGAGCCGAAGCCCGTAGGGATGCTACAGCTTACGGGGCGCCCGACGGTAACGCAGAAGCTGCCGTTCGTCGCACGCGCGATCGGCGGCGATGCCAGCGGCAATATCGTCTATGTGAACCGCGCTTCGGATGCCGAAAAAGTGGCCGAAATACTGGCGGGTTTTGTTCCAGAAGACAGCGACGACCCCGAGCTTCGCGCACTGTCGCAATATTGCGAAAAGGCCGTGCACCGCAGCTTCACCCTGCGCCGGCATGTGCTGAAAGGGGTAGCGTTTCACTACGGAAACATGCCGCAGATCATCCGGAGCGAGGTTGAGCGCCTCTTCTCGGCGGGCAAGATCAAGTATCTCGTCTGCACCTCGACGCTCGTCGAAGGTGTCAATCTTGCGTGCCGCAACATTTTCATGCGGAATCCGAAACGCGGAAACAAGGAGCTCATGCCGACCGAGGACTTCTGGAATCTGGCGGGTCGCGCGGGCCGCTGGGGTAAGGAGTTCCAGGGCAATATCTTCTGCCTCGACCCCGAGAAGGAAAATGAATGGCTGGGGGGCAGCGCGCCGCGCCTGAAGCAAAAATTCGACATCAGGATCGCGACGCAGCGGATCGCCGATGAGTTCGAGAGCTTTCTTCTCTATCTGGCAGCGGACGGTCAGGTTACCCCGCCAAACCGCTTCTACGAATATCTCTTCTCCTATCTCGTGTTCCGCCGCAGCAAGTTCGGCGACCTCGGTACTAAAAGCCTGCTTGGCAGCCTGAAGCCCTCCGAGCGCACCCTGCTCGAAGACATGATCGACGGGGTCGTGTCGAACATGAGCGTGCCGATCGACATTGTGCACCGCAATCCCGGAATAAATCCGATCGGCATCGACGATCTCTATCGCTATTTCCAGACCAAGAACCCCGACAGTTATGCGGACCTAGTGCCGACAGATCCGCTGAGCGATGCGCTCGTCATCGGCGAAGACGGCAAACAGCATGACGCCGCGATCCAGAATCTCATCGCGATCTTCACCCGGATGAGCAAATATCTCGGCGCGACGCTCGGCCGCGGCGACAAGGCCTATGGCAACGCGTCGCTCGTTGTATTGTGGATGCGCGGCTACCCGCTGCACCGGATCATCGATCGGCAGATCAGCTATTGGCGCAAGCGCGACCCGGAAAAGAAAGACCCGGCGATCATTCGCGAGACGCTCGAGCATGTCGAGAAAATCGCGCGCTTCGAGACGCCCAAGTATCTCCACTGCTATATCGACGTGCTGATTTTCTTTCTGAAGGAAAAGCGTCAAGCCACGCTCGCCGACGGCATTCAGGATTTCTGGCTGTTTCTCGAATTCGGCGTGTCCAAGCGGACGCAATTGTCGCTGATGTCGCTCGGCCTCTCGCGCTCCAGCGTGACCGCGATCTCGGAATTTATCATCGGCGACGAGCTCGACGAGACGGCGTGCCTAGACTGGCTCGCGACCAACCGCTGGGACGAGTATGGGCTGACGCGGCTGGTCGAGCTCGAGGTCGGCCTTCTCCTGAAGCGGAACGGCCGGACGTCGGCGGCCGAGCGCGATGCTGCCGATGGGCCATAAAGCGCGAGCGCGCTGCCAAAGAAAGTTGCTCCGGTTCGGACCAATTAACATGCTGGGGCGGTCCGTGGCCCTTCCCGACTTTCTCCGCGCTGCTTTTGCGATTTTCCCGGCGATCGTGGGCCAATCATGGTCTATCATTAGGGCCACCCGCGCAAAAGCTACGAGAGCCGCCCGTCCCAACGGAATTTGTCCCGCAAATGCGTCTCCCTCGATACACTGAAAGAGTGACCGCTTTCCGGTATTATCCAATAGTGACCAGAACGACCGACATGTGGGCGCAAACTAGCCGGCAGTCGTCGACCCACAATACGCCATTCCGATGCGATGCAGAGTAGGTCGGCTCAGGCCGATACCTGACGTTCATTCAGTCTTTACCTGCTGGCCCGGCCCGCTAACAATATTGCCATTCCCGCCTCCCTTCGTGACCGCCGAAAGCGGGCCTTCGTTTATTCGGCATTCCCGAAGTAAACCCCTCCGGCAAAATGGGTGCGGTTCAGATTTTGCATGTGAGATCCTTATGTACAGAATCCTGAACAGAAGTTAGTCGTGCTCACTTTGCAACTTGCTCAACAGTTGTTTATCTCCTTCACCATGGGAATGAAATCGAACTTTGCAGAAGGGCTCGGCTTGATCGCATTCGGAGCATTCTTAGGCTCAATCGTTGATCGCATCGAACGAGGGAGCCCCGACGGCGGAGAGGGTGTGGCAATTGGTGAAATGGTTGCGCGACCATGACCATTTCCAAAAGCGACTTTGCCCAGCCTTGGCTCAAACAGTTCAAGGATGAAGACCGTGAGGTCGCTGGTCGTCTTGCCGATGCTGTGATGCTGGTTGGAAAGGACGCCTTCGGTCGGAACCTGCGGGAGCTGCTTGATAAGATCTCAGCCGGTCGCAACGAAGCTGACATGGATCGACCGATCGCACTTTACGCCGAAAGAGCGGTTGAAAAAGAGAGGGTCAAGAACGAGGCGTTTGGATATTTCGAGGACAAAATCCTTCCAATTTTTCCTGGGACCGCAACAGGGCGCGCGCTTGGACCGGGTGTACCGCCAGTTACAGTGAATCCGAAAGACCAGCAGGTTGGCAGCGAAGGCCTAATTGCCAATTTCATCACGAGCTATGAGCGACTCCACGGCAACCGCGTGCTCAATCACCCTGGGCCGGATGCCCTTCGGAAAGCTCGGCCAAGCCACATCGTCGTCGTGACCGATTTTATAGGTTCAGGAACCCGCGTGTGGAACATGCTGGAGGCATTTTACGAGGTCGCCACGATTAAGAGTTGGCACTCCCTCAAGAAAATTCGCTTGGCTGTCGTCGCCTTCTCGGGAACGCCCGCCGGGCTTTCCTGGGTCCAATCGCATCGGACAAAACCCATTATGGGGGTTGCTCATTCCTGCCCCGTGATATGGACCGCCTTCGATGGGAAGGATATGCGAGCGGTTCAAAAGCTGTGCGAAGACTACCCTGGTAATCTAAAATACCCCTTTGGTTTCGACGGAGGCGCGGCCCTCATCGCATTCTCGCACGGGATGCCCAACAATTCCCCATCGCTGCTGCACAGCACGGTCCGGGGTTGGAAGCCTCTATTTCATAATCGCAGCGCGCTTGATGCTGACATGCATTTTCCTGACAGCGATGCTGACGTGCTCGCTGAACAGGCCAAAGAAAAGCTGAAAATCCGAGCCGCAAAAGCCTTCCTTGATGATCCCGCCAAGCGCCGCTGGATCGAGACCATGCTCGTCCTCACAGCGCTGGAGAACGGGGCTCGCGATGCCGCGACCGCTTCGGCCCGCACGCATCTCCCTCTGGCCGAAGTCGAGGAGATTCTCGTTTTCACGCAAATTGCGCACTGGACCACTGCGGGTTGCAGCATCACGCCGCTGGGCCGACGCGAACTCAACCGATTGAAAGTGCGCAGAACGAAGATCGTTGAGCTTCCCTCGGAGGAGCAACCATACTACTATCCAACGCAGTTGAGGGCTCGGTGACAGCATTTAGAAATGCGCCGTGCAAGCGGCGACGGTTCCCTTGGGGAGCCGGGGTCCAGGATTTCCGGGGTCCACACATTGGAGCAGGACCTTCGCACTGCGTGAGACAGCGAGTCTCTGCGGGCGGGGTCTTGGTTGATACTCGCTGTCCCACCCACCATGGTGGGTCGAAGTAGATGCCTGTTCCGAGTCCTCAACGATATGCATCCGGCGGCCGTCGGCAGGGCATTGATTCTCAGACACTAGACAATGCCATAGCGGCAATCACGCGGATTCGCGCGACAGATCCGCGCATCACGCCAGTGTTGACGCTTCGGCATCTGTCCGTCCTGACCGAATTGCCATTCCTGTTTCTGCGCAGGACAGTCGCCCGCCAAGAGCGCGTAGGGTACCGCACGATCTTCCTAAAGAAGCGCATTCCGGGTCGCTCAAGTATGCGCAGGATCTCGATCCCACCCAAAAGCCTTGCCCATGTTCAAAATTGGCTGGTTCAGAATGTTCTTCAGTACACGAGCGCGCACCCCGCGAGCTTTGCTTTTCATCCGGATTCATCCCCCGTTCTCGCGGCTGAACAGCACCCAGACACCAAATGGCTGCTAAAGGTTGATATTCAGGATTTTTTCCATTCAATCAGCGAGGGAACGGTCGCCTCCATTTTTTCACGGCTTGGATTTCCCAAGCTCCTGGCGTTCGAGCTAGGGAGGCTTTGCACCATTCCCTGCAATCGCGGACCTAGCCGAAACCCAAAACCGCATCCCAGCCCGATCGAGTTCTATCGGAGTGACTTTGAGGGGTATCTTCCTCAAGGAGCCGCGACGAGCCCTATGTTGGCAAATCTTGCTATGTCCATGACTGACCAGCGCCTGTCCGCCCTCGCCGAGAAATTTGGGTTTCGATATTCTCGTTATGCGGATGATCTAGCTTTTTCATCCCCTAATGATCACGCTCTGGCCGACCTTCAGAAATTGAAGCGGAATGTTTTCCACATTCTCAACAGCTCCGGGTTCCGTCCGAACCTCCGCAAGACGGTTATCAGGGGGCCCGGGGCGCGCCGTATTGTGCTGGGTATGCTTGTGGACGGCAAAGAGCCAAGGCTTTCGAAAGAGTTCAAAGATAACATCAGGCTCCACCTGTATTATCTCACATCTCCACAGCATGGTCCTCAAAAGCACGCTCTCTCCCGCAAAACGGGGGTTTCGAGCATGTATCACCATGTGCGTGGCCTGATCGCCTGGGCGAGACAGGTTGAGATAACGTATGGCGAAGAAGCACTAGCCAAATTCAAGTCTGTCAATTGGCCGCCGATCCAGCCGAGGATGGTCCATTGCAGTCTTGATGATATCATGGACAAGGACGACTGAACGTGGCGGCAAACGCTCCGATCAAACATCATTATGTGCCACAATTCTACATGCGGCAGTTCGCCTGCGCCGACGACGCGCACAAGGTGATGACGCTCGAGCGCCACAGCGATGTCGTCGTCGCCGATCGCAAGTCGATCGAGGGCATCGGCTGGGAGGAGCGGCTGCATGACTATGACGACGCCGGCGCGCCCGCGTCGATCGAGGGTGACATCAACCGCGAGATCGAGACGCCTTTCTCCAACAGCCCGACCTGGCGCAAGATCAGCGCAGGCCAATGCGCCAGCCTCGACGCGTCTGACCGCCTGCCGTTCTACGGCTTCGCCCGCCACCTGCAGCTTCGGAACCTGGAGATGCTGCGCTTCATCGAGAGCCAGCATGAACGCTATCTCGCCGGCGCGCTCGAGGACGAGCTGACCGACGAAGAACGCGACATGCATGACTGGATCACCGCCACCCCGGGAGCGGCGCACGAGATGTTCCGCTCCGGGGCCATGGACCGGATGCTGCCGCCCGACGCGAGCGCGATCAATGTGATGGTCTGCCACACATCGGCCCGCTTTCGCACGTCGACCAATCCAACAGTCCGGGTTTCGGAACCCGGCAACGACTCGATCTTCGGCGCGATGTTCAATTCGCTGCGGACTTGGTGGCTCACCCTTGATCCGCACTGGGGCGCGTTCATCATCGCCGGAGGGCCGGCCGGTTTCAGCGTGAACCCTGTTCCTCCACAGATCGCCCGCGTCGTCAACCGGCAATATCTGACGCAGTTCCTGCACGGCAGGGCGCGCTATCTGCTGGCCGAGGACGATTTCCTGAGCGAGGATCTCGATTGGGCAGGCTATGCGTTCGAGACGCACACCACCCGCGGATTCCGCTATCGAAAAGTCACGCCCCCGACGCAAACCGGCAAGCCGGACGGCGCCCTCTAGCCTCCCGCCCCAGGCAGGGGGTCACGATCGACCAGATCAACCAGCTTCCATCCCTGCGCCTGGGCCTGGGCGAGGTAAGCACCCGCATGGCTCTTGCGGACCGCCAGCGCCAAGAGCTCCCTTGGTCGGGTGACGCCGACAAAGACATTGGTTGCGGCGGTCAGCGCCATTCCCTCCAATGGCTGAGGGGCGACGCCGAAGGCGCGCGGCAGCACGGTGCTCAGATCGATGCACTGGTCCTTGCCCGCGACGCCCTTCCAAACCTCGCTCTCGACGACGAGAATGCCGTCCACGCTCTTGCCCTTGACCGAATGGATCGAGCCCAGCCGAAGCGTCACCTCCCCTATCCGCACCTGCTTAGTCGAGCGGCGCTCCGGGTCGGCGGCCTTGGCCTGCTCCTCGGCGACGAACTCGCAGAAATCGGCGACGCTCTGCGCGGCCGCTTCAGGGGGCGGGGCGAAGTGCAGCAGGAGCGATTCGAGGAGGTCCAGCCAAGCGGCCTCGTCCCAAGCCGCTGTCCCGACCAGCACTTGGTCGCGAAGCAGGCGGCGAACCGCGCGCGGCGTCGCCGGGTCGCGATGCCCGAGCGCGGCCCAAACATTTTGCGTGGTGACCGGCCGATCGTGGGCCGCCTTGATGTCATGGGCGCGCGCCAGACCCGCCATCGCTGCGGCCAGCATCTCGGCAATCTCCGCCGGCTGCCGACCGGCGGCATGGTGGAGCGCGGCCTTCTGGAGTTGGCGGCACAGGAGATTGGCCTTGGCCCGCGCGCCGCTCTCGCTGCGATAGTCCTGATGATAATCGACCAGGCTGCGGGGCAGCCATGCGCCCTTCTTCTTCGGGCGATTGTGCCGCGAAGCGACCGCCCAGACATCGCGCGCGCCGCTATCGGCACCCCAGAGCGCCTCGGCTTCCTCGGCGAAGGCGCCCAGCACCCCGCCGATCGTCGCCTCATCGAACAGGACCATCAAGCGCAGGCCCGGCCTTTCGCCAACACCGACAATAGTCTGGGTCTGGCGGACGGTCAGCTGGCTCGCGAAGGCGGCGATCTCGCCGCCGAAGCGCCTGCTGGTGTCGAGCGGAATGCAGCCCGGCCCCGGCTGCCAGTAGACCGGGGCGGCCGCATCGTCCTCATAGAGCGTCTGGTTGCTGTCGCCCAGGCGCTGGAACGCCGCGTCGTCATGCTTGAAGATATGCTCCAGCAGCCGCAGCTGGTCGCCGTGCGTGTCCTGCGCCTCGTCGAGGATCACGAGCGGGAAGCGGTCGCGCAGCCGTGCGGCCAGCGCCGGGGCTTCGGCGAGCGCCCGCCAGGCGAGCGCGGTCATGTCGGCGTAGCGATAGAGACCACTCTTCACCATCGAGGCCTTGAGCTTTGCCAGGGCCTGTCCGCAAGCGGTGTCGGCGCCGTGCTGGCCTTTCAGCCGCTGGACGGCGATGCTGTCGGGCTCACTTCCCTCCGCATCGAACGCCGGATCGAGGGTCAGCCTGGCGACCCAGCGCTCGACCGTGGCGCCAGCCTTCTTGGCCTGGTTCTTCAGCGCCCAGAAGGACGGATAGCGGCGCAGCGCCTCGGCCTCGAACGCATCGTCATCAACCTGGCGGAGGTTCCAGCCAAGGCCGCGTAGATAGGGCAAGGCGAGATACTGGTTGATGAAGGCGGTGACCGTGCCTGTAAAATGCGGATAGGCCATCAGCCGCGCGGCCGTTGGATGGCGCGCGATCAGATCTTCCACTTCGGTGCGCGCGGCGTTGGTGTGCGAGATCACGCAGACGCCGCGCCGCGTGGTCGTCCAGTTGCGTGAGAGCAAGGCGAGCTTCGCCGCCAGCAGCGTGGTCTTGCCATTGCCAGGCGCGGCCTGCACGTCGCAAGCCGCGGCATTGGCCAAGAAGTCCATCTGGCTTTGATCGGTGAAATCGCAGCCGCCAAGCTCGTCGCCGAGCGCGGCGAGCAGCTCCGGGTGAGAACACCGGGAATAAAAGGGGCCACGGATCGGCCGGTAGCACCGGATTA
>ERZ1292623.4249-Hain-H51-01um-R1-4249-length-11805-cov-6_pt1 | contig 11805 bp, 15 predicted proteins | sample MGYA00564398_ERZ1292623 | MGnify/ENA primary metagenome ERZ1292623 (study PRJEB36523, sample SAMEA6512633) | groundwater metagenome | collected 2019-01-07 | study: AquaDiva: Metagenomics assemblies of 32 groundwater samples | reverse complement strand
GTCTACCCCGCTTTCGATACTTCAAACTGCACACGATGTATCTCATCTTGTGCATACATTGTACAGTTAACCTTCCTCACCCTTAGCCTACCCGAGACTTACCCTTTAAGGTTAACTGTACAAACCCTTGCCAAAAACAAGGCTTTCCGCTACTCTCTCTGGGCTAGGTTTGACATACTTCTCGTCTCATTCAATCGTCCCGCGTAAACGTGCGGGATGAGCCCGATGGCCGCTTTGCAAAAAGCGCCTCGCGGTTAGGAAATTTTTTGTTTCTATGACTACTCCGCAACCGCAGTCCGAATTTGCCAAGCTGCTCGAAGGCGCCGACCAACCCAAGTACCCAAAAGTGGAGGATGTGGTGGAAGGCACGATTATTGCCCTCTCCAAAGCCGAGGTCCACGTGGACATCGACGGTTTGCTGACCGGCGTGGTCCGCGGCAAAGAACTCATTGATGAATCGGGCGAAACCGCCCACTTGAAGGTCGGCGACCGCGCCCGCGCCACCGTTTTGGAATTGGAAAATGAAAACGGCGAAATGGAGCTCTCGTTCCGCCTCGCCGGCCACGAAAAAGCCTGGGGCGAACTTGATAGTCTTTTGGCGAAGAAGGAACCCGTGCCGGTGACAATTATTGCCGCCAACAAAGGCGGGCTCATGGTAAAAGTTGGCCGCGTTGATGGCTTCCTGCCTGTCTCGCAGCTGACCCCCGAGCACTACCCGCGCGTGGAAGGCGGGGACAAGTCCCGCATTCTGGAACTTTTGAATAAATTCGTAGGCGAAACCTTTACCGTAAAAATTCTGGATATCGATGAATCCGCCGGCAAGCTGATAGTTTCGGAAAAAGCGGCCTGGGAAGAGCAGCGCTCCGAGGCGTTGCGCGCCTACCAGGTGGGCCAAAGCATTGAAGGCAACGTGACCGGCGTCGTGGACTTCGGCATCTTCATTGGCTTCGGTGACGGGCTGGAGGGCTTAGTGCACATTTCCGAGCTGGCCTGGCAGCGCATTGATAACCCGCGCGGCGCGTTCACCGTCGGCCAGCCGATGAAAGCGATGATTATTGGCATCGACGGCACCAAAATTTCCCTCTCGCTCAAGCGGTTGGAAGCCGACCCTTGGCAGCAAGCCACCGAAAAATACCACGTCGGCGATACCGTGAAAGGCAAGGTGGCCCGGCTGAATACCTTCGGTGCCTTTGTAGAGCTGGATGATATCGTGCACGGGTTGTGCCACATCTCGGAGCTCTCGCACAGCCGGGTTAAAGATCCTGGCGAAATTGTCCGCCCGGGCGACGTGAAAGAATTTAAAATTATCTCATTCGACCCGGTCCAGCACCGCTTGGGCTTGTCCATGAAAGCGCTGACCCCGGCACCGGAGGGGAGTGAGGACAAGGCAGAGAAAGAAGCGAAGACCGAAACACCGGCCGAGGAGGCAAAAGTCGAGACCGAGGAAGAGGTTGTAAAATAGGGACGTGTTGAGGGCGCGAGCGACGAGTATAGGTACGGGTTATAGGTGCGTGTTCACTTCGCACCACGTACCCAGACCAATACCCACCGCACGCACCCACACCGAGTATTGCCCGCGAGTCTCATCCCGCGTATACTACCCTGTACCCATTCGTATATTCGTAACTGATTCGTAATTCGTAATCTGTCATGAAAAATCTTGGCCGCAACGTTCTCTACTTCCTCATTGGCATATTGGTGGTGTCTTTCTTGTTTGCGAATGTGAACAGCGAGAGCGGCAAAGCCACGCCGATGAACCTCGGGGAGGTTGCCACGGCCATCCAGAATGGCGACGTAAAGGCCGCCGTCATCAACGGGGATAAAGTGCTGCTGACCTTGAAGAACGATGAAAAGCGCGTGACGTACAAAGAGCCTGCGGAATCTTTTACCACCCTGCTGAAGAACTACAATGTCGCGCCCGAGAAACTCGCGGCCATCAACTTGGAAGTGAAGCAACCCTCGAACACCGCCCTCTGGCTCGGGACGCTCCTCCCCATCCTGTTGCCGCTGGTGCTCTTCATTGGTTTCTTCTGGTTTATGATGCGCCAGGCACAGAACGTGAACAACCGCGCCATGTCGTTTGGCCAGAGTAATGCCAAAGAGCAGAACGACGGCCGCAAGGAAAAACCCAACGTGACGTTCAAAGACGTTGCCGGCGTGCAGGAAGCAAAGCAAGAGCTCATGGAGGTGGTCGAGTTTTTGAAGTTCCCAAAAAAGTTCACCAGCCTGGGCGCCAAAATTCCCAAAGGCGTGCTGCTCGTCGGTAGCCCCGGCACAGGCAAGACCCTGCTCGCGAAAGCCGTGGCGGGTGAGGCAGACGTACCGTTCTATCACATGTCGGGCTCGGAATTTGTGGAGATGTTTGTGGGCGTGGGCGCCAGCCGCGTTCGCGACCTCTTCCGCCGCGCCAAGAAGGCGGCGCCATCTATTATCTTCATTGACGAAATTGATGCAGTGGCCCGCCAGCGCGGCTCGGGCTTGGGCGGCAGCCACGACGAGCGCGAGCAGACGCTGAACCAAATCCTGGTCGAAATGGACGGCTTTGATACGGACACCAACGTCATCATTATTGCGGCCACCAACCGGCCGGACGTGCTGGACCCCGCGCTGCTGCGGCCCGGCCGTTTTGACCGCCGGGTGATTATTGACCCGCCCGACCTCAAGAGCCGCGAGGAAATTCTTAAAGTGCACAGCCGCAAAAAACCCCTGGGGCCCGATGTCGACTTGCTAAAAGTTGCCCAGCGCACGCCCGGCTTTAGCGGCGCGGACTTGGCAAACCTCCTTAATGAAGCGGCAATCCTCGCCGCCCGCCGCGACCTAAAGCAAATTGGGCAAACCGAGTGTTTGGAGTCTATCGAGAAAGTTATGCTCGGGCCCGAACGCAAGAGCCACGTGCTCACCGAAGCGGAGAAGAAAATTACCGCCGTGCACGAAGCCGGCCACGCCCTGCTTTCGGCGGCCTTGCCGCATGCCGACCCGGTACACAAGGTATCGATAATTTCTCGCGGGCAAGCAGCCGGCTACACGCTCAAGCTGCCCGAGGTGGAGAAGCACTTGCACAGCCGCGCCGAATTCATCGATGACTTGGCCGTTATGCTCGCCGGCAACGTTGCCGAACGCGAAGTGTTCGGCGATGTGACCACGGGCGCGCAGAATGACTTCCGCCAGGCCACCCGGCTGGCCCGGAAAATGGTAACGGAATTTGGCATGAGCGAGCTGGGGATGCGCAGCTACGGCAATAAAGAAGAGATGATTTTCCTGGGCCGGGAAATTAGCGAGCAGCGCGACTACTCCGAAAAAGTTGCCGAGGGCATTGACGCCGCGGTGGACAAGTTCCTTCGCCAGGCCGCCGAAACGGCCAAGAAGACCGTTAAAAAAATGCGCCCCGCGCTGGATGCGATTGTTGCGGTACTCCTAGAAAAAGAAACCCTGGAGCAGGAGGAATTTGCCGCCCTGGTAAAGCCCTTCCTGCCGGTGCGGGTGACAAGTGACGTTGCCTAGCCTATACTGGAGGGCATGGAGGACGCAAAAGCAAACCCAAACGTGTACCGCCAAACGCTCCGCGAAGCCTGGCGCTTAACCTGGCATCACAAGTTTTTGTGGTTCTTCGGGTTTTTCGCGTTCTTGCTCAACATTGGCATTTTGAGCGGGGTCGTTACCTTCTTCCAGAACATTGGCACGGTAAGCACGCAATCTCAAAAAATTGCGGATGCAAAAATCATCTACGAAAACCACACCCTCGGGTTCATTTGGAATAACCTCAAAGCCTTTGGCACCGAGTTGACCTTTGGGAATGCCGTCACGTTGCTGCTGATCTTGGCAATCTTCGCCTTCTTCATCTGGATGTCCGTCGTGGCCCAAGGGGCACTCATAACCGCAACGAGCAAATTCCGCGACGGGCAGAGCGCCACGCCCGAAGACAGCTTCCGCCAAGGCACGAAAAACTTCTGGCCCGTCCTGTGGCTCAACCTATTGAAGTTCGCGGCCACCACCGGCTTGGCAATTATCATTACTATCCCGCTGCTCTCGCTCTTTCTGGCCAAGGAAAACGGCATGTGGATGAGCTTGCTCACTTTTCTCAATTTTCTCATCCTCATCCCGCTGGCAACCATTGTCAGCTTTCTGCTCCAGTTTGCCCTGGCCAGCGCGGTGCTGAAGAAGCGTTCGGTAGGGCAAGCCATACAAGATGCGCTGCAGCTCTTCCGCAAACACTGGCTGGCCACCATCGAAATGGCGCTCTTGCTGCTGCTCATTGTCGCGGTGGTCGCCTACGTCTTCAGTCTTATCTTCAGCGATAACCTGGTCGAGCTCTACGTTGCCCAGAGCGCGGGCTACACCATTGGCTTTAAGCAGTACTTCACGGTGTCGTTTGCCACCTTTATTATTGCCAACGTACTCTTCAACGGCATTGTGGTGGCTTTCAACTTCGTGGTGACCACGCTGTTCTACCTGAAACTGCAAGAGGGGAGCTTTACCGCCCACCTCATCCGCATGTTCGGCCACTGGGGCAAGCTGGGCCAGAGCAAAGCTCCGGCGTTCAAATCGGCAAAGTAAAAAGCAACGCCCTGGCACTGTGCAAAGGGCGCTTTTGTAATTCCTAACTTCTTTCTCTACACTGCCTGTATCGCACTGCCTGCCTGATCGGCCGGCCCCTAGCTCAACGGTAGAGCAGTCGTCTTACCCGCCTCCCGGAGTACGGAGAAAGTATCACTTTCTGTTCGGTTAAGTACCTTGATTCCTTGTGCGCGCCTAGCTCAACTGGTCAGAGCAGTCGTCTTATACACGACCGGTTCCTGGTTCGAGTCCAGGGGCGCGTACCAGGAATCACGGTACACCGCTCCGTACGGCGGGCAGGTACACGACCGGTTCTAGGTTCGAATCCTAGGGGGCCGACCAGTCCGGCGGGCAGGCGCTCCGCGGAAGAGTCCAGGGACGCGCACCACGCCTATGCCACACTACGACAAGAAGCACATCCTTGGTAAAAACCTCCTCGTTATTACCGCCCATCCGGATGACGAGAGCTACGTCATGGCCGGGACGCTGGCCGCCAATGCCAAAGCGGGCGGGCGCACGCTATTGATGTGCGCGACCGGTGGAGAAAAAGGGGCATCGCACCTCATCCACCCCGTAACCCCGCATGCCCTTGCCCGCCGACGAAAACGCGAACTCCGCGCTGCCTGCATGCATTTACATGTCAACCGGGTAGGCATTGGTAATATTCCGGACGGAAAAGTTACCCAGCACACGAGAACCTTTGTCCAGGCAATAAAAAAACAGCTGAAGCATTTTCTCCCTGATATCGTGGTGAGTTTTGGCCCCTGCGGCATTACCGGGCACAAAGATCACATCGCCGCCGGTGCAGTTGCAAGGAATCTCGCAAAAATACTGAAGCGGCCATTTGCGGCAGCCGTGCTTTCGCCAAAGCTCCAGCGTGATGCCAAGAACTTTCTGGCTGGCCGACGGCGAAACCCGCACTACCAACTCAGTACACGATTCGTTTCTCCAAACCTCACTATTCCCATTGACGCCCGCGTAAAGCAGAAAGCGCTTCGCTACCACCAATCACAGATGGACGGCGGCAAACTCTTCACCGGCTTCCCCAAGTATGTCGTGCAAGGCCTGCTACACCGTGAGTACTTCCGCCTATGGAAAAATCCTTAACAAAAAACCTGACCGTTCAAAAAATCCTCAAAGCTCTCCCCCCAAGCGCTGAACTCTTCGTGGTGGGCGGCGCGGTACGTGACACGCTCCTGAATAGGCCGGTGACGGACCTCGACCTCGTGGTACGCGCCGTCGCTCTACCCGAGCTCAAAGCTGCACTCACCGCGCTGAGCACCCTGGATACCAGCGGCGAAAAGTGGGGGGTACTCGCGCTCGAGCTTGATGGCAGACATGTGGATGTGGCCTTGCCCCGTGCAGAAAAAACCCACGTTGGGGATGGCGGGTACTTCGACACGCAAGCCACTCCCGACGCCACCCTCCCTATCGAAACCGACCTCCAACGCCGCGACTTCACCGTCAACGCCATGGCACTGAACGTCCAGACCGCCGAGCTCGTGGACCCCTTCCACGGCCAGGTGGACGTGCAGCACAGAACGCTGCGAACGGTCGGCAATCCGGTCATGCGCTTCACTCAAGATCACTCCCGCATCCTGCGCTGCCTGCGCTTTGCTACACAGCTCGGCTTTACAATCGAACCCATTACGTGGGAAGGTCTACGAACGGTCGTGCAGCAGGTTGGTCAGCTCAAAATCCCCAAGCGCATCTGGGAACAGGAGTTTGCCAAAGCCCAAGCCGATCTCCCCACTTTTCACGAATGGCTGAAAAAAGCCGGAATTGAACCAACGCATGCCTGAAGACGTCCACATTATTGCCGAAACCCCCGACTACCTGGTGCTGGATAAGCCCAGTGGCTTGCTGGTACACGCTGCCAACCACCACCCCGGTGCGCCCACGCTCGTGGGCTGGTTGCTCGAGCACTACCCCGATATCAAAGGGGTGGGCGAAGAAGCCGAACGGCCGGGCATTGTCCACCGTCTGGATATGGACGTGTCGGGTGTGATGGTTGTGCCGCGCACGCAAGCCATGTACGACCATTTAAAAAAGCAGTTCCAAAACCACGAAGTAGAAAAAATGTACCTAGCGCTGGTCCACGGCGTGCCAGGAAAGCCGGATGGGACAATTTCGTTTGCCTTGGGCCGATCCCGCCGCAATGCCGGGCGCATGGCCAGCCAACCAGCGGCAACGGAAAAAACGCGTGAGGCAATTACCCACTATGCGGTCAAAGAGCAATTCACGCATCTCACGCTGCTGGAAATTACCATTGAAACCGGCCGCACCAACCAAATCCGCGCCCACCTGCTGGCCTTTGGCCTGCCGATTGTGGGGGACACGGTATACGCCAGCAAGCGCGTGAAGCAGAAAGTGGCGTTCGACCGGCCCTTCCTGCACAGCTGGAAACTAGGTTTTGCCGACCTGACGGGCGCGAAAATCTACAATGAGTCACCGATGCCGGAAAAACTCGAAGCCCTCCTGCGCGACCTTCGGTCTTGACGAACCCGCGCTCCATCCGTACACTACGCAGGCATATGGACACTATCAACGAAGCCGCAAAATCCAAGCTCCGCACCGACCTACCGGCCCTCAAGCCGGGCATGGTGGTAAAGGTGCACCAGAAAATTAAGGAAGGCGACAAAGAGCGCATCCAGATTTTCGAAGGCACGGTGCTGGATGTTCGTCATGGCCAAGGTCTGCACGGCACGTTTACCGTCCGCAAAATCTCCGAGGGCGTAGGCGTAGAACGTATTTACCCGTTCCACACCCCCATCATTGCCAAAATTGATATCGTGAAGCAGTTCAAAGTCCGCCGCGCCACCCTCTCGTACCTCCGCGACAAAACCTTTAAGAAGCGTTTGAAAGAAGTCCGCAAGGACACAACCAAGAAAAAAGCCTAGGCGGACGTGTACCTTTGGTTAGTCTAAAATTTCTCTTAGGTATACGCTATGAGCTTGAGAAAGAAACGCGAAATCCGAACATACACTTGGAACGATAAACTTGCCTATGCAGTAGGCTTGCTTACGACAGACGGCAATCTTTCGCCGGATGGTCGTCACATTGATCTCACGTCGAAAGACATTGAACAATTAAAGAACTTCTCAACCTGTATTGGCCGAGAGATTCGTTTGAGTACCAAAACATCGGGCTTTACCGGCAAGCAGACACCTCGGCTGCAGTTTAGCGATATTGCATTCTACCGCTTCCTCTTAAGCATTGGCCTGCGGCCTGCAAAGTCAAAGACCATGGGGGCATTAAAAGTACCGTCGAAATACTTCTTTGATTTCCTTAGAGGACATTTCGATGGTGACGGATATTTCTATAGCTATTGGGATAAGCGATGGAAAAGCAGTCATATGTTCTACCTTGCGTTCACATCAGCAAGCCCAAAACATATACGTTGGCTGCGTGAAAAAATACAGACCCACTTGGGTGTCCATGGCCATATAACCAAAGCGAAAAAACAGAACGTCGAGCAACTCAAATATGCCAAGCGTGAAGCCGAGGTTATTCTACGAAAAATCTACCCAAACTCAAGAGTTATCTGCCTTACGCGCAAGCGCTTGAAAGTTTCACGGGTCTTCGCTAGTATTGGTCGTACGCTTTAATCTTCTACGCCGCGGTGCTGGAATTGGTATACAGGCTACCTTGAGGTGGTAGTGCCCGCAAGGGCATGGAGGTTCAAGTCCTCTCCGCGGTACCAAGCGCGCCGACATCACCTAGGTGGTGCCGGGGCGCTTTTGTGATATATATAAACTATGAAAAAATACTCCTTCACCCTCATCCGCACGTTCAACGCTTCGCCGAAAGACGTGTTTGATGCTTTGACAAATAGCAAAGCCTTAGCCGAATGGAGTGGCGAGGGGAGTGTGAGTAAAAAAGTTGGTGGACTCTTTACCATGTTCGACGGCTGGGTTGAAGGCAAGGTCCTAACGTACAAACCCGGCAAAGAACTTGCCTACACCTGGAAAACGAGCGAGTGGCCAGAGGCATGGGCAACATCCGAAGTGCGGTACGCATTCACAGCTGTAAAAAATACAACCAAGATTACGCTCATACATTCCAACCTGCCAAACGCCAAAGAAGCAAAAGACCACAAAACTGGCTGGGTGGAGCATGTGTTTGAGCCGCTAGAAAAATATTTAGCAAAATAATAACTGCCTAGGCTTGTGTCGGGCCGCTTTTTTGCTTATACTTCTTTTCCCGGCACGCTCATGAACAGTTTCTGAGCCTCCGCACATCCTGCGGCCCGTTCTCCGTCGTCAATATTTCTCTAAAACTAACGTACCTACCGTATGCTCACTGTTCGCAAAGCTATTGCCGAAGATGCCGACCACATTGCCGAGATTCTCAAGGCAAAGTATAGCTTTCCGAATATCCAAGAAGCCAAGGCAATTTTTGCGTACGAGCGAGAGTACCATCATTTCCGCGTAGCACTAGATGCTGGGCGCATGGTCGGACTCATTAGCTGGCGACAGCAGGGTACGCTGGCGCATGGGGTGGCCGAAGTAACGCGTTTTGCCGTGTTGAAAGATGCCCTCGATCCAATACAAGTGAAGGAGCTACTCTTTGACGCTGCCCTTGCGGAAGCCGAAAACCACTACGAACGCCACGGTAGCCGGTTACGAAAAATTTTCTCACTCATCCACGCCGACAACCGACGGCTGCAAACGTTTTACGCCAACAAAGGTTTGCACCAAGAAGCCGTACTCAAAGACCACTTTCGCTTGGGCCAGGACGAGCTCGTATTCTCTCGCTTTTTCGCCTAGAAAATACCATCTGGTGCGGGGTTGACTTCGGCCAGGAGTGTGGCAGGATAGCGGTAAAGAGCAAAACCCTACAAAGGAGGGGAAGTGAAAATAGCAAAAATATTGGGGTTGACAACCGTGCTTGCCTGTATGGGTTGCGGACATCCACGAAACCTCATTACCTTCACACAACCACCCTACGATTGTTCGGCAATTGAAATCCAATGCGAAAGATTGGCGGACAAGCACATAGGCATTAGCATCTGCCTGCCCGGAAGCGGAAACATGGTCGTCACGGTTGAGGACAGTCAACACCGCACGCTGGACACGCTGGCCGCATTCCCAGCGTTCAACGGCCTCTACGCGTTAACCTGGAATGGCAGCCCCTACGCTTCGGGGACGTACTACATAAAAGTACTGCTCCACAAACAAATTGAACGGGTGAAAAGAAAAAAGTTTCTCCTGTAATTTCGTAAAGTCTGGCCTCAACCCAGACTTTTTTGCACTCGACAATCCAGTGTTAAATAGGCATGATACATAAACTATGGAACCCAAACTCTTCGTCGCCATGAAAACCTTCATCATCCACGACGGCAAGGTGCTTATTCTGCGAGAATCCACCAAGTACCAGGATGGCACAAACGCCGCCAAGTACGACATTGTGGGTGGCCGGATTAAACCCGGCCAGGCCTTTGACGAAAGCTTGCGCCGGGAGATTCGCGAGGAAACCGGACTGGAGGTGCAGCTCGGTCGGCCTTTCTACGTTGGTGAGTGGCGGCCGGTGGTAAAAGGCGAGCCGTGGCAAGTAGTGGCAACGTTCTTTGCTTGTGCCGCAGACACGGAGACGGTGAAACTCAGCGAAGACCATGATGACTACCAGTGGATTGATCCGAAAGAGTATGCAAACTACAATCTCATACCCAACCTAACATCGGCATTTGAGGCATACCTTACCCTATGACAATGAATATCTACTTTGCGGGTTCTATACGCGGCGGCTTGGCCGACCGAGAACTGTACCAAAAGCTCATCCGCTTCCTCCAGCAATATGGCAAAGTTCTTACCGAACACGTTGGCGATATGGAGCGTTCGCTGAAGCGAGAGGACGTGCAGACAATACAGGACATCTACACCGAGGATATGCGCTGGCTGGAAGAGTCCGATTTGGTGGTGGCCGAAGTATCAACGCCGAGCTTAGGTGTGGGCTACGAAATTGCCTGTGCCGAAAAATTTGGTAAACCTGTGCTCTGCCTGTATCACCCGGGGGAAGGCCGAAGTCTTTCGCTGATGCTTCGTGGCAATCCGCATGTCACCGTTCGGGAGTACCAAGCGTTTGAAGAATTGAAAGGCCACGTAACCGAATTTCTGAAGGCACGAAAAAATGCGCATGATCCTTCCCTCTCGACTCACTCCGATCGCTCGAGGTCAGGATGACAGTAAAAAACACTGTCATTCTGAACCCCGAGTACTCGAGGGGTGAAGAATCTCCCTTAGTCTATGTCTCGTGAAAAAACATACTACGTCTATATTATGGCCAACCCCTGGCATACGGTCTTATACATTGGTGTAACGAATGATATTGAACGACGTGTCTGGGAGCACAAACAACGACGTAAAGAAGGCTTTACCAAGAAATATAATGTAGTTGAGTTGGTCCACCATGAGGAGACTGACGATATTGGCGCAGCAATTGCTCGGGAGAAAGAACTAAAGGGTTGGTTGCGTAAAAAGAAAGATGCGTTAATCACCAGAGAGAATCCTTCATGGATAGACCTTGCAGCAGAATGGTATGGTGAAGGCTCTCATGGCGATCCTTCGTCCCGCAGTAGCGGGACTCAGGATGACAAAGGGAAAATATGATTGCTCACAATCTGGCTACACTATTTAAGCCTTACATTAAATTGATTGTTGGGCTTGAGAATCTGCCAAAGCCGCCCTTCATCCTTGCGGCAAACCACCGAAGTCCACTCGATCCCGCCTTCCTCCTCGCCGCAACAGGATTGCCGATACGCTTCCTGGCAGCTGGCCACTTGTTCCAGCGTCGCTGGGGTTTGATGCGGCTCTACAACGAGCTCATCATCCGTCGGCTGGGCCAGGCAATACCAACGGGACCAGGCAGCATCGAACGTAGCGTGAACATACTGCGAACCGGCGGCATTGTCGGCATTTTTCCCGAAGGCGATATTCACCCAGCACTTAACCAAAACCGGCTGCACACCGGCGTTGCAATAATTGCCCAGCAAGCGCACGTGCCGATTGTACCCGTGCACATTGAGGGCAGTGAACGCGTCTGGGCATTCTCCAAAACCTTTGCGCCCTGGCGATTCCGAACTGTACGCCTCACGATCGGCCCAGTAATTCTTCCACCCGACAATGTACTGGATCAAAACGGAGCGTCAACATTTATAGCCGAAGTTATGGGAAAAATAACCAGGCGAAGCGCGGAATCTGCACAAGATGAGATACATCGTGTGCAGTTTGAAGTATCGAAAGCGGGGTAGAC
>ERZ1292623.3832-Hain-H51-01um-R1-3832-length-12636-cov-11_pt1 | contig 11805 bp, 11 predicted proteins | sample MGYA00564398_ERZ1292623 | MGnify/ENA primary metagenome ERZ1292623 (study PRJEB36523, sample SAMEA6512633) | groundwater metagenome | collected 2019-01-07 | study: AquaDiva: Metagenomics assemblies of 32 groundwater samples | reverse complement strand
ATCAAATTAGTCAATACGATGAACCATTCGCTCGCAACGGCTCGCTCAAATTAAAAATTGACGAAGAAAAGACAATAAGAATAAAACGAGTGCACATGGAGGAGGATACAGCCAAACTCGTCCACGAGTTTGGAACTCAAAGCTCAAAACTCAAAGCTCAAAACGATGGAACGTATTCGCTAATCGATTTTAATCGATCAGGAGTTCCTCTGGTTGAGATAGTCACGGAACCGGATTTTGAATCGGCAACCGAAGTAAAAGAATATCTCCAAAAACTCCAGCAAATTGTTCGATATTTAGGAGTCTCTGATGCAGATATGGAGAAGGGAGAAATGAGACTAGAACCAAATATTTCCCTAAAATCACAAATCATAAATCACAAATCACAAAAATACGAACTGCCAAAATACAAAGTCGAAGTGAAAAATATTAACTCGTTTAGTTTTGTTGAGAAAGCAATTGAATATGAAATAAAAAGACAGGAAGAAATTTTAAATGAAGGAAAAACGCCGATTCAAGAAACCAGAGGATGGGACGAAGATAAACAAAAAACTGTTTCTCAAAGAGTTAAGGAGGAAGCTCAGGACTATCGATATTTTCCCGAACCAGATATTCCCCCGATTCGCTTCACTCAATATCAAATATCAAATATCAAATATCAAATAGGGGAATTGCCAGATGTAAAACTTGAAAGATTCATTAAAACATATAATTTGCCCGCGTACGATACAGAGATTTTAACAAGGGACAAAAAAATGAGTGATTTTTTTGAAGAAGCCGTAAAGATAGGAAAAAAATATAAGCTCTCTACAAAACAAATTGCAAATCATGTTATTAATAAAAAGATAAACCCAAATACTATTTTAGCAGCAGACGTAATAAGCTGGATACTTGAAGGAATAGACTTTAAGATCATAGAGCATGATGTATTAAAAGAGACAGTGAATAAAGTAATTGAAGAAAACCAGAAGGCTGTGGAAGATTATAAAAAAGGAAAAATTCAAGTTATTGGATTTTTAATAGGAAAAATTAAGCAAAAGTTTCCAAAGGGAGACATTAATCAAATAAAAGATGCCCTTGAAAAATATTTAATGACCTAAATACCCCCTTTATACTTAATACAAAATACTTTATACTTAATACATAAATATGCCAGACTTTGTACATCTTCATAACCACAGCGAATATTCATTATTGGATGGACTTTCAAAAATTCCAGAAATGGTTAAACGAGCCCGGGAACTTAATATGAAAGCCCTAGCAATTACTGACCATGGAAACATGTATGGGACGATTGCCTTTTATAAAGAATGTATAGCGCAAAAAATTAAGCCAATTATAGGCTGCGAGATTTACATATCAAAAAGATCAAGACACGATAAGGAGGCTGGAGTCGACAACGATTCAAATCATCTAATACTTTTGGCAAAAAATAATACAGGGTACAAAAACCTGATTAAAATAATTTCCATTGCAAACCTTGAGGGATATTATTATCGTCCAAGAACCGACATAGAGCTTCTTAGGGAATACCATGATGGCTTAATATGCTTAAGCTCGTGCGTCAATGGATATATTTCTGACCCATTGATACAAAACCAAGAAAAAACAGCCATAAAAAGAACAGAAGTTTTGGCAGACATATTTGGGGAAGGCAGCTTTTATTTAGAACTTCAAAAACATATAAATGTTGAGGGTCAAGATCTTCTTAACGAAAAATTAATAGCTTTATCTCAAAAAATGGGCTTACCTTTAGTTGCAACTAATGATAATCATTATATTTATAACACCGATGCTAGAGCACAAGAAATTCTGCTTTGCATACAAACACAGACAACTTTAACTACACCAAACCGCAAGCTTTCTATGATTTCCTCTCCTGATTTCTACATGAAGTCCCAAGAAGAAATGAAGGGTCTTTTTATCCAAACTCCACAAGCAATAGAGAATACATCAAAAATTGCAGAAATGTGTAGCGTTGAGATAAGCCTTGGTAAATGGATCATGCCTATTTTTAACGTGCCAGATAATAAAACTCCAGCAGACTATATAAAAAACAAAGCAGAAGAAGGGCTAAAGATTAGATACCAAAAAATAACCCCTGAAATAAGAGAAAGAGCTGAATACGAGCTATCTATTATTTTGAAAAAAGGGTATGAAACTTATATTTTAATTGTTGCAGATTTTGTTAATTGGGCAAAAAACCATGGGATTACTGTTGGTCCAGGACGTGGATCTAACGCCGGTTCGATAGTTTCTTATGCATTAGGCATTTCGGACGTAGATCCTTTGTTTTTTAAACTTCCGTTTGAAAGGTTTCTTAATCCAATGCGGCCATCTCCTCCAGACATAGACTTAGATTTTGCAGACAACAGACGAGACGAAGTCATCGAATACGTGACAAAAAAATATGGTAAAGATAAAGTTGCCCAAATAATTACGTTTGGAACAATGGAGGCAAGAGGTTCGGTAAGAGACACTGGACGGGCGCTTGGCATGCCATATTCAATTCCCGACAGAATTGCAAAAATGATTCCTCCTGGTTGGCAAGGACACGCAATGACCATAGAAAAAGCACTCGAACAAAGTATTGATCTTAAGGCTGCCTATACCACAGAACAGGATACCAAAAAACTTTTAGATCTAGCAAAAAGATTAGAAGGAGTTGTAAGACATGCGTCAATGCATGCTGCTGGAGTTGTAATTGCAGATAAACCTCTTACTGAATATACTCCGTTACAGAAAGAAACAAATGGCGAAAAAATCGTTACTCAGTACGATATGTACACTGTTGGAGAAGATGGAGTGGGACTTTTAAAAATTGATCTTCTAGGACTTAGAAATTTAGCAATCATCCAAGAAGCTTTGAGATTTGTTGAAGAAAACAAAGGAATAAAAATTGATTTGTCTGACGTATCTTTTGATGACAAAAAAACGTTTGAATTGCTGTCTTCTGGAGAAACAACTGGAATATTTCAATTGGAGTCATCTGGAATGAGAAGATACATAAAAGAATTAAAGCCAACCTCTATATTTGACCTACAGGCCATGGTTGCTTTATATCGCCCAGGGCCTATGGCAAATATTCCTGAATTTATTAAACGTAAGCACGTTTCTTCTGGTATCAAATATCCAGACCCTCGACTTAAAGATATATTAAAAGAATCGTATGGGGTTATTACTTTTCAAGACGATGTTTTACTAACTGCAATAAAATTGGCTGGATACTCATGGCTTGAGGCAGACAAGCTAAGATATGCTATTGGTAAAAAAATTCCATCAGAAATGAAAAAACAACACGATAAGTTTGTGCAAGGATGTGTTACAAACGGAATGAAAAAGGAGAATGCTGAGGCAATATGGACTTTATTTGAACCCTTTGCAGGATATGGTTTTAATAAGGCGCACGCTGCTGGATACGCAACCATTGCATTTAGAACTGCATATCTTAAGGCACATTTTCCCGTAGAATTTATGACTGCACTATTAACTGCAGAATCTCGTGGCACAACAGGTCCAGCAAAAAATGAAAAAATAGCACAAGCTGTTGCAGAATGTAAAAGATTAAAAGTTACAGTTTTACCGCCAGATGTTAATAAATCTGCTAGCGATTTTACTATTGAGGGTAAGAAAAATATTAGATTTGGACTTTCTGCAATAAAAAACGTTGGAGACGCAGCCATAAAAAGTATTCTTGTAGGACGACGCGGTGATGGTCCATTCAAAAGCCTTGAAGACTTTTATGATCGCGTAGATCTTGGACCAGTGAATAAAAAAACAATAGAGAGTCTTATAAAAGCTGGGGCAATGGATTCTTTTGGCAATAGGGCAAATCTCTTAATTTCTTATCCAGAAATTGCAGAAAATGCTCACAAAAAGAGAAAACAGGCAAAAGAAGGACAGACCAGTCTTTTTGGAGACTCTTTAGATATACATAAAGAATGGAAAAAAGCTTCAAATGTAGATGATTTTTCGTCAAATGAAAAACTAGCATTTGAGAAAGAATTCTTAGGACTTTATTTAACATCTCATCCTCAACTTGATAATCTTCTATCGTTAAAATCTATCGTGTCGCACGAAATTGAACTTCTTACAGAAGAAAAAGAAGGTGCAAGAGTTAAAATTGGTGGAATTATAGAAACTATCAGAAGAATATATACTAAAAGTGGCAATGAAATGGCATTTTCAACAATAGGGAATGAAAAAGGATTATCAATAGAATGTATTATTTTTCCAAGAATCTTTGAGCAGCACAAAAATTTATTAATAAAAGACTCTGTTATAGTTATCGAAGGCCATCTTGACACAAAAAACGATAAGCCAACAATAATTGCCGAAAAAATAACTACAAGAATAAGTGTTTCTTGACTTATATTGCGATTAAGTCTAGAATTATTATAAATAAAAGGTAATTTTATGGTTTCGTTTGAACCAGAAATTGTTTTCCATTTAGGGCAAATTGAGATTACTAATACTCTTTTAGATACATTATTAGTAGATATAATCTTGATAGGAGGTTCCCTACTTGTCTCAAAAAAATTGTTGTTAATTCCAAATTTTTTTCAAAGCGCAATTGAATCAATTATTGAAGTTTTTTATAATTTAACAGAGTCTGTTGCTCAAAACAGAGTTACCAAAATCTTTCCATACGTTGCCACTTTTTTCTTATTCATACTTCTTGCAAATTGGACAGGTCTTGTTCCGGGAGTAGGCACAATTGGTTTTTTTGATTCGTCAGCTGACGAAAAAAAACTTGTTCCAATACTTCGTAGCGCAACTTCAGATCTTAACACAACTCTAGCCCTAGCCCTTGTTTCAGCAGTTGCTACGCATATGCTTAGCATAAAAACTGTTGGCATAAAAGATTATTTAAGCCGTTTCTTCTCTTTAAATCCATTAAATCTTTTTATAGGAATATTAGAAATAATTTCGGAAATCACCAAAGTAATTTCTTTATCTTTCCGTCTTTTTGGAAACATTTTTGCTGGAGAAGTAGTTCTACTTACTGTTTCATCAATATTTGCTTTTCTTTTTCCGCTTCCATTCTTAATGCTTGAAGTTATAGTAGGTGCTGTTCAAGCGCTGGTTTTTGCGATGTTAACTATGGCTTTTATGGCTATATTAACAACCCCACATCATAAACAAAAGGAGGTGACAACTACATGAATCTTAGCATAAGCGGTGGACTAATAATTGCACTTGGTGGATTAATGCCTGCTCTAGCAATTGGTTTTATTGGAGCAAAGGCCATGGAGGCACTTGGTAGAAATCCTGAAGCGTCAGGTAAAATTTTGCCAGCCATGCTTCTTGCAATGGCGTTCGCCGAGGCTATCGCAATCTATTCCTTAATTTTAGCATTTACTAAATAAGCACTATGGAACTTATCAAAAATTTTGGAATAAACCCTTTTTTATTGGGAGCTCAAGTTGTTAATTTTTTAATAGTTTTATTTATTCTAAGAAAGTTTCTGTATAAACCGATAATAGAATTATTGCAAAAAAGACAAAATGCGATTAAAGAAGGACTCAAAAAAGCAGAAGAAGCAGAGCAAAGATTGAAAAGAATAGTAGAAGAAGAAAAAACTATTTTAACAAATGCCCACATAAAGGCAAAAAAAATTATCGAGGATGCAATTCTTCAGTCTCAAGAGTCCTCAAAAGAAATACAGGAAAATGCTAAAAAACAATCCGAAAAGATTCTTATGGAAGCAAAAGTTGAGATAGAAAGAAAAGCAATAGAAACAGAAAAAAGATTAATGGAAAGTGTTGGTAGTTTAGCAATAAAATTTTTGCAAAAATCTGTTGAAGAACTATTTTCAGAAAGAGAACAAAAAGAAGTTATGGAAAATGCTTTGAAAAAAATAAAAGTGCAGTAAAATTCTATGAATAGAAAGAAACTAAAAACTTTAGTTTTAGAAAGTTATAAAAATGATATTTTGGATTCTAACATTGTATATAGTATTGCTAACTTTCTAACAAGAAGTGAACTTAAAGAGTATATTAACCAACTTAAAAATCATGAAAATAAGAAAAACGTTATAGTCCTTACGTCTTTTGCTGCAAACAGTAACAAAGGATTTGAAAAACTATTTCCCAATAAAAAAATAGTATACAAAAAAGATCCGTCTTTAATGTTAGGCGTAAAAGTCGTAGATAACGACAATGTTTATGAATTTAATCTAAAAAATACCCTAGATAATATAATCTCTTACATTACATAAGGCTATGATTGATAGCAAGGATATTATAAAACAATTGGAAGATAGGTTAATGACATTTGGGCAAGATCTAAAGGTTCAAAATATTGGTAGGGTAGTTAAAAATACAGACGGTGTAGTAGTTGCTTCTGGATTGTCAAATGCAAAGATCGGAGAAATAGTATACCTTGAGGAAGGTTCATCGGGAGTGGTATTAAATCTAGACGAAGATTATGTCTCCATAATACTTCTTGGGAAGGCAGATAGCATAAAAGAGGGAGACGAGATTAAGATTAGTGGGAAAATACTAAGTATCGATGTATCCGACGAGCTTTTAGGACGAGTAATAAATCCGCTTGGAGAACCATTGGATGGAAAAGCAAGAATAAAAAATGGTAAAAGCATTCCTCTTGAACGGATAGCACCAGGAGTTATTGAACGAGAATCAGTTAATACACCGCTTAAAACTGGAATAAAGGCAATCGACTCAATGATTCCTATAGGCCGTGGACAACGCGAACTAATAATTGGCGATCGTCAAACCGGAAAAACTTCTATAGCTATCGATGCAATCATTAACCAAAAGCCAATGACCAAAGACCAACAACCAATTATATGCATTTACGTAGCAATTGGCCAAAAACAAAGTACGGTCGCTCAAGTTATAGATAAACTATCTCAAGCAAACAGCCTTAATTACTCTATAGTTGTAAACGCTGGTGCTTCTGATCCTGCATCCTTGCAATATCTTGCTCCCTATGCTGGATGCGCAATTGCAGAATATTTTTTAGAAAAAGGAAAAGATGTTTTAGTAATTTACGATGATCTTTCCAAGCATGCATGGGCATATAGACAAATATCATTAGTGCTACGAAGACCTGCAGGACGGGAGGCATATCCAGGGGATATTTTTTATTTGCATAGCAGACTTCTAGAACGTGCAGTTAAATTAAACAAAGAAAATGGTAACGGATCAATTACAGCTCTACCAATTATAGAAACACAAGCAAATGATATTTCCGCGTACATTCCAACAAATGTTATTTCAATTACAGACGGACAAATTTATCTGCAATCAGATCTTTTCAATTCTGGTATAAGACCAGCTATTAATGTTGGAAATTCAGTTTCAAGAGTTGGAGGAGCTGCTCAAACTCAAGCGATAAAATCTGTATCTGGAAAGCTAAGGCTTGAGCTTGCACAATATAGAGAGTTGGCTTCCTTTGCTCAATTTGGAGGAGAACTAGATGCTGCTACCTCACAACAGATAGAACGAGGAAAAAGAATAACAGAAATTTTAAAGCAACCTCGATTTCAACCATTATCAGAACCGTTTGAGTTCTTAAGTATAAACGCTGTGGTAAGTGGATTGCTAAACGATGTTCCTGTTGATAGAATTCAAGCATTTGAAAAAGATTATCATGCTTTTATAAAAAGAAATTATCCAAAAATCATTGACAATCTTTCAAAGGGTGAAAAACCGACAGATGAAGTCTTAAAACAAATTGAAAAAGCAACACAAGAATTTAAAAAAATCTTTTAAGTAAAAATTAAATATGGCAAACGTTTTGTCTTTAAAAAGAAGAATAACAGCTGCGCAAAATGTTTCTAAAACTACAAGAGCTATGCAAATGATTGCTGCATCAAAGTTAAAACGCGGCCAGGATGCAACGTTAGCGTCTAGGCCCTACGCTGAGAAGCTAATGCAATTACTACAAAATATCGTAAGTAAACTTGAAGAAAAGTATTATCATAACTATATGAAAAGTTCAATACAAGTAAGTCGTAATCTTTTAATTATATTTGCTCCAGACAAAGGTCTTTGTGGAGGATTAATTGGAAACATAATTACTGAAATTTTCGATTTTGATTCCAAAAACCCAAATACAATTTATATAATAGTTGGTAAGAAAATCGAAAAGTATGTCTCAAGTTTAAATAGAGATATAGTTGCTTCATTTAAATTTGGCACCACGCTACCATCTTACGATATTATTTATCCGCTTATAACAATCGTTAATGATTATTTTCTTAATAAAAAAGTAAAAAGTGTAAAAATTTTACACTCTAAGTTTTTGAGTGTTTTTTCTCAAAAACAAGAAATTATTGATCTTTTGCCAATCGTATTTCCTTCCAAAGAAACAGTAAAATCAACTAGTTTGGCAACAACTCTTTTTGAACCATCTTCTCAAATTTTGCTTCCAATTCTTCTAAAACATTATATAGAAACTGTGATATTTCAAAATCTTTTGGAAAGTTATGCTTCAGAACAGGCAGCTCGGATGTTATCAATGCAAAATGCAACTGATAATGCAATTGAAATTACAGATGAGTTAAGACTGGAATACAATAAAGCCAGACAAGAAAGAATAACAAATGAAATATTAGATATTACAAGCGCGACATTTTTGCCTAGTATATGAATAATGCTGATGGAATAATTATAAGAGTAGCAGGACCTGTGGTTGATGTTCGATTCTCAAAAGATACACCATTTATTAAGGAAGCCTTATTAGTGGATGAGGGAAAAAAACAGCTGGTCTTAGAAGTAGCTTTTAACATAGGAGACAACGAAGTAAAAACATTGGCACTGGGTTCCACTGATGGAATCGCCCGAGGTATGAAAGTAAAAAGAACTAATTTTCCAATAAAGGTACCTGTTGGATTGCCAACCTTAGGAAGAATCTTTAATGTATTAGGACACCCTATTGACGGTAGGAGCTTTAACACAAAAGATAAAAATGTAATTTTTGAACCGATTCATCGTGGAGCGCCTACGCTTGCCGAGCAAGAAACAACACCCAAAATGCTAGAAACTGGAATTAAAGTTATAGATCTTATTGCTCCATTTACAAAAGGTGGCAAAACAGCCATTTTTGGAGGAGCGGGGGTAGGAAAAACAGTAATAGTTAAAGAACTCATCCGAAACGTGGCTCAGGAACATAAAGGACACTCTGTATTCGCTGGAGTTGGAGAAAGAACCCGTGAGGGAAATGATTTGTGGATAGAAATGAAAGAAGCAGAGGTTTTAAGTAAAACAGTAATGGTTTTTGGACAAATGAATGAACCTCCTGCCAATAGACTAAGAGTTGGTCTTACAGCACTTACTATGGCAGAATATTTTAGAGACAAAAAACACGAAGACGTATTGCTATTTATTGACAATGTTTTTCGTTTCGCTCAAGCAGGAAGTGAAGTTTCAGCTTTACTTGGAAGAATGCCATCTGCTGTTGGATATCAACCAACACTTGCTTCAGAAATGGGAGAATTACAAGAAAGAATAACTTCAACAAAACATGGATCAATTACTTCAGTGCAGGCAGTTTATGTTCCAGCAGATGATTATACTGATCCGGCACCAGTTACTATTTTTTCTCATTTGGATGCAACTATAAATTTGGAGCGTTCAATTGCCGAACAAGGTATATATCCAGCAGTAGATCCTCTTTTCTCAACCTCAAGAATATTAGACGCCAATGTTGTCGGATTAGATCATTATAATGTTTCCCAAAGTGTTAAAAAAGTCTTGCAAAGATATAAGGATTTGCAAGACATAATTGCAATTTTGGGAATAGATGAGTTGTCCGACGAAGACAAGTTGGTAGTTTCGCGCGCTCGCAAAATTCAACGTTTTTTAAGCCAACCAATGTTTGTTGCAGAAGTATTTACTGGGCAACAAGGTCGATACGTAAAAATCGAGGAAACAGTTAAAGGTTTTAAAGAAATAATAGAGGGAAAATACGACAGCCTTCCCGAAAGAGCGTTTTATATGGTTGGAACGATTGAAGAAGCAGTAAAAAAAGCTGTTGCAAAAGAATAAATGAATCTACATCTAGAAATAATTACACCAGAAAAAATAGTAATCACAGATCAAATTGATGAAGCAATAGTCCAAACAGTAAATGGAGAAATTGCTATTTTACCACAGCATATTGGTCTTTTAACACAGGTTGTTCCCGGCGAGCTAATAATAAAAAAAAATAATAGACGTCAATCAATTGCAATAACAGAGGGTTTTTTAGAGGTAAACAATAATCATATAAGTATTCTTGCGAATTATGCTATAAGTGCAGAAAACATTAATGTTGCAAAAGCTGAAGAAGCCAAAAAAAGAGCAGAAAACCTAATGCAAGAAAAAACAAGCGATAAAGACTTTAGAATAGCAGAGGCAGAACTCAGAAAGGCAATACTTGAGCTTAAAGTTGCATACAAACATAGAAAGAGGACACTTTAATAAAATTATGACAAATCCGTTTTTTTATGAATGCATTGCTTTACGACATTTATAAATCGTACGATGACAATTTTGAAAAAGGGCCTTTGGGAATTAAGAGTCTTAAAAAACCAATTTTTAAAAATAAAAGACATGCCTTTAAGTTTTTAGGATTTCCAATTAATATCCCATTTGGTATTCCTGCAGGCCCCTTATTGAATTCTAAATTTGTAAAAGCTGCATTTGATTTTGGATTTGCTGTTTCAACTTATAAAACTGTTAGAACCGAATCTTTCCCTTGTCATCCCTATCCTAATATTGTTTTTTTGGATGCTCCGAACAAATTTTACCCTTCGAAAAATTCTAGTTTAAAAATTAGAGGCCATCCAAAAGTTTTAAAAAATTTAACCATAACTAATTCATTTGGCGTTCCATCGAAAGATAGAGAATTTTGGCAGAAAGACGTAAAAAGAGCCTTAAGTTATCAAAAAAGGGGAAATCTATTAATACTAAGTTTTATGGGAACCGTAGAAAATGATCAAACCCAGAAAGAATTTATTGATGATTTTGCATTTGCTGGTAAACTTTCTGCACAAACTGGAGCAAGAGTATTGGAAGCAAACCTCTCTTGCCCAAATATTGGCAATGAAGGTTTAGTTTGCTACAATCTAAATGTAACTAAAAAAGTATGTAAGGCTATAAGAAAATCTATTGGAAATACTCCTCTTATTCTTAAAATTGGATATTATAAGAACGATAAAGATCTGGAACTGCTTGCAGAAATTGCAAACGAGTATGCCAATTCAATCGCAGCAATAAATACAATTCAGGCAGAAATAGTAGATAAAAACGGAAATCAGGCGCTTCCAGGTTTAAATAGACTAAAAAGTGGCGTGTGTGGGCATGCAATAAAATGGGCAGGGATCGAAATGGTTAAAAGGCTAAATCAAATTAAACAAAAGAAAAATTATATGTTCGAAATTGTAGGAATAGGCGGAGTAATGACTCCAAAAGATTATTTTGAGTACAAAAAATCAGGTGCAAATCTTGTTCAATCTGCAACTGGCGCCATGTGGAATCCTTATTTAGCTTATGAGATTTGGAAAAAAGAAAACTAAACATGAATTTCAAACAAAAGCTAGAAAAAATTGTAAAAAAAAATAATTCTCTTCTTTGCATTGGTCTTGATACAGATTTAGAAAAAATTCCTAAATTTCTTCTAAAAGGTTCTGATCCAATTTTCTCATTTAATAAATCGATCATTGACACAACATACGATCTTGTCTGTTGCTACAAACCTAACATTGCCTTTTATGAGGCTTGTGGCATTAAGGGTTTGCAGTCGTTAAAAAAAACTATTGAGTATCTAAAAACTAATCACTCCGACACGCCTATA
>ERZ1292623.4248-Hain-H51-01um-R1-4248-length-11810-cov-5_pt1 | contig 11810 bp, 16 predicted proteins | sample MGYA00564398_ERZ1292623 | MGnify/ENA primary metagenome ERZ1292623 (study PRJEB36523, sample SAMEA6512633) | groundwater metagenome | collected 2019-01-07 | study: AquaDiva: Metagenomics assemblies of 32 groundwater samples | reverse complement strand
ACATTCAGGATGGTATGACACATTTGTTGCTTTGCTCTTTATTGGAGTTATATTAATCTTTTTAAACTCCATAATACTAAGTAATGGACAAAGTTGGTTAGAATATGGATTTAACTACCTAATAACTAGGTGGGAAGGATCAGTAGTTGCATCCATAATATTTTTATTAATCATAATAGGGTCGATATTATTCATAACAATATCGCCAAAATCAAAAAAAGAGGTGTAAAAAAATGCCAGTAGATTTTTCAACAATATTCAGCTATTTCCGGCAAATAGGTGTTTTTGATTATGTACTTCCATTCTTGCTTGTATTTTCATTAGTATTTGCAGTTCTAGAAAAGACACAAATTCTAGGTAAAGACAAAACAAATATTAATGTTGTTGTTTCTATTATTCTTGGTTTATTGTTAATAGCACAAACACAAATAGTTTCTATTATAAATACATTTATTCCTAAAATGTCTTTATTTATTATAGTTGTATTAATGTTTTTACTTGTAACGGGAATATTTGGAGAAACAACAAAGGGATGGACTGGATTACCTTTAGTAATCGCAGTTATAGTAACAATCTTAGCGGTAATATGGGCTTTAACTCCAACAATAGGGCTAGCATTACCTTCTTGGTTCCAACCAACAGACCAAGATGTTGCTTTGATGGTATTAATAGCCGCAATTATTGCAGCAATAGCTTACATAGGCAGAAAAGAAAAACCAAAAGAAACATTTTTAGAAAAATTAGAAAAAGGTCTTCGTGGAAAAGAATAAACAAAAATGGCAACCCCAATTGATATAGGATTATTGCAATACTTTTTACCAATATTTACATGGGCATTTGTATTTGTGCTGTTATATGCCATATTTACTAAATCTAACATAATGGGAGAAAATAAGGCCCTCGGCTTAGTTGCAGCAATATCAATAGCAACAATAACAGTATTTTATACAAATGTTACAGAAATAATAAGCTTTGTAGCTCCATGGATGGCATTCGTCTTCATATTCCTTCTACTTTTATTTGGAGGTCTAATGTTTTTTGGAGTATCTCAAGAAGAGATGTGGAAAGAGTTAAGCATCTGGACTGTTTTTATTATATCTTTTTTTATAATTCTTATAGCCATAACACAGACATATGGAGAAATATTTAGTCCATATGATGCTGCTGGTGGTGATAGAACAATACAAAGTGAAACATTAAGAACATTATTCCATCCAAGAGTATTGGGAGCAATTTTTATGTTAATAGTTGCAGCTTTAACTGTTAAATTTGTTGGTGGAAAAATAGAAGCAAAATAATTTATTTTGTTTTTCTAGATTTTAATTCTTCCGTAATTTTTGATAGATCTTTTATGTTTTGAGTTAATGGCTCAATTATTTTTTGCATAACTTTCTCTAAAGCCCTTACCTCACTTCCCATATCAAGTATATGCTTATCATAATCCGTTACTTTACCAAGAATAGCTCTTTGTAAATTCTCAAATCTTTCTTCAACCCTGACTATCTCTTGTTTTATTGACCTTATATCTGTTTGTATCTTTTCTTTCCATAAAGTAATATTTCCCAAACTACTCATTAAATCTTCCCATTTTTCATTTATAATACTCTCTGTTAATTCTTGAATCACCTCAATAGTTTCCCTACCTCTAGTTACTGGTGTTGGTGTTGCCATTCCTTGTGGTGGCATCATAGTTTCTGTTACAGCTGGTTGAAACATAGAAGGCTGCGCTTCTCCAGGACTAGGAGCTTCAGGTACTTCAAATCCAGCTACACTTTCTTTAATACTTACTTGATTTATTGCATCAGATATTTGTTGAGAAGAATACTTTTTACCTTGCAAACTCTTAACTATATTTTCATTACCAATTCCCTGTCTCCTTAAATTAAGAACCTCCTCTGTTGGTGGTTCTTCACTTTCCTCTGCTACTTTTATCACCCCTCTTTGTATGTTCTTTAATTAAACTGATAACATCTTTTTCTGTTACAAAATTTAATGGGTTCCACATATTAATATACTTTTCTAAAACTTTTAAACTATCTTTTCTTGCAAAAGATTCCATTTCCTTAATAAAATGTTTCATAGTTTCTTTTAAATTAAAAATATCATTTTTTATCTCCTTTATATCACTATTAAGAGCCTTAATGTCTTGTGTAACCTTTTTGTATTCCCCAACCATATTTTGGTTAACTATCAATAACCTTTCCCTTAACAAATTATACCTCTCTTCAAGAACCCTTGCCCTACTGTTCAAATCAGCTATGATATTTATTATAGAACCTTCTTCTGCCATTTTTAGTCTTTTTATTATTACATCCATCAACGAAAAGTATTTTAATATGACGATGTATAATATTATAAAATTAAAAGGTTGAATTATAATAAACATTATGTGAGTATAACGAAGTGGTAATATGTTATTTGGAAAAAAAATAAAGCCGGGTGATTATGAAGTAATTAAAGAAGGGCAAGAAGAAATAATGCAAGTTAATTACAATAACTACCCCTATTCTCCTTCTATAGAAGATAATGAAGTTTGTATGGCTCGTACAATAGATCAACTAGCACAAGTTCCATCAGTTACAAGGATAGTATTCAATCAAAGAAAAAATTATGAATACCCATATGCACAAACACAAATGCTTATAGAAGTAGCAAATATATATAATTATTTTATAAAACAAAAAAAGATTTTAATGCTTTCTTCAATTGGCATAGAATGCACAGAATGTTTGCCAAATGCTCAAACAAGCATACAATATATTATATTAAATCTATTAAGAACAGATCCCATAGGAGCCTATGTAGAACTTAAAAGATTAATAAGAGAAGAAAATATAAAATTAGGAAAAACAACAATTCCAAAATATGCAAGATGCATACAAAAATATATTACATTATTAATGACTGTACATAATTTCTTAGATAAAACTACCTTAATAAATCTAGTTAAACCAAGCATATTTGGTTACCATCTTGGTGATAGATCATTATATAGAACAATATTCAAACCAGTAATTACTCCTGATTTTATAGCTACAAGATTGATGTCAGAACCCCCTATAGAGGGAGAGGAGTTAGATGCTTACTCTATAGATCAAAAATCAGATGTTACTATATTCAGCCTTCAAGGAGATATTAAACCACTCTACCATCTAAATCCACCAGAATTCAAAATTTCTGAAGATAAATATGAGTTAATTGAGTTAGCAAGATCAGTTTTATCAGAACATAAACCAAAAGCAGAAGAGTTCATAGATCCAGAAAGAATTAGGAAAACATTCTTCAACATAGGTAGAGATCTAATCACAGAACTTGCAACGCATAAAAAGATGGAAATTAGTTTTAATGAGATAGAAGAGCTTGCAGAAATACTTGTTCGTTACACTGTTGGCTTTGGACTTATTGAAATTTTATTAAAAGATAAAAAGGTACAGGATATTAATATAAATGGTCCAATAGGACAAACACCAATATTCATTGTTCACTCAGATTATGAGGAATGCAGGACAAACATAGTTCCTTCAATGGAAGATGGAGAAAGTTGGGCAACTAAGTTTAGAATCTTATCGGGCAGACCATTAGATGAAGCAAATCCAGTTTTAGATACAGAATTATTACTTCCAGGTTCAAGAAGCAGAGTTGCAATAATTAATAGACCTTTAAATCCATTCGGTTTAGCATTTGCCTTTAGAAGACATAGAGATGAACCATGGACATTACCATTATTTATAGATAATAAAATGATAAATCCCTTGGCAGCTGGCTTGCTAAGCTTTTTAATTGATGGAGCAAGAACTATTTTAGTAGCAGGAACAAGGGGTTCAGGAAAAACAGCCCTTTTAGGCTCTATTCTAGTAGATATAATGAGAAAATATAGGATAATTTCAGTAGAAGATACTCTAGAATTGCCAACAGATGCATTAAGAAAACTTGGGTACAATATTCAACCAATGAAGGTAAGAAGTGCCCTAGTTAAAGCTGGAGCAGAGGTTTCAGCAGATGAAGGTATAAGGACAAGTTTGAGAATGGGGGATAGTTCATTAATTGTTGGAGAGATTAGATCTACAGAAGCCTTTGCTTTATATGAAGCAATGAGAGTAGGAGCACTAGCAAACGTTGTTGCTGGAACAATACATGGTGATAGTCCTTATGGTGTATTTGACAGGGTAGTTAATGATTTACAAGTTCCAAGAACTAGTTTTAAAGCAACAGATATAATAGTACTACCAAACCCAATAAAAACCCCAGATGGCTTGCATAAATACAGAAGAGCTACGCAAATAACAGAGGTAAGAAAAGAATGGGAAGAAGATCCATTAAAAGAAGGCGCATTTGTAGACTTAATGAAATATGATAGTAAAACAGATACCTTACAACCAACAAGCTTCTTAATAAATGGTGAATCTGAAATAGTTAAAAGTACTGCAGGCAATGTTAAAGAATGGGCAGGTAATTGGGATGCAGTTTGGGATAACATATTGTTAAGAGCAAGGATTAAAGATACTATAGTAAAATATGCACAACAAACACAAATGCGTAATTTACTTGAAGCACCATCAGTTATTTATTTCAATGACTTATTCCATAAAATATCAGATTCTGTAAGAGAGCGTTATGGTTACCTTGATAGTAAAAGAATATTTTTAGAATGGGAGCACGAATTAAGAAGTTACATAAAAAAAGAAATGCTTCTAAAATCAAAATAATATTTATTTATATATAAAAAAGAGGGTGTATGCCAGAGGAAACTGAATCAGAAATTCTGAAAAAGTATGGAGCTAAGCTCAAAGGGCGTGTACAAATAGAAGATGTAGGAGTTCCATCAGACACAGAATTCTCATCAGAATACAGAAAATTTAGAGAAGAATCTATATCAAAAGAAGCAAATTTGTATGAAAAATTATGTAATTCTATAGAAAAAGTAATACAAATAAAATCCAAGCCAGAAAAGACAGAAGAATTAGAAAAATCTATAGAAGTATCACACTTAAACATAACTCCAACAGGGGTTGCAAGCTTTGCTATGTTTATAGCATCGTCTCTTGTTTTAATAGCAATCTTAATAGGAGTATCTTCTTATTTAATAGACCCAGAAAATGTAAGCGTATTTTTACCCTTAACGTTAGTAATATTGGCGGCAGTTTCTATCTCTCCTTTAACAAATATTCCAAATTATATTGCAAATAGATGGCGCTTAAAAGCATCCAATCAAATGGTTCTTTGTATTCTTTATATTGTTATGTATATGCGTCATACTTCTAACTTAGAGCATGCAATTAAATTCTCAGCAGAACATATTGGTCCACCATTATCTCTAGATTTAAGAAAAGTATTTTGGGACGTTGAAACAGAAAGATATTCTACAATAAAAGAATCTCTTGATACATATCTAGAAACATGGCGTAATTGGAATCAAGAATTTATTACCTCAATACATTTAATCGAATCTTCTTTGTTCGAACCAGCAGAAGAAAGAAGATTACAGTTGTTAGACAAATCACTTGAAGTTATGTTAGAAGGAACTTATGAAAAGATGTTACATTACGCACACGACTTAAGAAATCCAATAACTATGTTACATATGCTTGGAGTAATATTACCAATTCTAGGACTTGTTATATTTCCTTTAGTTGGTTCATTTCTGGGTGGGTTAATAAAATGGTATCACTTAGCAATTCTTTACAATATAGTCTTGCCTATTTTAGTATTCTCTTTAGGGATTAATGTACTCTCAAAAAGACCAACAGGTTATGGTGAATCAGAAATAACAAAAACACTGCAAATAACTAAGCCTTATAGTATTGCAATATTTCTAGGAACTTTAATAGTTTTAATTGGGCTATTTCCAGTAATTTTAAAATTAATAGATCCTGCAACAGACATAGAGCTTAAAGGTTTTGGTAAACTTTTAGATTATAGAAATCCTGCAGGAAATCCTTGTGGTATTACAGATGAAAGGTGTACTGGACCTTATGGTTTAGGTGCTTTGTTACTTAGCCTTTTCATTCCTTTGGGATTAGCTATTGGTATTGGTACTTATTTCAAAATAAAAACTAAAAATTTAATCAAAATAAGAAATGAAACAAAACAATTAGAAAAAGAATTTGCTAGTTCACTTTTCCAATTAGGCAATAGAATAGGCGATGGAATTCCAGCAGAATTAGCCTTTGGAACTGTTGCTAAAAATATGGAAGGCACTCCTACAGGTAATTTCTTTAGAATAGTAAGCACAAATATACAAAATCTAGGTATGAGCATGAGAGAAGCAATTTTTAATTCAAAAGTAGGCGCTATGTCATCTTACCCAAGTTCATTAATAGAAAGTTCAATGGAAGTTCTTCTAGTAAGTGCAAAAAAAGGTCCGAAGATAGTAGCTCAGTCTTTAATAAGCATCTCAAATTATGTTGATAGAATACATACAGTTAATGAGCGTTTAAAAGATTTACTTTCAGAAATAATCTCGTCTATGAAATCACAGATATCATTCTTAACCCCAATAATAGCAGGGATAGTAGTGGGTATAGCATCAATGATAGTTAACATAATAGGCAACTTAAGTGTATTATTTCAAAAGCAAGCTGTTGGCCAAGAAGGACAAATTGGAAATCTTGCAGCAATAACACAAATATTTAAGATACAAGATATAATTCCATCTTACTTCTTTCAATTCGTAGTTGGAATTTATGTTGTAGAACTTGTATACATATTAACTATTTTATCTAACGGTATAGAGAATGGCCCAGATAAACTTAACCAAGATTATCTTCTAGGCAAAAACATGTTTTCGGGCACTATTCTTTATATAGCAATTGCATTCGTTGTTATAATATTATTTAACCTGTTAGCAGGAGGCATATTAAAAGCCACACAGCTAACATAATATTTATATATCTTTAAAATTTAATTTAATAATGGATATTTCAGAAACTACCAAAACAATTGTAATCCTAATATTACTCGTTTTAATGGGTTATGTAATTTATAAAATAGTTATAAGTAATATTGTTGAGAGGTTAATCCAAGGTGTTACATAAAAAAGCAGTCTCTATGGTTTTAGTAGGTTTAATACTGACAGTCTTAGTAATGTCTCTGCTTATTTATTTTATAAGCTTTGTTTATAAGCCAGTGATAGAATCTTCAATAGAAAGAGAAGTTTGCAAAGATAGCGTACTCTTGAAAGCAAAAACAAAAACCTTGGGAATTGCACCAAGCATCAACTTAAAATGTAATACTACGTCAATAAATATAGACAGTTTAGATCAATTGAATACAAAAGGAAATGAATTAATTGCAAATTCTATGTATGATTGCTGGAATCAATTTGGAGAAGGTGAAGTAGATTTCTTAAGTAAATGGGATTTTGGTGGTACAGATACTTTCTGTTTTTTATGTTCAAAAATAGAATTTGATAGTTCTATTAAAGGAAATAAGTTTGATTTAGGTACTTATTTAAATGAAAATAAAATACCATTACAAGATGAAACTTATGTTGAATATTTTACTAAAGTTAAAGACGCAAAACTAAATTTAGATTTTCTTGATAAACTAAAAACAGACGAACCACTTTATATATTATTTTTTGCAGATAAAAAATTTGATACAAAAACATTAACAGATTATAATTTAGAGTATGGTGCAATAGGTGGAGTTAGTTGTGTAGCAGGTGCAAAAATAGGGGGGGCATTAGGTGCCTTATTTGGCGGTTTTGGTGCTATACCTACCGCTGTTGCTGGGTGTGCTGGTGGGATGTTGGTTAGTAGCGTTGCAGTAATATCATTAGAAAAACTAAAATATGTTCCAGGCTTATATATTACAGATTCATCAGATGTTGTAAAGTTGTGTAGTTAATATGAAAAAAGGAGATATGACCTGGGAAGAAATAGGAAAATTATTGATAGCGTTAGCAGTGCTCTTATTTTTAATAATAGCAGCTTGGCTTTTAAGAGATAAAATGATTGAATTATTTGATAAATTTAAAACATTTTTAAGATTTGGTACTTAAAATGGAATTTAAAACAATAGTTTCAGCTATACTAGTAATAGCCGTAGTAATATTCGCAATTTTTCTATTACAAAGAGGGTGGCCACTTATCCAATCTATACTTGGATTTGGTGAAGAAGTTCAAGAAACTCTAGAAACAAAAGAAACAATAAAAGATAGATTTAATGATTTAGTTAATATTTATACTAACTGCATTAATTCAGAAAAAGTTAACTGCGTTTGTACAAAAGATAAAATTATAAGATTCCCATCAGAATATAATATAAGAATACAAGAAAAAATTATCTCTTTGTTACAAAAGGATAAAGAATTATATACATCGGAATTTAGCTCAATTTTAAATTGCTTTACTTCTTCTGATAAAGATGTTAATGGAATTTATAAATCTATCAAAGATGATACAATTCTTTTAGAACCGTCTATAATTTTCTTTGATGATCCTAAAAGTAGTTACGTAAAGAAAGGCGGTTTTGGACCTTATAATATTGTAGAAGATGCCCCATGGTCATATAAGCATTCTAAAAATGAAATCTGCCTTGTTACAGAATGGGGATTAAGTAAAGCTTGGATATTTGACTTAGGAATACCAGAAAAAAGAGCTAAACAAGAGCTAAACAGCTTACAAGCATGTTAAAACAAAAGCTTTAAATAGAAATATGTTTTAAGCTTAATAAGGTGTATAATAATGATATTGTCTAATAAAAGAGGCGTTGAACTTTCTATGAATGTTATTATTATAGCAATACTTGCTATATTAGTTTTAGTTATTTTAGCTGTATTTTTTACTGGTGGGATAACTAACCTATTTAATAGAATCAAAACTTTATATGGCGGTCAATTAGCAGATGTAAATTCAAAAATAGCATCTTGTCATGCAGTATGTCAAACATATACAACAACAAAATCAGACACATTTAAACAGCAATATTGTGAAAAAGGTACTCCGGTTGATATTGATGGAGATGGTGCTGTTACCGGAAACGAAAAAGAAGTAACATGTAGTAATCCAGCTTTAAATATTCAGTGTATTGATATAACTTGTTAATTCTCTTAAAATGGACAAAAGAGGAGTCGAACTAACTTTTAATACAATTATTGTAGCAATTCTAGCAATAATAGTTTTAATAGTTTTAATCTTAATCTTTACAGGTACAGCAAGCAAAGTATTATCAATATTTACTAATACTATAAAGGATGTACTTGGCTTATCAGAAGCAACCAAAGTAAAATGAAAGGTGATGTTAAATTACAAACAGAATTAATAATGGGTCTTATTATAGGGGTAATAATAGTAATAATCCTCTTTAAACCAATAAAATCTTATGGAGAAATCTTATTTTCTAAACAACCAATATGCCATGATACAATAACAAAAAATTCTTTTAGTAATTTAATTCAATCTCTTAATTCGTTACAAGAACAAAAAAAAGAAGTATTACAAATAAGAGACAAAGATTGTACTCTTATCGCATTTAATAAAGAAACAGGTGCACCAACTAATTATTTTTATAAAACTACCCTATGTTTATGTGAAAGCACAGATATAAGTTCTTGTAAAATAAATATACTATGTCAAGAAATTAATTTTGACAAAATAAATATAAATGGGTTTGATGATCAACAAATAATTCCAAGCGAAGATGAATTTATAACAGAATTAACTTTGAAGAAAGAGGGGAGTAATCTTATAATTTGTAGTAAAGATAATCCACTTTGCGTACAACAAATAGTTCCATTTAGTAAACTAACACCACAACAAGTAAGGAATAATATAAAATTAAATCTACTTTACATAATAGAAGCTAATAATAAATATCAAGATGTTTCAATTACATTAATAGAAGCAGTTATTGCTCAAGAATCTAATGGGGTATATGATGTAGTTAGTGATAAAGGTGCAGTAGGATTAATGCAATTAATTCCAGGTACAGCAAGAGACTTAGGATTAAATGTTCCAGAGTATAGCGAAAGTGAGTGTAAGTATTCTAAACTAACATGTAATACTATTTTAGATGAACGTTTTGACCAAGAAAAAAATATAATTGCCGGTGCAAGCTACCTAAGTAAATTATTAAAAGACCCATTAGTTAACGGAAATGTAAATTTAGCCTTAGCAGCTTATAATGGGGGAACATGCAATACACAGACTGGAGAAGGTGCATTATGCCAAAGTACAAAATGCCCAGGTAAACTAGCATATGAATGTGAATTAAATATAGGATACCAACAAACAAGGGATTATGTTCCTTTAGTTCTAGCATATAAACAAGATTTTGATACAACAGCAATAGCATAAACAATATAAATATAAAACAGTTTAAATTTTTATGAATAAAAGAGGTTTCAGCGAAAAACAATATTTTTACATATTTTACATTGTATTATCAATAGTAATACTATTTACTCTTCTAAATTTAGTAGGTAAAATAAAAGAAGATAAAATTTATACACAAAGGTTTATTGCAGTAGAAACAGCATTTTTAGAAAATATAATTGCTTCTAGTCCTTATAATATAGAAGTGAAATATATTCTACCAAATATTAGCTTATCTATAAAAAAGTCACCATGTGAGGTTTCTGCATCATTTACCAAAGAAGATATAACCGCATCAAAGATGTCATGCATTACAGATAGTATTTTGAGCGAAGATTACATGATGCAAAATATAAATGAATTAAACTTTAAAAAAGAAAATTATCTAACAATAAAATGAAAAAAGGCGTATTTGAAATAGGACATGAATTAGTAATGTGGTTTTGGAGAATTTTTATAGTTACAATAATTTTATTAGTAATAATAGCAGGAGTTACAGTAAATCTTTCAAGAAAAGTAGAAATAGGAAGCTTTGAAAATTATTTAATAATAAATTATTTACTTTATTCAGATTGTCTTACAAATAAAGTTCCAGGGGTAATAGACCTAAGTAAATTTGGCAATGATTGCATATTTTATGATAGGGCAGGAATTAATTTAACTTTAGTATATGAAAATAAATACAAAACAAAAATATTTAATGAAGAATTTTATAAAAATAATGCACCATTTTGTAAATTAAAAACTAAAGATTTTATTTGTTATTCAGAAAAGAAATATGTTCTTGTTAGAGATGGAAATGTAATAAAAAGAGGTTTGTTAATAATAAATAATATAATAAAAAATGAATAAAAAAGCACAAGAAGAGTGGTTAAGTGGAATACCTTCCCTAATACTGATATTTATAGTGTTAGTTATATTTGCAGTTTTCTTTATAGGATGCATTAATATTGCAGAATCATTAAAATCACAAGAAAAAATAAGTGGCATAGAAACAAAAGAATCACCATTAACATTACTAAATTACCTAAGAACACCCATTAATAATATAATTATATCGGATATGATAATACAAAAACAAAATGGAATAAAAAATGATGAACTTTTAATCAAGGAAACAAAAGAAATATTCAATAAAGTCTACGGAATATGTTACGAACTTTCTATAAACAACATTCCTTTAGTTAGTTCAGCAATAACAAGAGTCGAGCCAGAACAAATTTCTGTAACACTTCCTAATAAGATAACAGTTACACTTAAACCATACTATTTAAAACTCTTATCAGAAAATGAAAAAGTAGCAAAGGAGGAATGTAAAATTGAATAAGAAAGCAATATTCCTTCCAACGCTTGCATTAGTAACTATTTTAATAATTGGTTACCTATCTTATATGTTCATATTAAATATATCAAAGTCTAGAACAAATATAGTAGGCCAATCTTCCCTTGAAGTAATAGAAACTTATGAAGAAGGAGAAAAGATTTTATTTTATA
>ERZ1292623.4247-Hain-H51-01um-R1-4247-length-11813-cov-3_pt1 | contig 11813 bp, 13 predicted proteins | sample MGYA00564398_ERZ1292623 | MGnify/ENA primary metagenome ERZ1292623 (study PRJEB36523, sample SAMEA6512633) | groundwater metagenome | collected 2019-01-07 | study: AquaDiva: Metagenomics assemblies of 32 groundwater samples | reverse complement strand
CATTATGATTGGCCGGATTTGCCTAAGGGATATCAAAATACTATTTCTGGTGGAGTAACTGGAACAGGAATTGATGGAAAATTTTATGGCATTAGAATAAGAAGTATGCATTTAGAAGAAGATCCTGCTTCTTGGGAACCAGATACAGGATATATAGATTATAATCGATCGGGATTGCCTTTAGTGGAAATAATAACTGATCCAGATTTTAGTGATTCTATACAGGTTGTTGAATGGTTAAATAAATTATTGCACTCTTTAGCTTATTTGAAAAGTGTTGATAGTAATGCAGGGATTAAAGTTGATGTAAATGTAAATCTGCCTGGAAAAACTGAGAGAGTGGAAATTAAAAATTTGAATTCAATTGATAATATAAGAAAGGCGATAGATTACGAACTCGAAAGACAGATGAGTGAGGGTAGTGAAAGAGAGACTCGTAGATATGATGAAGTAAAAGGAAAAACTGTAAGAATGCGTGGAAAAGAAGATGCGATGGATTACAGATTTATAATTGATCCTGATTTAGCAGATATAGTAGTAGATAATAAACTAGTTGAGCAGTTAGACGAAACTTTGCCTGAAAGTCCCGAAGAGAAACTTGATAAAATCATAAAGAAATTTAAAATAGGTGGAAGTGATGCTGAAGTTTTAGTGCAAAATATAGATATAGCTGAATTTTTTGAGAGAGTTGTTGAAAAGATTGAGGCAAAATTTGCTTTGCCTTGGATTACGGTTGAATTATTTAGATTATTAAATGAAAATAAGACTGTACTGGCTAAAGTAGATATGAAGATAGAGCATTTTGTTGAACTACTTGATAATATCAAAAGTGGAAAAATAAGTATTTTGAAAGGAAAACAAATTTTAAAACAATTTTATCCAAAGAGCTTTTCTGTAAAGAATGTGGTTGAGAAAGAGGCAAGAATAACAGATAAGAAAGAACTTACTAAAATTGCTAAAGAAATTATTAAAGAGAATTCTAAAGTTGTTGCCGATTATAAGGCTGGAGAACATAATGCTTTGAATTATTTAATGGGAGAAATAATGAAGAAGACAAATAGAAGAGCAGATTTTAATATTGCAAGAGAAGTTTTGAAGGAGATGTTAAAATGAATTCTTTAATAGTGTTAATATTTGTTATCACTATATTAATGGCTTTATTTTTTACTCTTTTTTCTTTTTTTAAAGTAGTTTTTTTCTCTGTTGGAGAGGGAGTTACACAAAATTTTGGAGATATTCTGCTATCTCCTAGTATTAGTTCTGCAGTTCCTGTTTTTCTATCTGCAATTTTGGCAAGTGTTTTTACGGTGGTTATTCTAATCGTTGGAGCTATTACTTTTATAAAAAGAAGAAAGTGGTGATAACGATATAATGATATATTTATTTATATTTTCTTTATTTTTAACTTTTTTTGTGGTTAGAATTTGGGCTCATTCTGCTCATGACATGAAGAATTATGGGACAAAGAAAGAGAAATCAAAAACTGTAACTGGATGGCTTAGAATTAAAACTGGTTTTGACTGGCATCATTTTCATTTTGGAATAATTATTTCAATTTTAATTCTATTTTGGGTGCTATTTTTTGGATTTAGCAAACTTAACGTTATTCTGATGGCTATCGGACTAAGTATGATATCAGATCAAATTGTTCCTATAGTAGATAGAAAAAGAAATTACTTCCATATTAAAAATTTGTTAACTTCTTTTTTATTTCATGTATTAATTTCTATAATTGCAATAGCAGTTTATATTTCTAAATAGTCATAAGGTTGGCTATGGCTCCTATGATGAATAGTGTTACTATTAAGAAAATTATTATTTTTGGTAATTTTATTTGATATTCTGGTCTTCTATCTCCAAGATATTTTGCTTTGTGGAATATAATGAAAATCATTATAGTTGCAAGAGTTGCACAAATAGTTCCTCCTATTTCCATTATTCTAATGAAGTTTGCATTGTTGGTTATTTGAAGAAAGATAAACAATGCTAGAGGAACAATACTAGTAATAAACCATGCTTTATTGAGAGATAAACCAAAATCCAGAGTAAATGCATCTCTAAGGGCATTTGATAGAGAAAGATAAGCCATAAACATTGTTAACATTCCTAGTAAGATGAAAGGTTTTCCTAATGCTAACGTTGCTATTTGAGGAGTGTTAGATCCTTTTAGCCCTAAAACTATTGCAGTAAATAGAAGATAGATGATAGTAACAAATGTATATGATTTGATTATGCTTCCTTTTAGAGAGGATTTGTTTTTATCCAAAATTCTTTTTAATGCAGGTATTGCTGAAAAACTTAAAAGAGAGAAAAGTACAACTCCAAATGGAGCGAATATATTTTTAGGATTATTATATATAAGGTTTTCTGTAGATATATTATTTAATGAGAATATTCCTATAGAAATTAGAAATATTAAAACAAGAGTTAATCCTATTTCTTCTCCTAATTTTAAAGTTTTTATTCCTTTATGTGAAAGGATTGATAAAAGAACCCAAAAGAACAAACCCATTTCTAATTTGTAAGTTGAAGAATTAAAAATTAGATAGGATATCGATTCACTTTCTCCAACTAAGTAGGCTAGAAGCGCTGAAATCACACCGAATGCGGCTATTATAAACATTAATATTTTTCCTCTTTTGCCTAGATATTTTTCAGCGTAACCCGTTAGTTGATGGTCTGATTTTGTTCTTAATGTTATCTCTCCTATACACAAACAGATAATAGCCATCATAACTGCCAGAATTAGAATATTTAGAGCTCCTAATAAAAATCCTGATTTCATTACTACATAAGGTATTCCTAGAATTCCTGCACCTATTATTGTACCAAGTAGTGTAGCTATGCCTGCTAGTGATTTTACCATTTTATCTCTTTCTTCAATAGGATTATAGTGAAAGATATATAATTGTATCTACTTACTTATATCTTTCCCTAAATAGTTAAGACCAAAATTAAGGTCTATAACTATAAAAAGGGAAATTATTTAATTCTTTTGGAAAGTCTAGGCCCATAGTTCAGTGGATTAGAATACGACGCTTCGGATCATAAGGAAACTAAGGTTTCCTTGTTGTTCAACCTTCCTTTAAGAGAGCCAATCTTTCTTAAAGGAGAAGAGAAGAAACGTTGTGACGGGGGTTCGATTCCTCCTGGGTCTGTTTTTAATTGTAGATTTTTTCTAAAAATTTTTCAGTTCCTTCTACTAAGGGGAGTTCAAGTGCTTTGTGCGGAGATATCCAAATAGCTTTTAAATGTTCTTCATTATTCAATAAAATTTCTTCCATATTAGGTATTTTTGTGTAAAATAAATGGTAAATGAAATCATATCTCGGGCTTCGCACTTTATATGTCTTGATGAATTTTATTTCTTTTTTATTTACTTCAATTCCTGTTTCTTCTATTATCTCTCTTTTTATTGAATCTAATAAACTCTCTTCTTTTTCTACTTTTCCAGAAGGTATCCCCCACTTACCACCTTCGACTTTAGAATCTTTCCTTTTTAATAAAATTATTTTTCCTTTTGATTCTATTATACATCCCGTTACTTCTATTTCTGGTTTAAAGTTTTTAGTATTTAACTCGTAAGCCATATATTTTGAATGTGTTTTTTCTTTATATAACTATTCTATTTTAAGCAGCCATTTGTGCTCTGTATGCTTCTTGAGGAGATCTTAAATTATATCCTACTATTGAAGCAGCATATTTATCTGCTTCAACCTCATTTCTTATTCCCAGGGCATGAGCTACTTCATGATGATAAACAAATTCTTTTTGATATGCTGGAAGATCTTTATTGATGTAGATTGTATGGTTTGAAGGTTTGTACAATCCTAAAACATTTAATGGTAGTGAGGACTGATCGACATAAATTACTTTTGCTCCGCTTTTACGATCGGTTGATCCAATACTATAGTCTTTTTCTTTTGGATCTTCATTAGGGTAGTAAATTTCTTCTGGATTTTCCCTTTCTTTTTTAGGGATTATGTTTTTAATTCTATCCTCTAAATTAATTATTTTAGGATCTTTCCTTTTTGTATTTGGATTAGTATCTTTTAATAAATTCTCTATAATAGTTTCTAAGTTTTTTTCTAAGTGCGGAATATTCTCTTCGTCAGTTTCTACTGTTGCAAAAATTTCATATTCTTCTAAATAGAGTGTTTTGTAATTTAATTTAGGAATAGCATAATTATCTTTTTTTGAAGATTGATAAGCTAATTTTGGTCTGTAAACTGGTTTCATATTTTGGAAATATAAGGGAGTTTATATATTTTATGAAGGTTGCAAGAATAACAAGATTTAAGAAATAGAAGTTATTTGATAGGAAATGAAAAAGTCAAATGAAAAGAAAGAAGATACAAAAGGATTGACAGTTAAGAAAGAGGAAGATTTCTCTGAGTGGTACACTCAAATTGTTCAGAAGGCTGAACTTGCTGACTATGCTCCTATAAGGGGTTTTATGGTTATACGCCCAAATGCCTATTCTATATGGGAAAATATTCAGAATTATTTTAATGGTGTTATGAAGAAGAAAGGAGTAAAGAACGCTTATTTTCCATTACTTATTCCTGATTCATTTTTTAAGAAAGAGGCAAAGCATGCTGAGGGCTTTGCTCCTGAACTTGCTTATGTACAGGAAAGCGAAGAGGGAGAAAAATATGCTATAAGGCCTACTTCTGAAACTATAATGTATGATGCTTATTCTAAGTGGATAAGAAGTCATAGAGATTTGCCTTTAAAAATTAATCAATGGTGCAATGTTTTGCGTTGGGAAGTTAAACAAACTAAACCATTTGTTAGAACTAGGGAATTTTTGTGGCAGGAGGGACATTGTGTTTTTGCTAATGAGGAGGAATCTATAGAAAATATGGAGGAAATTATTCGAGAGTATGAAAAAATGATGGTTGAAATTCTTGCTATACCAGTTTTAACTGGGAAGAAATCTGAGGGAGAGAAATTTCCAGGTGCGAGAACTACAATGACTATTGAGGCAATAATGCCTGATGGAAAAGCATTACAGTGTGGGACTTCACATAACTTGAGCGATAATTTTGCTAAGGCTTTTAATGTTATGTTTAAAGGGAAAGACGAGAAAGAATATTACGGACATCAAACTTCATGGGGATTCTCTACAAGACTTATTGGTGCTTTAATAATGGTTCATGGAGATGATAAAGGATTAGTTTTACCTCCTAGAGTTACAGATAATAAAGGAGTTATAGTGCCTATATTATTTGACGATTCGCGTGAAAAAGTTTTGAAGAAATGCAAGGAAATTGAAAAGAAACTTATAGAATTTGGAGTTAATTTGGATGACCGAACCGAATACTCTGCTGGATGGAAATTCAATGAATGGGAGTTAAAGGGAATTCCCTTAAGGATTGAAATAGGACCAAAAGATGTTAGCGCTGGAAAAGTTACTATAGTTAGAAGAGATAATGGAAAGAAAGAACAGGTTGATGAGAAAAAAATAGTTCCTAGATATGGAGAAATTTTAGAAGAGATGCAGGGAGACATGTATAAAAAAGCTGAAAAGTTTTTACATTCAAGAATAGATGAAGCAAAAACTCTTAAGGAACTAGAGAAAAAACTCAAAGAGGGAAAAATTGTAAAGGTTTACCTAAAAAATGATAAAAAAATGGAGAGCGAATTAAAAGAAAAAACTGGCGCAAATTCTAGAATTATTGAAGATATGAAAAAGGAAGGGAAATGCATTCTTTGTGGAGAAAATGTTAATACTATAGGATATGTGGCTAAGAGTTATTAGATAAATGCTTAAATAATAGAATAGATAGTGCTTTTTATGGAAAAGGCAACATTTGGATATTTTGATTCAGAGCTGAGAGATATTCTTGGAGAAAAATTATTAGAATACCGATATTTGATTAATGAAATTTCTCAGAGACATAATGATGTAAATATAAAAGCTGGTTTCCATGGATGTAATTTTCCTTTAGCTGGAGGGTTATTAAGAATTAAATTAGAAGGTGAATTAAATCATCTAGAATTAGCAGTAAATGAATTTTTTGAAGAACTTGGAGTACCAGACTTACTCTACAATTCTTTTGGAATTATTGATAAATTTCTTGATCTTGTTATGCCAGGAAAAAGGATCAAAGAGTTAACGACAAAATCTGCATATTCAATTATGAAAAAAGTTTATGATGCTAAAGAAATAGGATTAGATCAACTTGTAGGGAATGTTAGTGTAAGAAGGTAAATCTTATTTTGAATTAGTAGGAAAGTGATTGTGTGCTCCCCACGGACATATGTCCTAGGTAAGAAATCTAATTTTATAGAGAAGATTGCAATTTTATTAATTTTTAAAACTCAGAATGGCTCAAGGAGCGAATTTTAACCAATTAACTCATTTATTAAAGACAAATTTGTATTGTTTATCAAATTTTAGGGGTAGGACATATGTCCCTAGGCTATACATAGGAAAGTGATTAGCAAGGTTTTTATAACTACTATTATTGGAAGATTTATGGTTGAATTGAATTTTAATCCAGGAGATTTTGTTGAAATTAGATTAGCTAAAGATGAGTTGAAAGCTAAAGTTTTAGAGAGCAGCGATTCTAGTGTTATGCTGCTTAAATTGGATTCTGGATATAATATAGGAATTCCTAGAGATAATATTTTGGCTGGGAAGGTTTTGAGAAGATTTAAAGAAAATGAAAATGTTGAAAAGTTTGAATTTAAAAGAAAGGAGGGGTTGAAGAGTATAGGGCTGATTGTTACAGGAGGAACTATTGCAAGTAAATTAGATCCTAGAACAGGAGGAGTAAAATGGCTTACTAATCTTGATGAATTTATTAAATTTTATCCTGAATTATTAGAAATTGCAAATGTTAAAGAAATAGAAGTGCCTTTTATGGTTGCTTCTGAAAGTATGACAAGCGAACATTGGATTAAAATTGCTGAAAGTGCGAAGAAAATGTTAGATGATAAGGATATAGAGGGGGTTATTGTAACTCATGGAACTGATTTTTTAGGATATACTGCAGGAGCATTATCTTTCTTTTTAAGAGATTTAAATAAACCGGTTGTTTTAACTTATAGTCAGAGAAGTATTGATAGAGCTTCTAGTGATGCTAATTTGAATTTACAGTGTGCGGCTAGAATGGCAATAAGTGATTGTGCTGAAGTTGTAGTTGTGGGACATGCAACTTTAAATGATGATTATTGTTATGCTTTACCTGGAAGTAAGACGAGGAAAATGCATAGTTCAAGAAGAGATGCATTTAAAGTTATTAATGATATTCCTATTGCTAAAGTTTGGCCTGATAGAGTTGAATTTTTAAGAAAATATGATAAAAGAGATAATAAAAGAAAAGTTGAATTGGATGTGAATTTTAGCGATAAAGTTGCACTCGTTAAGTTTTATCCTGGACAGGATGCTTCTATTCTTGATTTTTATGCTTTAAAAAATAAAGGAATTATTGTTGAGGCTTCGGGATTGGGACATTTACCTGTTGGAGAGGCAGGACATAATTGGCTGGCAACGATCAAGAAACATATTAGAAATGGATTTGTTGTTTGTTGTGCTGCTCAAACAATAAATGGAAGATTAGATCCACTTGTTTATTCCAATGGAAGAGAATTGATTGATGCAGGAGTTATATTTCTAGAAGATATGTTAAGTGAAAGTGCATTCGTTAAATTAGGTTGGGTATTAGGGCATCGTGGATGGGTTGGAAAAGCAAAGGAAAAGATGCTTGAGAATTTTGCTGGAGAATTGAATGAGAGTTTAAGGGTTGAGTAATTTTGGTTGAAAAAATGGCAGGAACTTATAATGAATTTAGAAAAGAGAATAGATATGACCAGTTATTATATAGTTTACAGGCTGAAAAAATGAAAGAATTATGGGATAATAAAGACGATAAAGTATGGGAGGATTTATAGTTAAGTTGAATTATATTTTTACTATTTCTGAAAAGATGGTTAAAAGACTTTTGTTCTCTGTTTCAGAAGTTAAGAAAAAGATTGTGAGAGATGAATTCATTAAAAGGCTCGGTGTTGAGGCGCTTTAATCCAGTAAAAAATAGCTATATTCACTCTAAGTAAGCATCGCCCCCCCCCCAATTTATCAAAATGTTTTTCTTTTATTAAGAATCTATTGAATTCTTTTAATATTTTTCTTCGCAGATTGAAGGTATTACCATGTTTTGCATGAGCAAGCCAGCCCTCAAGACGAGGCATTATATTTTCATAAGGAACGCCTTTAACATAGTTTCTTTTCCAAATATTAAGATTTCTTTTTATTTGACGAATACTACTTTCTTTTAATAATCTATAATGATAAAAAACTCTAAAACCGAGTAAAGGTACTCCTTGATGTAATGGGATTACTCGAGATTTTGTAGGATGAAGTTTTAAACCTAAATTATATAAATACTGATCAATATATTTTTTATAGCGTTCAAGTTTCTTCTCATTTTTATCAAGAATTACGAAATCATCAACATATCTTAAATAATATTTTGCTCGTAAGGTATGCTTAACAAAATAATCGAGCTTATTTAAGTAAACATTTGCAAAGAATTGACTTGTATAATTCCCTAAAGGCATTCCTCTTCCTCTAACAGCTGCGTTATATTTTAGAATCTGGTTTACAAGCCATAATACCTCTTTGTCCTTTACTTTCTCCTCAATAATTCTTAATAGGATTTCATGATCGATACTTTCAAAGTATTTAGCAACATCAGCTTTTAATGCATATCCTGCTATGTAATTATTATCTTCAATACCTTTTAATTTTTCCCCATTATGCGAAATTTTTCTTAAAAACGAATCAAATCTTTCAAGTGCTAGATGATGCCCTTTTTCTTTACGGGAAGCAAAATTATCAGAAATAAACATGGGATCAAAGATAGGATGAAGAATATTTACAAGAGCGTGATGAATAACTCTATCTCGAAAAGCAGCTTTTCCAATTTTTCTTGTTTTAGGATCACGAATAACAACAATTACTATTGGTTCAGGCTGGTATGTTCTTTCAATAAGCTCTTTCTGAAGTTGTAAAAGATTATTTTGAAGGTTACTTTCAAATTCTATTACATAGAGCTTCTTTGTCTTTCCCTTCCTAGCTTTTTTGTAAGCGAGAAAAAGATTTTCATAATCATACAATTTGGGATATAGCTTTCTGTAAGTCTTCATTGGATGTCCTAGAGCCTGGGTTATTCCGAGCGAAGCATTGCGATTAGAAGGATTCCTGTTGCAGTTGAACCTAGCCCTATCGGAATTCGCATTGAACCTCGCGACGCTTCGTAGCACAATCACCAAGTTTCACCACCTCTTCAATGTTCATTCCAGAGCTTACCCAAGGCTCCATCATTATTACCAACTGTTAAGGTTGTATTTTATGGTTTCAAAGTATTATTCTGAAACACTATGATTATGCCTGTAGCCCAAGTTGCTTGCTTTCATCGATGGCTTAGGAAAGCGAATCTCATGCTAACTCCTAGGACAGTTATATAGCATTATTACAACTTATAAGCTTTGTTTCACTCTAAAGATAACTTTTATTAATTACTATATAGTTACAACAATTAGAAAGATTTAAATACCCCAACTATTATCAAAAATCATAGAAAAGTATATCAAAAGTATACTTTAGAAGAGAAAATGACAAATACTCAAAAAACCTTTGTATTGACGAAGAAAATAGCTAGGCATGGGAACCAATCAGCTATTCTTATTCCTAAGTTTCTTCAACATGCATTAAAACCAAAGACTATAGTTGAAGTTAAAATATCAATATTGGAGGAACCAGAACATGAATCAAAAAACTGAACATAAAGAACTAAGGAGAAACTTCATTGAAACGTTGTACCATACTCTTGATGGAGTTGTTTCTCCAACGCCTTATTTAGAAATTTCTGAAGGAGAAAAAGTGGATGTAAGATTTCTAAATGGAAAAGGAAGGCTTCCTACTCCGAACACTACTGAAGTGAATGTTCTCGATATTAATCTCGCTTCTCTTTTTTTTGATGACTTTCATGTTTTGTATGAAGGTGGAACAGGTACGGGAAAAACATACACTAGTGACGCACTTTTTGATACTGTTTTTGGGGCAGACGGGCATTATACGTTGAGACTTTCAGGTGGAGTTCTTGGAAGTTCTGCACTTGAGCCTTTTGTTACAACTACACTGGAGCATGGAGTCCCAAAAACTAGAATAGATCACGCAAAATGTAATAAGTATGGGGCTTTATTTATAGATGAAATTAATAGAGGAGACAGCCAAGAAGTTTTCCAAGTAGTTGATGGAAAAGTTCACATCAATGGAGATACTGGATTTTTAAGAATACCTATTGTTGGAACAGATAGATACAAAAGTTTGGCTATTATTGCAGCTATGAATCCTGCTGATGCTCAGCATAGTTCTGCATTAGAATTAGATATTGCAGGAGAAAATAGATTCTTGAAATTCAGATTTCCAAATGGAGTTGCGGAAGCAGGTTCAAGCCAACTTGAAAAGAAGACTTCGCAGGATTTACACGGTCAGTTTTGGACAGAATTTGGAAAAAGAACAGGTAGAAAAGGCGGTTGGAGAGAAAATTATCCTATCGTTACTGATCCCGAAAAAATGAATAATGCTCTTGATGGACAGACAAAAGAATTTATTGATATTTCATTAGGATATGTCGGGACTGATCCTAAAGAAACTTATGACAGAAATGTTGATATTATGAAACAAGCAGGAGTTACTCCAAACTTTTCTATTAAAGAGGATAATAGCTACAAGAAAATTTTAGAAGCACAAGGTAAATTAAAGCATGGATTTGTTAGACGTGACTTAAAGAAAATTAGAGATCTTTCCAGACTTGTTGGATTTATTAAAGGAGTAAAAAATGGAAGCTATGATGCTCAAGTGAATCTTAATGATGTTGCTGCAAGTATTGGAGTTATACTTGAAAGTAAAACTGTTACAGGAACCCCTCATGGAGATTTAATAACACTTGTAAATGATGCAAGAGGAGCGTATACTGAAATGCGTCAACAACATAATATTCCTCAAGGATATGGTATAAGGCAGGCGATGTGGCAGGCAGCAATGTATGTGGGTAATGAGAAGGGATTTGATGCATATCTAAACACACTTCAGCGAGCAATGGGAGAATTGAATGCTACAAATACGCCAAGAAGTACCCATGCTCAAACTACTATTAAATCTAGAATACTATCTGACCTGGTTGTTTTGGATCATTTTTCAAGAGCATATGAAAGTGATGTGAATAACGCTCTGAACGAAAAAGGTGAAGGCGTGTTTAAAGCATTTACTGATCTTTATGAAAAAAAGAAAGCTAAAGGTAGTATTTACGAGCACAGGCTCGACTCAATGGTGAGGTAATGTCATGAATCCCATTATTCCACGTGATCTTATAAGACACCTTGAATGGAAACCTGGTGTGGAACCTCCTGCACAAAAAAAGAAAGTAGAACCGAAGAATGAAGAAAGAACTCAATTTAAAGGAGATCTCTCAAAATATATCCAAGTCGGAATTAAAGGAATACATGGGGAACCCGTTGTTATATCTCCTTTTGAATTAAAGAGATATAATAATAAAAATTATGAGGGCACTCATGATAGGCTTTTAAGAAATGGGTTGTATATGCCCACTCCACATATTTTCATGACTTACTTTACCAAAGTTCTTGATGCTTTTAGATGGGATAAAAAAATCTTATATACAGATGGGAACGAAGTTCCCAAAAGAGTAGTGGAAGAAATGTATAAACATCTTACTCAAGATTTTAAGGACGTTTATAGTACTGGAAATTCGGGAGTTTGGACATGGTTGAATGCAAAA
>ERZ1292623.4246-Hain-H51-01um-R1-4246-length-11814-cov-6_pt1 | contig 11814 bp, 13 predicted proteins | sample MGYA00564398_ERZ1292623 | MGnify/ENA primary metagenome ERZ1292623 (study PRJEB36523, sample SAMEA6512633) | groundwater metagenome | collected 2019-01-07 | study: AquaDiva: Metagenomics assemblies of 32 groundwater samples | reverse complement strand
TGTGTGGGGCGCAAGCCTCCTAAAGAGTAACGGAGGCGTTTATTAAGGTCAGCTAAGCGCGGATGGACATCGCGCAGGTCGTGCAATGGCATAAGCTGGCTTGACTGCAAGGGGGGCATCCCGAGCAGGTGGGAAACCAGAACATAGTGAACCGACCATTGGCACTCGATGCCGTGGAAGATTAACGGATAAAAGCTACTCCGGGGATAACAGGCTAGTTCCGCCCGAGCGTCCATAGCGACGGCGGAGTTCGGCACCTCGATGTCGGCTCAACTTATCCTGGGGGTGGAGAAGCTCCCAAGGGTTTGGCTGTTCGCCAATTAAAAAGTTACGTGAGCTGGGTTCAGACCGTCGTGAGACAGGTCGGTCTCCTATCTACTGCACTCGCAATTCCATGAGGGGGGTTCTCCCTAGTACGAGAGGACCGGGAGGAGGTGACCTCTGGTGTACCTGCTGTTCCGCCAGGAGCAACGCAGGGTAGCTATGTCGCTAAGTGATAAGCGCTGAAAGCATCTAAGCTCGAAGCACGCCCCAAGATTATGGATACAGTTCCTGGAAGACTACCAGGTTGATAGGCTCTAGGTGTAAGATTCGTAAGAATTTAAGCCGAGGAGTACTAATAAAACTGGAAATTTCATTAATTTTACGCCGTCTTGTTGGGTAATACATTTATAAACAAATAAAAACTTGCTTAAAAAAAATTTTTGGACATTCCGTTTGGGTGGCTTGAGGCAGTGGAACTACCTCTTCTCATTCCGAACAGAGCCGTAAAACGCTGTACTGCCGATGATACTCCTTTTGGGGGAAAGTAGGCAGCCGCCCGAACAGAGTGTCTAATTCTCGAAATATTTTTTTATTCCCAAATATGTTTTATATGCCATATTCGCGAGTGTTTGTTCGCGGAGATTTTTATCGTAAATTTTATCTTCATATATGTAGCCGTATTCCATTAGTATGGAAGCTCCGTCGCGGGAAGCGTTGGAGCCTACGGCTATCAACTGCTGGTCTTCTATTATAGTGTCTTTCTCTTTTGGAAAATTGCTCGCCTTTTGAATTGTCTCGAGTTCGGTTTTTATAAACTCCGCGATTTCATTGCTTGTTTTATGGTTTGGCAGCTGGTTTTCTGGAACATAAACGGCAAATCCGCTGTGTTTTCCGGGCAGGTCGTATTTTCTCCCAGGATAGTCGTTGAAGTGAATGTGTATTACTAAATCAATATTATTGTCGTTGGCCCACTTATTTATAGCGTATAGGTTTAGCGAAGTATTATCCGCGGCGGGGTTGTGGTAAACTTTCGTATTTTTTGTAACAGCGCCGGTTTTTAAAAGAGAGCGCATCGCGGTTTTCAATTTGTCCCTGAATGAAACTACGTTTGCTTTTTCTTTTTCCAAATATTGCAAAAACCAGCTGTTGTATTCTCCAGACGGGGCGCGTACCGTAAATACCGAAAAATGCGAATCGCTCCAAAAATAATCGTATAGATAGCCTCCAAGTTTAGCGTTAAGGCTTTCTTCAGTAACTCCTCTGTACTGGGCTCCGTAAGAATTCTTGTCGTGGCCAGGAACTATCAAAACCTTCAGGCTATTTTTTTTATAATTTTCTTTCAGATTTTCCGGAGCTATCTTTTCCGGAAATATCAAACTTGCGATGCCTTGAAATGTCGATATATCGATATATCGAAATATAATTATAGCCGATAAAATCAAAACTATTATAAGAATCGCCTTGCGCGGTACAGACATATTTCCTATTATATAATGCATGTTCACCTGGGCGCAAAAAAGGCAACTTGCGGTGTTTCTCGTAATTTTAGCGGGCGCTATTTTTGTGTTGGGCGGATTATTTATTTACTTTTTTGGAAATGGCGAAAAAGAAGAAGAAATTTTAAATGGCGGAGACTTTTCAATTTTATGGGCCAGATTTTTTGAGTTGCGCGATGGATTGGTGGATTTGGCGGCTCTCATTGAAAACCCCAACGATTTTTCAGCCGGTAAATTCAAATATTCCTTTAAAATTTACGATGAAAACAATATTTTAATTTCCATAAAAGAAGGGGAGTCTTACGCCGATCCAAAGGAAAAATTTGTGCTGTTTGAACCCAATGTCGCAGTTTTCCAAAGAACACCTTCCAGAGTAATAGTGGATATAGAGAACATATTTTGGCAAAAAGATTTGCTTAAAGAACGGCCCATTATAGATGTTTTGTCTGCTGAAAAATTTTTAGAAGACATTTTTCCCCGCTTGGTTCTGACTCTTAAAAACAGGGGCCAAAAAACATACGAAAATGTAGAAGCCTCGGTTGTTCTTTGGAGGAGCGAAGACGAAGTCGCCGGAGTTTCCAGGACAATTATTTCGAAACTTGGCATAGAAGAAGAAAGAGCGATTACTTACACTTGGCCCGAGGCTATAAGCGGAGTTTTGAGGGTAGAGGCGTTTTTTAGGCTTCCATGACGAGTCTTGTCCGTTCCTTTCGCGGGACCGATTGGGTTTTGCTCCTGTGCATAGTGGCTGTCGCGCTCTTGGGAATTATAACCATAAAACCTTTTCCGAGCGGGGAAGAGGGGTACTTTTTTTCACGCCAGATAATTTGGCTTATTTTGGGGCTTGCGGTGTTTTTTGCGTCTCTTGCCATTGATTGGAATTTTCTTAAAACAAACAGCATCTTTTTATTTTTTTTATATCTTGTTTTGCTCGGGTTTTTGTTTATGCTTATTTTTACAGCGCCTTCAATCAGGGGAGCCACAAGTTGGTACCGAGTTTATTCTTTGAGCATTGAGCCTGTTGAGCTGATGAAAATAGCGTTAGTGCTTTTATTCGCAAAATATTTTTCCAAAAGACATATTGAAATAGCAAGATTTTTCCATATTTTTGTTTCCGGAACTTATGTTTTGCTTCCAATCGGACTCGTGCTTATTCAGCCGGATTTTGGTTCGGCGATGGTGCTTGCGGCGCTTTGGCTCGGAATGGCCTTGGCGGGAGGCATTAAAATAAAACATCTTTTGATGCTTTTTTTCCTGGGTGTTTTGGCGTTCGCGATTTTGTGGAATTTTGTTTTTGCTTCTTATCAAAAAGACAGGATTATCTCGTTTTTATATCCGCAAAACGATATCCGCGGGAGCGGGTACCATGCTTTGCAGTCAATGATTGCGGTGGGCTCCGGCGAAATTTTAGGAAAAGGTATTGGATACGGCACGCAATCACGATTGGAATTTTTGCCTGAAAACGAAACGGATTTTATATTCGCTTCATTTGCCGAAGAGTGGGGGTTTTTGGGAGTTGTTATTTTGTTTTTCTTTTTTTCGGTAATTTTGTGGAGAATTTTGCGCGCAGGAATATACGCGGAAAGCAACTTCGAAAAGCTTTATGCCGCTGGACTCGCGGTGCTTTTGTTTTTCCAGTCGCTTATACATATAGGCATGAACATAGGGGTCTTGCCGATAACGGGTCTTGGGTTTCCGTTTTTAAGCTACGGGGGGTCCAGTATGCTGAGCCTTTTTTTGGCGGTTGGGATTTTGCAAAGTTTCTATATACGAAAAAAGGGCATTTTTATGGGTTCCGAGGAAAAATACAAGGAAGGCGTGCTCGGGGTTTGACAGATTTTGGAGGTTTTGCTAGGGTATATCTGACATAGATTTGACATGGGTTTTATAGGTATGCTAGTATAAAATAGATAAACTTATGAAGAATCAGTTACCAATGCACCCCGAAGAGGCGACAAAACGACTTTTCGGCGTAGTACCCAAAAGAACTAAAGATGTTTTGGAAAAACGCTTTGGTTTGGGCAAAAATTCCAAAAGAATGACCCTCGATGCCATAGGCCAGGGTTATGGAATCACGCGCGAAAGAGTTCGCCAAATCGAGTCCGACGGACTTTCAAGAATCCGCAAATCAGACGCGATGAAAGATGTTGCGGGAGTCTTTTCAACTCTCGAAAATTATTTCGAACAAAACGGAAAGGTTTTAAAAGAAACCCAGGTTCTAAGTTCCTTGGCTCCGCATCCAAAGCACGAAAACCACATTTATTTTCTTTTGTCTTTGCACAGCCCGTTTGTGCGTCTTCACGAAAATGATTCGTTGCACGACCGTTGGACGCACGGGCACTCAAACGGTTCAAATGCGGAAAAAACTCTTTCGCACGCAATATCGGAATTTAAAAAAATAGGAAAACCTGTATCCGAAGGCAGGCTTTTTGAGGTGCTTTCTGCATCCGCTAAAACTGTAACTGGAGAAAATGTTCCGGCGGCTGTTTTATCGAATTGGGCCGATCTTTCCAAGCTTGTTTCTAAAAACTATTTTGGAGAATGGGGGCTTACGGAGTTTCCGGAAATAAAGCCTCGGGGAGTGCGAGATCTTTCTTTCATGGTTTTGGGCAAACACAAAGAACCTTTGCATTTTACCCAAGTTGCCGAACACATAGGAAAACTTGTCGGCAAAAAAGCGCATGTGCAAACCGTTCACAACGAACTTATCAAAGATTCCCGTTTTGTTTTGGTGGGGAGAGGCCTTTACGCTTTGGGCGAGTGGGGCTACGAAAGCGGAATGGTGAAAGACATAATTTCCAAGGTGCTTTCGCAGGAAGCGATGCATAAAGACAAAATAATCGAGCTTGTTTCAAAAAAAAGATTTGTAAAGCCGAATACAATCGCGATAAATTTAGAAAATAAGAAATACTTCAAAAAGCTCGCAGATGGACGTTACACAACTGCTTAATCTAATTTTTGGGATATGGTTTTTGTGGTTGCCGATTTTTTTATTTTACGCCCTCCGCTCCAACTGGCTGACGTACGCCAGGGCGCATTACTTGACCGGCACAAAATGGGTACTGTTGGAAATTAAGGTTCCGCGGGAAGTAGCCAAAAGCCCAAAAGCAATGGAAAGCATATTCGCGGGAATACACGGCACCTCGCGCGCCGGAAATGTTTATGAAAGGTACTGGAAGGGTTTTTTTGTTCCCTGGTTTTCTTTAGAGATAGTTGGCAACGGCACAGGAGTCCACTTTTATATTTGGTGCTCGACTTTTTTTAGAAAAATGATAGAGTCGCAAATTTTTGCCCAATATCCTTCGTGTGAAATAAGCGAAGTTGAGGATTATACAAAATCCTTGCCGGCTTATATGCCCCACCAGGATTGGTCAATGTGGGGTACTGAATTTTTGCTTCAAAAACCCGACGCCTATCCCATAAGAACATATGAGGATTTCACTTTGGAAAAAGTTGCGCTAAAAGAAGAAGACAGAAAAATTGATCCGCTTTCGTCCATGATGGAATTTTTGGGGTCGTTAAACGATGGGGAAAATATTTGGATTCAAATGCTGGTGCGCCCCGCAGGCAATGGTTGGAAAAAGGAAGGCGAAGCGCTGGTAGGGAAGCTAGCGGGACGGGAAACAAAAAAAGACGAGTCTTTTATTACCAAGGCTGTTTACGGAGTAAGCAAGGAAGTAAAAATGTGGAATCCAACCCCGTCGGAAAAAAAAGATTCGGTTATGCCAAGAATTATGAATTTAACGCCCGGAGAAATTGATGTCGTAAAGGCAATTGAAAGGAATATTTCAAAAATAGGCCTTGAGATGGGGCTTCGATGGATGTATGTGGCGCGCAGGGATGTTTATAACTCTCTTGCTATTCCTGCTGTAAACGGAATTTTTAGGCAATTTGCTTCTCCAAACCTGAATGGATTTAAGCCGAATAAAAATGTTACCACGACCATTGATTATGTTTTTAAAAACAAAAGAGAGGCCCTGCGCAAAAGAAGGTTGTACGACGCCTATAAGCTCCGCTCGTTTTTTATGCCGCCGTATGCCAAAAAAAGCAAAAGTTTTGTTTTGAGTACAGAGGAACTCGCAACAATTTACCACTTCCCGGGAACCGTGGTTGGCGCTCCAGGATTTGCTCGAATAGAAGCCAAAAAAGGCACCCCGCCCCCAAATTTGCCGGTGTAGCTCAATATGTCAAAAAGTGGTGTATTGCCAAATTCATGCGATAGCGTGAAAATGGTATATTGACGAAAAATTGTGATTTTGCTAGATTGAAAATGGAGTTTTTTGATGCCTTAAACCAAAAAAGGGGAGGATAGGCAAATGGAATTTAAAAGAATGACTCTGGAGGCTCCGGTTTTGGAGGATCCGAATCCGGAAATTGAAGCAATGAGGCAAAATCTTGCTAAGCGGGCCAAGGATGTGCTTGGTTACGGTCTTTTCGGAGATCATTTGCGCAAGAAAGAGGAGCAAAAAAATGCTGATTCACTTGTTCAAGCACTGGTGGAGTTAGAGATTGAGCCATTGGATACAAAAGAGGTGGAGGCGTATCAAAAAAATCAACGCAAATTAAAAAACAGAGAAGCATTTTCCGATCTGCCGTGGTATGCCAAATTTGTGGAGTTGTGGGAAAAAATGGCTGAAAAAATATTCATCAAATACTCTCCTTCGGATGATAATGTGGATAGAGAATGCGCTGTTTTTTTCTTAAGTGGACTTATAGGTACAATTGCTGAAATTATTGCGCTCGTGGAACGTAATTGGATTCTTGCTGCAATTGTGTTTCCATTTACTTTCTTTTTTGTTTCTTTTTTTGTTGCGACAGCGTGCTTGAAAGTCGCTGAAAGTAAAGGAATTAAAGTGAAAGAATGGGGGTGGAATTCTCTGACTTTTGATGGGTGTGAAAAACAAAAAATAGAAATTCCAGAATTTGCTATTGATACTGCCATCAGAGTGAAAGAACGCATACCCGCGGCGCAAGTGTCGGTGGATGCGCTCATGAGCACTGAACGACTCTTGGGAGATCCGTTTTTGGTGGTTCAACATGGTGAGTCGCGGTATTATCTTGAAGTATGGAATGAATCCAAATTCGAAGGCCGAAGAACGGCTTAATTTTTTCAAAACCCAGGGTTAACGCCCCGGGTTTTTTGTTTGCCTAAAATATGGTATAATATAGTGAAATGATTGACGACCAAAAAGTGAATTATTTTGCTGAAGCTAATTTTAGGAATCAAAAAAAGAAATTCGGCATCAAAAAAATCGACCGCCGGAAGCACATGTATATAATAGGCAAAACCGGCATGGGCAAAACCACGTTGCTTGAAAACCTTGCCATGCAAGATATCGTAAACGGCGAGGGCTTGGCGTTTATCGACCCGCACGGCGATACCGCTTCCAAGCTTTTGGATTTTGTGCCGGAAGAGCGCATTAAAGATGTAATATATTTCGACCCAGCCGATACGGATTTTCCAATCGGTTTTAATGTTATGGAAACCGTAGAGCCCGAGCGACGGCATTTTGTGGCATCCGGACTTATGTCGGTATTTAAAAAAATATTCGGTCCTGATGTGTGGTCAGCCAGAATGGAATATATTTTAAACAACACCGTGTTGGCTCTTTTGGAGTACCCCGGTTCGACTATTTTAAATATTAACGCGATGCTTGCGGTAAAAGAATTTCGCAAAAAAGTTGTCGATTCTATTACCGACCCAATTGTAAAAGCTTTTTGGACGCAGGAATTTGCAAAATACACGGAACGTTTCGCCGCTGAGGCAACTCCCGCAATTCAAAATAAAGTAGGTCAATTTACGTCCAACTCTTTGATACGCAACATTGTAGGACAACCATTATCCGCCTTTGACGCTCGAAAAATAATGGACGAAAAGAAAATTTTGATAATAAATCTCGCAAAAGGCAGGGTCGGCGAGGATAACATGAGGCTGATTGGCACTATGCTTGTCACTAAAATTTATCTTGCCGCAATGTCGCGAGTTGATGTTGCAGACGAGTCAAAAAGATCTGACTTCTTTTTGTATGTGGACGAGTTCCAAAATTTTGCCACAGAATCTTTCGCCAACATTCTTGCCGAAGCGCGAAAATACCGCCTTTCTTTGATAATGGCAAACCAGTATATGGCGCAATTAGATGAAACAGTGCGCGACGCCGTTATAGGCAACATTGGCACAATGATTTCATTTAGGGTTGGCGCTGAAGACGCGGAGTTTTTGGAAAAAGAATTTGCTCCAGAATTTGAGGTGCAAGATATGGTAAGTTTGGGGTTCGCGAGCATTTACTTGAAGCTTATGATAGACGGAATCGGTTCAAGGCCATTTTCTGCCACAACACTAGGCCCAATAAAGGTAGAAGGTTCTTCTTTGAGAGACAAAATAATCGAATCTTCAAGAGCTCATTACGGATCGCCGCGCAAAAACGTGGAAGATCAGATTCTAAAATGGCAGGAAAGTGTGGGCGGAGCGGCAGATAGCCAAGCTTCGCCGGTTTCCGACAGAAAACCTTCAATGGTTCCGCCAGCGGATATGCACGAGGGGCTTTGCGCTGTTTGCGGTAAAAAAGTAATGGTGCCGTTTGTGCCGGATCCCTCGCGTCCCATATTTTGCAAGGACCACCTCGGAATGGCCGGGCAATTTCGCAAACCCTCTTTTCCACAGAGAACGGCTCCAGTTGAATCTGCAAGACCATTTTCTCCTTCTCCATCCCCAGTCAAAAGAGATGGCGGATTTACCCCGCCTCTCTCTCAAAAAAGAGACGACGGGTTTATATCCTTAAATAATTTAAAAAGGCCTCCGCAGGCTTTTCCGCCCAAACCTAAAACCAACGACAATTTACAAGCCTTGCGCGATGCTCTCAAAAAATCACTGGCAAAAGACGAGCCTGCGGAAAAAAAGGATGAGGCAGCGAAAGTTTTAAGACCAGGCGATAAGATTGAGCTTTGATGGAATTCCGTAAAGCTATCTTTTATTTATTTCTGATTGGCGCTGTTTTTTACGGCCTTTTTGCCGCGCGAGGGGTAATGTTTCCTCCGAAGCTGAAAGTTTTATCTCCCAAAAATTATTCTACTTTTAATGCCACAAAGGTTGCTGTGTCGGGCATTACAGATCCTTCTTTGGCTGTGTGGATTGGCGGAAAAAATGTGCAGAGCGATGAGTCCGGTTTTTTTGAGGAAATCCTATATGTCCACCCCGGTTACAACGAAATCGGAATTTTGGTAAAAAACAAATTCGGCAGGGAGTCAAAAAAGATCTTAAAACTCGCGGTTGAGTAAATTACTTATCCCTTGTGTTTTTGCGGGGGATTTTTTATTATTTATAAATGTCTAAAACAACTAAATCCGCAAAAGAAATATGGGACGACAAATGGCGCAATGTGGACGCCACCGTTAAAGATTTGCAGTCCAAATACGGCGATGGGATTTTGATGAAGCTTGGAGATATTCCCAGAGTCGATATTGATGTTATCCCAACCGGTTCGCCCTCGCTGGATATCGCGCTTGGTGTAGGCGGAGTGCCCAGGGGGAGGATAATCGAAGTCTTCGGCCCCGAATCTTCGGGAAAGACCACGCTGGCCCTTCACGTAATAAAAGAGGCTCAAAAGAAAAACGGAATCTGCGCTTTTGTGGACGCGGAGCATGCTTTGGATCCGGAGTACGCAAGAAGGCTTGGCGTAAAACTAGAAGAACTTTTGGTTTCTCAGCCGGATACCGGCGAGCAGGCTCTTGAAATAGTGGAATCGCTGGTTCGTTCCGGAAAGGTGGATGTTATTGTTGTGGATTCCGTTGCGGCATTAACTCCCAAAGCGGAAATCGAAGGCGATATGGGCCAACAGCATGTTGGTTTGCAGGCAAGGTTAATGTCGCACGCGCTTCGAAAACTTACTGGCATAGTTTCCAAATCAAAGACAATTGTAATTTTTATAAATCAAATACGAATGCAAATCGGGGTGATGTTCGGCAACCCCGAAACTACCACCGGAGGCAAAGCTTTGAAATTTTATTCATCTGTTAGAATCGACGTCCGCAGGGCCGCGCAGATAAAAAAGGGAGAAGAGATAATCGGCAATAGGGTAAAGGCAAAGGTGGTAAAAAACAAAGTTGCTCCGCCATTCCGCACTACCGAGTTTGATATCTTATATAATGAGGGCATTTCTTATGAAGGCGATATTTTAGGAATGGGTGAGCGGTACGGAATTGTAAAAAAATCCGGGGCATCTTATACGTTTGGCGATATTTCTTTGGGCAGAGGTTACGACGCGGCGAGAATGCATCTCAAGGAAAACAAAAAAACCGCGGAAGAAATACTCCGCGCGGTAAAATCTTCAATAGAAACTATCTAGTGGTGTAGGGGACCAATCCCAAAAATCTTGCCCGTTTTATGGCTTCGGCAAGCATTCGCTGGTGCAAAGCGCATGCTCCGGTGCGCCTTTTTCTCACTATTTGGGCCTGCGGGGTTATAAATTTTCTGAGCAAATCGGTGTTTTTGTAATCGACTGCTTTAATGTTGGCCGCGCAGAAATAGCATTGTTTTTTTAGATTTTGAGCCATAATTAAAATGGTATATCGTTTGGATTAATTTCGTCTTCCGGGTATTCGACTGTTGGAATTTCTCCGCCCAAACCTTCGGATTGAGGCGGGCCCGCCTGATTGTCCCGCTCAGCTGGACTTTCGGCGGGAGTCCTTCGCGGTCCCATCTACATGTTTTCGGCAACTATTTCCGTTTTGTATTTTTTTGCTCCGTCTTGCCCTTGCCACGACCTGGTTTGAATTCTGCCCTCTATCATTACCGAAGCTCCTTTTTTGAGGTACTGCTGGGCTATTTCGGCAAGCCTTCCGAACATTACTATGTTGTGGAATTCAGTGTGTTTTTGCTGGGAGCCGTCTTTATTCTTCCACATTCTGTTTGTGGCAATCCCAAAATTTGCAACAGGCTGTCCCGAAGGAAGCGCGCGTATTTCCGGATCGCGCGTCATGTTGCCTATTAAAATCACTCGGTTCATGTTCACCCCAGTTAAAAAATTAACCCAATGTTTGAATGACCAAGTTCAAACTTTTTAAATACTATATAATTTTTATTATTATAATTCATGGTTGTAGATTTTCTAACGGGGTTCATATTATTTTCCCAAGATTTCTTCTAATTTTTTATCGATTTCTTCAATATTTGCGGCAGGCGTTTCCTCTTTTTGGGTAAAAATTTCTTTTGGTTTTTCGGATGGCTTAAACGGCCTTGTGCTGAAAGTTTTTTGGATATGGCGCTTTGTTTTTACCGCCAAATGGCGCAATATGTTTTTATCGTTTTTTATGCGCGAGTTTAATTCGCTTATTTTGCCGCTCTCAAGTGTGAATCGAAAGTACGCCAAATAGGCTTCTATATTTTTGTTTATCGGATAGCGCAATCTCTTTTTTTCTACTCTGCCCTCATCGTCCAAAAGCGCTCCCATTCCCTGGGCCTCGTTTTTTATGGTTTGGTGGAAATTCTGGGCCTCCTCTTCGCTCATCGAGGGGGCTATCAAATAGGCTATTTCATAAAGCTGTTTGTCTTTGTCCATTGGAGGTAATTTAGCACAAGGCGATTTTTAATTCAAGCTTTTGACATCATTTGACATTTTATATTATTCAACATTTCACTGCTATAGCAATTAAACGTTGAATTTTAAAATTGGTTTAAAATCTCAAACTTACTTTTTATATGAACCTCATTATCAATATGGCTCGCCAGGATTGTCCTAACATATGGCCTTACATTCCAAAACTCTATTACAAAATCTATTTCATCTCCGCATTCAAACGGATGGACAAATACGCTTTTTTGCAATCTATAGAAATCCATTCTTTTTAAAGTTAAAGCTAGGGCATCCCTGGCTTTTTTAAATCTTTCGGGGATATCAAACATTACTATTCTCCATTGTTTATCCCACCTTTTCATTTTCGGAATCTTTATTGTATCAATATGATAAACTAGGGCTTTCTTTTTGCCATTTACAGAGAGCACTATTGAGGTTGTGCCGTCTTCGTTGTCTTTGGCATCGATGAGGCGGGATTTGTAAAG
>ERZ1292623.4243-Hain-H51-01um-R1-4243-length-11823-cov-15_pt1 | contig 11823 bp, 11 predicted proteins | sample MGYA00564398_ERZ1292623 | MGnify/ENA primary metagenome ERZ1292623 (study PRJEB36523, sample SAMEA6512633) | groundwater metagenome | collected 2019-01-07 | study: AquaDiva: Metagenomics assemblies of 32 groundwater samples | reverse complement strand
ACATGGGAGCTGCAATTACGGTGGCTGCTACCAAAACAACAACCATTACCAGAACTACTTCAGCCACTTCAAACTTAGATACTACAGGAACTAACTACGCTTTATCAACTGGTCTTTTGGACATTGCCACAGGTGGCACTTTAACTGCCAATGGTTCAACCATTACTCTGACAGCTAACGGCACGCCCTTAACTCGCAATGGCACCTTTACTTACGGCACAAGCACAATTGTTTACAACCATGCCACGTCTGCCACTATTACTGCGATGACAGGTACAGGTGGCAGTAATGGCTACTACAATCTTCAGACTGATGGCGCTGGAACCTATACCTTGGGAGGCAATACCACTATCAACAATAATCTAACCATTACTCAAGGCACCTTAGATGTTGACAATACCAATAACTATTCATTAACCATAACTGGTAATTACAGCAATAGTGGAACTTTTACGGCTCGAGCAGGTACCGTTACCTTAGACGGGACTAATCAGACGATATCTGGAAACAGCACCTTTTACAATCTTACCAAGACGACAAGTGCTGAAGTAACCTTAACTTTTGAATCGACGAAAACCCAAACCATAACAAACACCGCAACTTTAAAAGGAATACAAGGTAATTTACTTTTGCTTCGTTCAGCCACGAATGGTACTCAATGGAAAATAGATCCTCAGGGTACTAGAGATATTGAGTTTGTTGATGTAAAAGATTCTAATAATATTCATGCCACCGCTATTAACTGCATTGGCAAGAATTGTACTAATTCTGGGAATAATACTAATTGGACTTTCGTAGCAGCAACCGATTCAGAAGCGTTATCTGGTAATCGGGGAGGAGGCACCGCTTTATTAATTTCAAAAATTTTAAAACCAGGTAAAGATCTTTTTGAGAAAATATTAGAAGAGATATTAAAATTAAGATTAAGGATAACAGATACTGAGATTGTTCAGGAACCCTCGCTTTTAACAAGAGCGCCTTTAGCTCTGAGAGGAAATTGGCAATTATTGCCCGCAAAGCCAATCAGAGAGTTTGTTTTAGCGCCCTTACCCAAGAATATTAGAAAGTTAACAGAGAAGTTCCCTGAATTAAAAAACACTTTTGAACAAATCGGTATTGTCAAAATTACCGATGTAAAGAAATTACAGCCAATTAAACTTACTTTACCAGGTTTAACTGAAAGATTAGGATTGCCGTCGGTAAAAATTGAACCGGGTGAATTTGCTTTACCCCAAGGCATACCAATTGCAAAATTGGATCCGAAGATTAAAGAAAATATTCCGACAGAAATTGTATTCGTAAAAACCGGAGATGAGTTAATAGATTTTAATATTGACTTATCTGTTAATCAAAAAGGTGAGCTTAATCAAAAAATTAACACTATCTCAGATAAGCTAATACAATTAGCAGTGAAGCCCGATAAACCAGTTAAGAAGATTAAAGGATACGTTGTTTTTAAATCAAAAAAGACTGTTCTAAGATCAGAAATTCCATTACGTTCCTTATTAGCTTCTTTAGTTTTTGCCTTCCCTTCTTTTGTTCAAAATCATAATCCAGCTGAAATTGAAAATCTTTTGGTCTTGATAGAATTTGAATATACTGATGAAGATAACGATGGAATTTACACTGCTCAAATTAAAACCCCTGTTGCTGAAGGAGAATACGAAATTATCACAGTTATGGATTATGAAGACATAAAGCTCGGCCAAAAAGAAATCAGACTAATTACCGTGGTTGATCCGGAAGGATATGTTTTTGAGAAAGATAAAGAAAGAGAAATTCGGATTCCCGGAGCTATTATTTCTTTGCACTGGTTTAATATCGAAAAGAACCAATACGAACCTTGGAGGTCCAAAGAATATCAGCAAGAAAATCCCCAAATAACTGATGTTACGGGTAAATACTCATTCTTAGTTCCAGAGGGCCTTTATTATTTGGCAGTAACGGCTCCAGGTTATCTTGAGTATCAGGGTAAACCTTTTGAAGTGTCAGAGGGTAGGGGAGTTCATGTGAATATTGAATTAAAGACCAAATATTGGTGGTTGAAGATTATTAACTGGCAGACTTTGATCCTTATAGTTGTAATACTATTGTTGTTTTACAACTTTTATCGTGATAGAATTTTTAAAAGAAGGTTACTAGAGGCAAATAGCAGGAAAATATAAAATAAATATAAAGTTTTCAATGTTAAATCGATCAATTATTTTATCTAAGTCCAATATTCTTTGGATTATCCTATTTATTATTTTACTTCTTTCAAATATCTTTTTTTTCGTAAAATACCTTAATAATCAGAAACAATTGTCTCAATTCCAAACTTTTTTAACCACCCAAGAAAAAAACGAAAAAGTTTTATCGTTTCTCCAGATTTTTATTGAAAAAGTTTTGAAGGCAGAAACTGAAGTTGACTTTGAAACAAGGTTGAGATTAGAAACAGATGTTAGAGGATTAGATGACCCAGAGGCTTTGGAGCAATGGAATAAGTTTATTGAGAGTCAAAATGAATCTCAAGCTCAAGAAGAAGTTAAAAATTTGTTGGAAATATTGGTGAATAAAATACAGAGGCAAGATAAAAAATAACTTTAAATCACAAAAGACCTTGTTTGAAATATTAAGACAAGGTTTTTTTATTGTATAAGTTTGATATATTGATATAATAGAATACAAGATTAATATAAGGAGAATGGCGATAAAAAAGAACTTAATTTTAATAGGGGTTGGAGTTATTTTTTTAAGCTTTACGGCAGGATTTTTCTTAGGAGAATCTTTCGGGCAGTCTAAGTGTTTGGTTTGTCCTCCTGCCGATATTGATTTATCTCTTTTTTGGGAGGCTTACAGTTTAATTCAAGAAAGATTCGTTGATGCCTCAAAACTTAACGACCAAAAACTTATAGAAGGAGCTGCTATTGGCATGGTAAAGGCTTTAGAAGACCCTCATACGGTTCTTTTAAACCCAAGTGATACTAAAAAATTCTTAGAGGAAGTATCGGGTCGTTTTGAGGGAATAGGAATGGAAATTGGCAAAAGAAACGAAGAACTTCAAGTGATATCTCCTTTGCAAGGGACGCCAGCTCAAAGGGCAGGGCTTAGACCGGGTGATAGAATTCTTAAAATAGGAGATACAATAACGAGCGAGATTTCCGTAGATGAAGCGGTTAGTATGATTAGGGGGCCAAAAAATACGGAGGTAACTTTAACAATTTTCCGTCAAGGATGGGATAAGGAAAAAGAGATTAAAATTGTTCGGGCAATTATTGATATTCCTTCTTTGAAATGGGATTTAGTTGAAGATGACATAGCTCACATTCAGCTTTACAATTTCAGTGAAAAAGCGGATTTCGATTTTTCAAAAGCGGCCTTTGAAATTTTAAATAGTCCGGCTAAGAAAATAATCTTAGATTTAAGAAATAATCCAGGCGGGTACCTAGAGGTCGCTCAAGATATCGCCGGCTGGTTTTTAGAAGAAGGTCAAGTTGTCACTATAGAAGATTTTGGAGGGAAACAAGAACAGCAATTTTACAAAGCCCAAGGCAATGCTAAATTTAAGCAGTATCCAATAGTAATTTTAATCAACCAAGGATCAGCTTCTGGTTCTGAAATTTTAGCTGGTTCTCTAAGAGATAATCGTCAAGTTAAATTAATTGGAGAGAAATCCTTTGGGAAGGGTTCAGTCCAAGAATTAGAAAGTTTAAGAAAAGGATATTCTTTGAAAATTACGATAGCTCATTGGTTAACGCCAAAAGGTGAATTTATCTCTGAAAAAGGGTTAGAGCCGGATATAAAAATAGAAATGACGGAAAAAGATTACGAAGAAGAAAAAGATCCACAGTTAGATAAAGCTATTGAAATAATAAAAAATCTGTAATAGAATGTATAATCACGAATCTTTACGAATAATCAGTTAAATTAATGATTTATAGTGGTTTATGAAGGTAATTTTCCTGCAAGACGTAGAAAAGATAGGTAAAAAATACGAGATTAAAGAAGTGAAAACGGGTTTCGCAAGAAACTTATTAATCCCGAAAGGTTTGGCAAAACCAGTAACTAAGGAGATTTTGGCTTGGGTAGAAAAACAAAAAGAAGTTGAGGAAAAGAAAGCCGAGGAAGGGTTAAAAAACTTTCAAGTTTTGGCTTCTAGTTTAGATGGCTTGGAAGTTATGATTCAGGTTAAAATAGGGGATAAAGAACAACTTTTTGAATCAATAAATCCTCAAAAAATTTCAGAAAAATTGAAAGAAATGGGGTTTAATATAAAAAAGAACCAAATTGAATTAACTCAACCGATTGAAGGGGTGGGGGAATATCCCTTAAAAATTAAGCTTGACCATAATTTAGAGGTAGAAATAAAAGTTATAGTTATAGAAGAAAAATAATTTTAATTTCGCGTAGAAGCTTTTTGTTAAAAATAAGCATCAAACTGCGCGAATTTTTAAATGCCAAAGTATATTTTTGTGGCGGGCGGTGTGATGTCAGGGGTGGGTAAAGGAATAGCAACAGCTTCAATAGGTAAAATTCTTCAGAGCAAAGGTTTTAAAGTTACCGCCATCAAAATTGATCCTTACGTTAATGTTGATGCTGGTACGATGAATCCCGTTGAACACGGAGAGATTTTTGTAACTGATGACGGGACGGAATGCGACCAGGACGTCGGTCATTACGAAAGATTCTTAGACCAGAATTTTTGTACCGAAAATTATATTACTACCGGAAGAGTATACCAAGCTGTCATTACCAGAGAAAGAAACTTGGGGTACAAAGGGAAATGTGTTGAGGTCGTACCAGATATTCCCAACGAAGTTATTTCTCGAATTTCAAAAGCGGCTAAGATTTATCAAGCCGATTTTGTTTTGGTAGAAATTGGCGGGACAGTAGGAGAGTATCAAAATATGCTTTTCTTGGAAGCAGCTAGAATGTTGCGGTTAAAAAAGCCAAAAGATGTTATTTTTCTTTTAGTAACTTATCTGCCATTGCCAGAAACCATAGGGGAGATGAAGACAAAGCCGACTCAAAATGCCGTAAGATCGTTGAATGAAGCTGGAATTCAACCAGATATTATCCTTGCGAGATCAGTTGTACCCTTAGATTTACCGAGAAAAAAGAAAATATCTGTTTTTTGCAGTGTTAATTCTCAAGATGTTATTTCTGCCCCAGACGTTGAGTCAATCTACGAAATACCAATTAATTTTGAGAAAGAAAAATTAAGCAGTCGGATTTTAAAGAAATTTAATTTAAGAGCAAGAAAATCAGATTTTAAAAAATGGGTAAGATTATTAAAGGTTATTAAAAGAGGCGGAAAAAAAAGTGTAAAAATTGGAATTGTCGGTAAATACTTTAAAATCGGAGACTTTACCTTAATGGATTCATATATTTCAGTCATTGAATCAATTAAGCATGCAGCTTGGTTTTTTAATTTAAAACCAGAAATTTCTTGGATAGAAGCTGATAAATATGAAAAAAACCAAAAAACATTGGAAGAACTTAAGGAATATAATGGGATTATTGTTCCTGGAGGATTTGGGAATAGGGGAGTGGAAGGGAAAATTAAAGCGATTGAATTTTGCCGAAAAAATAAAATTCCCTATTTAGGGCTTTGCTTGGGAATGCAGTTAGCCGTAATTGAGTTTGCTCGGAATGTCTGTGGTTTGAAGGGGGCTAATTCAACAGAATTCAGGCCAGAGTGTAATCCGGTTATTGATGTGATGCCAGAACAAAAAGCTCTTTTGAAAGAAAGAAAATACGGGGGGACAATGAGGTTGGGTTCCTACCGGTGTCAGATTCAAAACGGTACTAAAAGCCATAAGGCGTATGATGGAAAAAAATATATATATGAGCGTCATCGCCATCGTTATGAGCTTAATAACAAATTTCGTCATTTATTAGAAAGCAGGGGAATGGTTATGGCGGGTTTTAATCCGGAAAAAGATCTGGTAGAAATTATTGAACTTAAAAATCATCCGTTTTTTCTGGGTACCCAGTTTCATCCTGAATTCAAGTCAAAACCCCTGAGGCCCCACCCTTTATTTAGAGATTTTATCAAGGCTTGTTCTTTGCGTAAAACGAGAAAGGCTAATGGTTAACTAATAACCGTTAGTTTGTTTTAATATGGACAATTTTGACTATTCTTTGAGAATTATCAAATGATTTTTTTCTTTTTGTTTGAAAATGAACTTGGCCAGGAATCTTAGCGTAAAGCGTGTCGTCGTTTCCCCTGGCAACGTTTTTCCCTGGAAGAAATTTTGTACCTCTTTGACGAATGATAATACTACCTGCCTGAGCCAGTTCGCCTTCTGAAAGCTTAACACCCAAGTACTTGGGTAAAGAATCTCTTCCTAATCTTGTAGTACCAGCCGCTTTGGTTTTTGCCATAAACTAAATCGATAAAATATTAAGATTATAATTATATTAGACATGTTATCAAATATAAAAATATTTGTCAAAACCCGCGAAAATGATATAATGCTTTTGATTGCTATAATTTTAATTTCCCTGCTTTCTTTTTCCCTTGGTTTCATTACGGCAAAGAAACAAGAAAAAGAACCAATAAAGGTTGAGTATTATCGGACCGTTCCGTTATTTAATTCCTAAGAATGAGTAAAGCGCCATATCATATAGTTTTATTTCCAGACGGTAATCGGAGATGGGCTAAAAAAAGAGGCTTATCAGCTCCAGAGGGTCATTTTGAAGGATACAAAAACCTTATTAATTTTTGTTACTGGTGTCAAAAAAAAGGGGTAAGAATTTTGACAGCTTTCGGTTTTTCAACTGAAAATTGGGGAAGAACAAAAAAAGAGGTTAATTCTTTAATGCAGCTTTTTGAAAAAGGGCTGTTTGATAAAAAAAATATTGAAGATTTTCAAAAAAAACAGGTTAAAGTAAAAATAATCGGTCAGAAAGAAAAATTACCAAAATCTTTACAAAAAGTAATTTCTAAAATTGAAGATCTTACCAAGAACAATAGAAATCTTCATTTGAACTTAGCTGTTAGTTATGGGGGGAGGTGGGATATTGCTCAAGCTTTACAGCAAATCGTTCGTAAAAAGATTCCAACTGCTAAAATTACTGAAAAACTAATTGAAAAATATCTTTCGACAGCTGGTCTTCCAGACCCTGATTTAATTATTAGGGTTGGGGGAGAGCAACGTCTTTCTAATTTTGTCCTTTGGCAAGGTGCTTATTCTGAATTATATTTTTCCAAGAAATATTGGCCAGAATTTTCCGAAAAAGACTTAGATAAAGCTATTGAAGAGTATGAAATACGGTCTCGTAGATTCGGAAATTAAAAAATTATTTCTCTTTAATTCCATGGAATTTACGATGGATTTCTCTTAAGTGAGGGCGAGTAATATGCGTATAAATTTGAGTGGTAGCTATATTGCGGTGCCCCAAAAATTCCTGAATTACCCTTAAATCTACCCCTTTTCTCAATAAATCAGTAGCGAAGGTATGACGGATGGTGTGGGGAGTTGTTGTGATTGGGCAACTGGAAAGGAGGGCATATTTCTTTACTAAATTTTCAATTGCACGAGCGCTTAATCTTTTGCCAATCTTATCTTTAGAAGCTTTAAAATTGATAAATAAAGCTTTTTCTTTATCTTTTCTGTTATCTAAATATTTCTTTAACCAATTTAAAGCCCTTTCTGAAAAATAAATAGTACGAGCCCTGCCGCCTTTGCCAATAATACCTAATTCAAGGTATTTTTTATTTTCTAAATTTGAGAGCTGTTCACGATTTAAACTCACTAATTCAGATATTCTTAAGCCAGTGGAAAATAGAGTTTCCAAAATAGCCTTATCTCTTGGACCAGCAACAGATTTAATACTTGGGGCCGATAACAGATTTTCAATTTGATCTATGGTAAGGAACGTAACTGTTTTCTCTTTTTGTTTAATCAGTTTTATTTTTTCTGAAGGTAAAGATACAATGTTTCGATCGGTAAAGTAATTTAAGAGATTACGGAGAGCAATAAGATAGTAGTTCTGAGTTGATCTCTTAAGCGGTTCTTTAGTTGTCTTATTAAATGATTGGGAGAGGAATATACGATATTTCCGGATATGATCATCATTGAGTTCGTGCGGAAAAAGAGATTCCAGGCGGTTCGTTTTTAACCAATTTATAAATTTATCAATAAATCTTTGATAAGTTTCCTGGCTTTTATTACTTAAACCTTTTTCAATATCTAAGTATTCCAAAAAATCATTTATATGTTCAATTATGGTTTTCACCTCTTTTTTCACGAGAATAGAGCTTAGTTGGTTTCTCCTATATTATACTTCGATAAACATACATTATGCGAAGTTTCTATACTTAGGATAATTGCTCTGAAAACACCTGTCAAGCACTCTCCCCTCAAGGATGGCCTAATTATTTAATGAGCTTTTTTAATCTATACAAAATAGATTTTTTATCCCAAGTACTTTGGGGGATTTGATATTCTTTAATTTCTTGCTTAATTATAGATTCTCTTCTTTCTATTTCTTTAGAGAAAGGAGCTTTAATTTTAAACCATATAATTTTTAACCAAGGCAAAGAAGCATTCCACCAATATCTTAAAAGTCCAAGGGTTTCTTGCCATCCATTTTTTATGGCTTTGGGCAGGGTTTTTAAGGCATCTACCCCTGTGTTTCTTGCTTCTTTTAATGTTTGAGGCAAAGGAATTGGCTCTAATTCAGCAGAAGCTAAAACTGGATGAATAAAAAAATTAATAATGACGAAAAAGCTGATAAATACTAAGGGCTGTTTGATAAAAAAAGTTATCATATTAGACACTTAGCTTCTTGCATTCGTTTTAAGACCTTTTCTTTGCCCAGTATTTCAGCAATTTCAAAAGGACCAGCAGAGTTTTCCTTTCCGGTCATAGCCACTCTTAACGGCCATAATAATTCTCCCCTATTGCTATTTTTTTCAGCTTCAGCTAATAAAATTCTTTGTAAATTGTCTTTATGCCAATCTTCTTCTTGAATCTTAGATAATACGATTTCTAACCTGTTGAGGGATAAAATAACATCCTCGTCCTTCATTTGCCGCCATTTTAAAAGCTCTTTTGCGTATTCTAATTTATCCTTGAAGAAAAAATCAGTTAATTCTACAATTTCTGATAATTTTTTTAATCTTTCTTGATAAATGCTAATAATTTTTTCCAAATAATTAAAACTAATAATTTCTTTCATTTCATTTATTATGTATCTTTTCTTAGAATCTATTGAAATAAATTTAGATTTTATTAAGTAAGGTAAACAAAGATCAGTTAGTTTTTCAATGGAACGTTGACGGATATAGAATCCATTTAAAAAATCTAGTCTTTTAAGGTTAAAAACGGCTCCACTTTTTTGAATCTTCTCTAGGGAAAATTCTTTAACCAAAGAGGCAAGAGAGTAAATTTCTCTATTCGTTCCCGGGTTCCAGCCTAAAAAAGAGATAAAATTGATTATAGCTTCTGATAAGTAACCATCTTTTTTGTAATCAGAAACAGCTGTAGCTTCACGTCTTTTGCTTAATTTGGAACGGTCTGAGCCTAAAATTAATGGTAAATGAACCCAAGAAGGCAAAGATAATTTCTCTTCTCTTGAATGAAGAAATAAAGCTTCTTGGATCAAAATTTGTTTTGGGGTATTGGGTAGCAGGTCTTCTCCTCGAATCACATGAGATATTTTCATTTCAATATCATCAACCGCCACAGAAAAATTATAAAGAGGGTATTCTAAGAATTTTGCAATAGGGAAATCCCCTATTAAAGTTGTGTCAAATTCTATTACTCCCCGAATTAAATCATTAACAATAATTTTTTGAGGATAAACTCTAAATCTTATAATATATTTTTTCTTCTCCCCAAGATTTTTTTTAATTTCTTCTGGGGCAAAATTGGCGCAAGTACCTGAATATTTCGGTGCCTCTCCCCTACTCATTTGTTCTTGTCTCTGGGCATCTAATTCTTCTTCAGTACAAAAACAATAATAAGCTTTATTTTCATCTAATAATTTTTTTAAGTATTTTTTATAAATTTCCAGCCGTTCGCTTTGTCTGTATGGTCCAAAACTACCTCCGTTATCCGGTCCTTCGTCCCATTCAATACCTAACCATTTTAAAGTTTCTAAAATCTCCTTTTCAAAAATTGATTCATTTCTTGATATGTCAGTATCTTCAATTCTTAAAATAAAACTACCTTGATTCTTTTTCGCAAATAAATAATTAAATAAAGCTGTTCTAGCAGACCCGATGTGTAAAGATCCAGTTGGAGCGGGAGCATATCGTGTTCTTATCGCCCCGGGTTTTAAGAATTGAAAATCTAAATTTTCTTTCATTTAGTTAAATATTCTATAATATAACTAGCGATTACTTGAGATGATTTTGGCCTAGCGAAATATTGAGCTTTTTCTCCCATTTCTTTTAATCTACTTGGATGAGAAAATAAATATCTTAATCTATCTAATAAAAAATGGGGAGTTAGATTAGCTTCTTCAATAACCAAACAAGCCCCTTTTTCAGAAAATAAATAAGCATTTTCTAATTGATGATTCTGGGCAGATTCAAATAATGGTATCAAAATAGATGGTTTTCCAAAAGCTGCAATTTCAAAAATTGAACCAGAACCAGCTCGAGAAATAATTAAATCAGCTAAAACCATTGCCCTAGCTAGTTCAGTTTCGTTTAAAAATGGATAAAGATGGTAATTCCTTTTCAGAGATTCGTTTATTATAACTTCTGATAAACTTTGAGCTTCTTTAAAATTTTTCGGACCAGCTTGATGAATTATTTCAAAATCAGTTAAAAGATCATTTAAAGATTGGTATATGACATCGTTAATACGTTGGGCGCCTTGAGAACCGCCTAAAAAAAGGATTAAAGGTTTTTCTCCTGTTATTTGAAATAATTTTTTACTTTCTTCCTTATCCCCTTCCAAAAAAATTTCCAAAAGCCTTTGTCTAATTGGATTACCAACGGAAATCATTTTTTCTCGAGGAAAATGCTCTGTTTCTTCAAGGGAAAAAGAAGTAAAAATTTCTAAAGCAAATCTATGAGAGAATCGGTTGGCTAAGCCCCTCATAGCATCTGATTCATGGATAAAGATCGGAGTTCCTAAAAGACGACCAGCAATTATTGCCGGAATAGATCCATAACCTCCCTTACTAAAAATAACGTCTGGAGCCAGAAAAAAAACATAAAAGAAGGCTTGGATTATTCCAAGAGGAATTTTAAATAAAACATCAATAATGTTTTGAAAGAAACTTAAGATTGTGAAATATCTTCTAACTTTCCCAGCTAGAATTATTTTGACTTTTATTCCTTCTTGAGTTAGCTCGGTTAATGAAATTTCTCCTTTAGGGCCAATAAAAAAAAGTTGAAGATCATTTTGAAAGTTAGCTTCTAAATAATAATTTTGTAAATCTCTGGCGATAGCAATTATCGGAAAAATGTGACCACCGGTTCCACCGCCGGTAAAAAGAATCTTCATTTAAGTTTTAATTTTCCTTCTAAGGAAATATTTATTTTTTCAATAAATTTCAATTTTTTTGCCTTGATATGTTAAGTAAAATCCCCACTCCGATTAGTTCTGCCACTAAATGAGAACCTCCATAAGTAATAAAAGGTAAGGGAATACCGGTAAGAGGCAGGGCTCTAATAGCAGATCCAATATGGATAAAAGCTTGAAGGCATATCCAAGAACTAATTCCCAGTGCCGTTAATTGAGAAAAAATACTTGGGCTTTCTTTAGCAATTTTAACTCCTCGCCATAAAAACGTTAAAAAAAGAGCAATAACAGCTAAGGCTCCTAAAAAACCCGTTTCTTCTGTTAATATAGCAAAAATGGTGTCAGACGTCGATTC
>ERZ1292623.4242-Hain-H51-01um-R1-4242-length-11825-cov-5_pt1 | contig 11825 bp, 11 predicted proteins | sample MGYA00564398_ERZ1292623 | MGnify/ENA primary metagenome ERZ1292623 (study PRJEB36523, sample SAMEA6512633) | groundwater metagenome | collected 2019-01-07 | study: AquaDiva: Metagenomics assemblies of 32 groundwater samples | reverse complement strand
TCAAGAAGGGTCTCAAAGAGGCCGTAGAGCGTGGCCGGTTCCCTGGATACGCACCAATCGGCTATATGAATGACCGGAAGACCAAATCGCTCATCGTGGACAATGTTCGGGCTCCCTATGTGAAGCTCGGGTTTGAGCTCTATTCGACCGGCAAATTTTCCTACTACACTCTCGGCGACGAGCTGGCAAAGCGAGGTCTCAAGAGCAAGGCTGGCAAACGTGTTTCAAAGAAAGGTGTTGAGCGCATGCTTCAAAACACGATCTACTACGGACTTATAAAAACACGATCCGCTACAAGTCAGGCAAACTTCCCATCGCTTATCACCAAGAAGGCATTCGATGATGTTCAGGAGATCATCGCACAGCACAATCACTACGCAGACCGGTCTCGCAAACATACCTTTCCGCTTACCGGATTCATGCGATGTGGTTACTGCGGTTCGATGTTGAGTGGTCAGGTGAAAAAGGGTCATCTGTACTATAACTGCTCTCACCGACGTGATCCGAAGTGTCCAGAAAAGAAATACACACGATCCGAGCTGATCGAGGAACAGGTTGTCGCATATCTCTCGCATGTGCAGTTGCCGTCTAAGTTCAAGACAGTCTTGGATGCCTACTTCCAGCACTTTGCACAGGAACGTCTGACGCAAGAGGATAGCGAACGTAAGAGCATCAAGCACGACTTGATAAGGGTGCAACAGCAGATCCGTAACATCGTAGTGGATCGCTCAAAACGCATCATAGACGCAGAGGTCTTTATAAAGATTCAGGACGAGCTCTTAAAGGAGAAAGAGATGTATCAGGATCACTTAGCAGTGCTCGAGGGTAAGTCAGACAAATTCGTCCAGAAATTCAACGAGGTTTTAGACTTCACAGACCATGCCGATCAAGTGTTCCAAAAGAGTGGCACTAGTCAGAAGCGAACAGTGTTGAAGCTTTGCATTGAGGGGTTCACGGTCAGAAATCAAAAACTGACGCCGATATGGACGCCAGTCTTTGATGTTCTTATGGATTTACAATTGTCCAAATTCGATCCCCCAAAAGTCGTGGGCAAGGGCTCAAAAACCCTTGCCGTACCTAAGGTTCTAACTTGGACATCTGGCGGAGGAGGTGGGATTCGAACCCACGGGACACTTTTAAGGCGTCCACGGTTTAGCAAACCGTTCCGTTAACCGCTCCGGCACTCCTCCAATCTCTGCCTAAGCTAACATAAAATTTACTGATCGGCGAGGGGTATAAGCTGAATTCACCCATGCGCGAGGACGAGCGTAATCACTTTCTTCGCCCCGGCCTGCTTCAGAACTTTCTTCGCTTCGGCTAAGGTGCCGCCGGTGGTGGTAACGTCGTCAATGAGGATGATGACGCGGCCGGCGATAAGTTCTGGTTTAGTAATCGCGAAGGCACCGGCCAGATTAGCGAGACGCGCCGCGCGATGCTTGATCGAAACCTGACTCGGGGTGTCTTTAATTTTAATTAGAATTTTGTCCGCGAACTCGAAACGTTTGGGGTCGCGAGCGGCGAAGCCGCGAGCGATTAAGCTTGCTTGGTTGAAGCCGCGCTCCGCGAGGCGCTTCGCGCCGAGCGGAATGGGGATAAGGAGCGTTGTTTCGGGCAAGTTTAAACGCATGGCGAACTCTTGATGGAGCGCTTGGCCTAAGATGTCGCCCAAGCGGCGACGTTGTTTGTACTTCAAGTGCCAGATGAGCTTCTTCGCCAGTGGATCTTGGTAGTCGAAAAGGGCTAATTGGTTCTTCTCCGCTTCGCTCGAGCGCGCAATTTGAGCCAAGCAGTCGGGGCAAACCTCTTCGCCCGCCGTGCCACAGCCGAGGCACAGCCGCGGCCAGATCAAATCGAGGAGGGAAGTGATAGTCCTGTGGATAAATGAGTGACTCATGATGCTATACTTATACTATGCTATAATATTTGATTGAAATATTATGGCAAACCTCTTCGCCAACCTTTTCCAAAATCCTTCAGCTCTTTGGCAAAAGAAAGATGGTCGCGTCATCGGCCTCGATCTCGGTCACTCGACGGTTAAGGCCGTCCAACTCCGAAGCGAGAAGGGCCGAGCGATTCTTGAGACGTACGGCGAGATTGCCGTCGGCCCGTACGGCCAACTCGCCGTCGGTCAAGTGGCCAATTTGGCAAGCGACAAGATGGTTGAGCTTATCCACGATCTGTTTCGCGAGGCGAATCTTACCGCCACTTCCGTCTCGCTCTCCATTCCGCTTCGCTCAAGTTTGCTCCTCATTATCGACTTGCCTAATCTTAGCCGCTCACAGCTAGACAAGGTGATTCCGATTGAGGCCCGTAAGTACATTCCGGTGCCGATCTCGGAAGTGGAGCTTGATTGGTGGGTTATCCCCGCGCTTGGCGGTGACTCCGCTACCGCTCCTGACGATGGTGGGGTTAAGAAGACGGAAGTGCTCCTCGCCGCCATCCACAAGGAGGTGATCACGCAGTACACCGAGCAGATGAAGAAGCTTGAGCTCACCCCCGCCTTCTTCGAGATCGAGACCTTCAGCGCCATTCGCTCCATCTTCGGTGGTGAGCGCGGGGCGACCGTCATTCTCGATCTCGGGGCGGCTACGACCAAACTCGCGATTGTGGATTACGGTGTCGTTCGTCTCTCTCACACCATTAGTAAGGGGGCGCAAGACATTACTCTCGCCATTTCGCGCTCGCTCGGGGTGGAGTTCGCCAAGGCGGAGGAGATCAAGCGCTCGGTGGGCCTCGTCGAGCGTTATGAGGGGCAGAGTATGACGAACTTGGTCGGCGCGATTATCGAGTACATCTTCGCCGAGGTGCATAAGGTCGTTACCATCTACGAGACGCGCCATCGTCGGTCGATTGAAAAGGTAATCTTAATCGGCGGCGGCTCGCTCTTGAAAGGCTTGTTCGAGCTCGCGGGGCAGAGCTTCGAGGTGCCGGTAACGCTCGGCCAACCCTTCGGCAAGGTGGAGTATCCCGCTTTCTTAAACAATGTATTGGCGAAGACAGGCCCCGGGTTCGCCGTCGCTCTCGGTCTCGCCCTCCGCCAACTTGAGAATCAAGGTTAATTTATTTTAATGTCAGATATCCAATCATCATTTATCCCGAAGCAAGTTCTCACCCCCGATCTCCGCGCGCGCAAGCAGCCGGTCGGGCTCTTCCTCTTGCTTTCGGTTGTCGTCCTCATTATCTCCGTCCTCTTCTTGGGCGGCGTTTATGCCTATAAGTTTAAGATCGATGACGACATTAATGGTTCTTGCCCGACCGATGATCCGAACGACTCCAATGGTTGTGGCCTCATCGCTTCCATTGCCAAGGAGCAGGAGAAGATTGACCACAGTTTGATCAAAGAAATTGAGACGTTAGACAAGCTCCTGCGCCGCTCGATCGCAATTTTGGAGAACCACAAGACCTTTTTGCCGGTCTTTACTCTGATCGAGGACGAAACGCTTCAGACCATCCGTTACTCAAGCTTCAATCAAGTGGGCACGGCCGTCACGCTTCGTGGCACGGCTCGAAATTACGAAGGCATCGCCCTCCAGTCCGATGTCTTCTCTAAGCTCCAATCCGATGAGCTGATTAAGGACTTCGTCTTCTCCGATCTTAATGCCGATACCTTGGGCCGGGTTTCCTTCGGCTTGAAGATCGATTTCAATCCGTCAGTCCTCTCTTATTATGACCACCTGACGGAAGCCACCGACGTGCCCTCACCATTACCATGAAGATATTTTTACCCTTTTTAATCATTGGTCTCGCGGCGGTCGTCTTCTTCTACTTCGCTTCGCCGGTGCTCGACCAAGTGCGCGCGCTTGAGGTCCAAAAGGCGGAATTAACCGTTTCGTTGGATCATGCTCGCAAGGTGGTGGACAAGCAAGACGAGCTTTCAGCTAAGTACAACAATGTCGACGATGAGGATAAGAAGAAGTTACTCCAATTCCTGCCGAACAACATCGACAACGTTCGTTTGATTATCGATATGAACGACATTGCGAAGAAGTACGGCCTGACAATTAGGAACCCGAACATCGTGAAGACGGAAGATCCGAATGCGGCCACCACGCCCGTCGCGAGCGGCGTCGAGAGCTCGGCCGCCATCAGCTTCTCCGTTTCGAGCTCGTACGAGATCCTTAAGCTCTTCCTCGCCGATCTGGCCAAGAGTCTCCGGATTGTCGACATTGAGTCGCTCGCTTTCACCGGCAATGATCGCAATTTGTATGATTACCAACTTACTCTCCGCACCTATTGGTTGAAATAAATTATGAACAAGAGTTTTCTAACCAAAATCATTATCGTTCTCGTCATTCTGGTGGCGGCCTTCTTCATCTACCGTTTCGTCTTCGTCACCCGGGCACCGGCGGAGACACCCGGCGTCGAGTCGGTGTCTGCTCTTAGTCCCAGAACTCAAATTGATAGCGAATTCTTGAGCCTCCTTAGTCGGATCCAAGACATTAATCTCAATCTCGAAGAAACACTAAACCATCCGGTCTGGCTTAGTCTCGAGAACTTTCATCGCGAGTTGGAACCGGAGCCGCGCGGTCGACGCAACCCCTTCTCGATTACCGGTTTCGACATCGTGGCCCCAGTTGCCACTTCTTCCGCGACGACCGGTGCTTCAACCACTCGTGGACGATAAAGCGCCAGCCCAAGACTCCGGTCTAGACGAAACCGAACGGATTATCCCGTCGCGGGAAGTGCCGGCCGATCACCAGATCTCGGGCGAGATCCTCAACTACATTTCGCGCAATTCGGCCACGCACTACCAGATCGTCCCGCTTGGTCTGAAAGACGGTATTTTAGAAGTGGGGATGATCGAGCCGTCAAACTTGGAAGCGCGCGACGCGCTCCAATTCATCGCCTCGAAGCTCGGCTTCCCCTACAAGATCTTTCGGATTTCCCAACCAAGCTTCGACAATGTTTTAAAAAGTTATGAAGGGTTGACGAGCCAAGTTACTAAGGCTTTGAGCGATCTCGATGTGGAGATTGAGAAGGCGAAGACGGGCGAGGGAGAGGAGAAGGTGCGTCCCGTGGCCGAGGCGGAGTCGAAGATCATCGAGGAGGCGCCAGTGACGAAGATCGTGGCCGTTATCCTCCAGCATGCCACGGCCGGCTCGGCTTCCGATATCCACATCGAGCCGACGGGTGATCGGGTGAAGGTGCGCTTCCGCGTTGACGGCGCCCTCTACGCCTCACTTTTTCTACCTAATAGCGTCCACGATGCGGTAGTGGCGCGGATCAAGATCTTAACCAATATGAAGCTCGATGAGCGGCGCAAGCCGCAAGACGGTCGCTTCTCGGCGAAGATCGAAGATCGGAAGATCGACTTCCGTGTTTCCACCATGCCAACCTACTTCGGCGAGAAGGTGGTGATCCGTATCCTCGACCCCGAGCGGACGCTACTCTCCCTCGCTTCGCTCGGTTTGCGCGAGAGCAACCTCACGCTCATTAGTGAGGCGATCAAGCGGCCTTACGGCCTCATCCTCGTCACCGGCCCCACCGGCTCGGGTAAGACGACCACTCTCTACTCGATGCTTAACGATATCGATAAGGAGAAGAATAATGCCGTCTCACTCGAAGACCCAATCGAGTACAACGTGCCGGGGATGAACCAGTCGCAAGTCCAACCCGAGATCAATTACACCTTCGCCAACGGTCTCCGTTCCATCCTCCGACAAGACCCCGACATCATCATGGTGGGAGAAATTCGTGATAGCGAGACGGCTAAGCTCGCCGTCCAAGCTTCGCTCACCGGCCACCTCGTCTTCGCCACTTTGCATACAAACAACACCGCCGGCGTGATCCCGCGGCTCATCGACATGGGCGTTGACTCCTACCTTATCCCCGCCACTCTCATTCTCGCCATTGCCCAACGCCTCGTACCCACCTTGTGCCAAGACTCGAAGGAAGCCGTGGCCGTCGACGGCGCGGTGAAGGCGATGGTGGACAAGGAGCTGGAAGGGATTCCTAAGGCGGTGCAAGAGAAGCTCCGTATCCCGAGTACCGTCTATCGCGCGAAGCGCTCGGCCACTTGCCCGGGCGGCACCAAGGGCCGCATCGCCGTCTTTGAGGTAATGGAAATGACGAAGGAGCTGGAGAAGGTGATCCTTGAGAATCCAGTTGACTCCGAGATCTACAAATCCGCTCGAAATAACGGTTTAGTGACGATGCGCGAAGACTGCCTCCTCAAGGCCTTCGATGGGGTGGTACCGCTCGAGGAGGTTAGCAAACTCTAGGGGTTGTAGTATAATTAAAACCAATATGAACACCAAATCAAAAATTATGATCGTCGATGACGACAAGTTCCTCCTCGACATGTACTCGCTCAAGTTTAGCGAGCAGGGCTTCGAGGTCGAGACGGCGATGTCGGCCGATGAGGCGTTGCAGAAGTTTGAAGGCGGCTTCCAGCCCGTCATCTTCCTCGTTGATCTCATTATGCCGGGGATGGACGGCTTCCAATTGATCGAGAAGTTGCGCGAGAAGGGGGCGCACGAGAAGGCAGCCATCATCATTCTCTCAAACCTCGGACAGAAGGAGGATATTGAGAAGGGTCTCTCGCTTGGCGTTGATGGTTACATTGTTAAAGCTTCGGCCACGCCATCGGAAGTGGTTAGTCGCGTCAGTGAGATCTCTGATCATTCCACCGCTAAAAAATAATCTATGACCGATTACAAACGCGAATTGGAAGAACTAGTCCTCATCGTAGCTAAGGAGGGAGCTTCCGACCTTCACTTAACGGTGGGACGGCATCCGACTATTCGCGTCTCGGGCGATCTTATCCCGATTGTGAAGAAGCCGATCCTCACCGCCGAAGACACCATGGGTCTCGTGATGGAAGCTCTAAGTGAGGAGAATCGCAAGCTCTTCCTCGAAGACAAGGAAATGGACTTCTCCTACAGTGTGGCGGGCGGCGTGCGCTTCCGTTGCAACTCCTTCTACCAGAAGGGGTTCGTGGGTGCCGCCTTCCGGCTCATTCCGACCAAGATCAAAAATTTCGCCGAACTTAATCTCCCTGATCACTTACTCGACTTCGCGCGGCGGAAGCAGGGCTTCTTCCTCGTCGTCGGGCCGGTGGGGCAGGGCAAGTCAACGACCCTCGCCTCAATGGTGCAGAAGATCAATGAAGAACGGGCCGAGCACATTGTAACGATTGAGGATCCGATCGAATACATCTTTACCCCCGACCGCTCGATCATCGACCAGCGGGAGATCCGCTTCGACACACGGAGCTTCCACATCGCGCTACGCTCAATGTTTCGCCAAGACGTTAACGTGGCGATGATTGGGGAAATGCGTAATCCGGAGACGATTAGCACCGCCGTGACGGCGGCCGAGACGGGTCACCTCATCCTCTCGACTCTCCACACCAACTCCGCTTCGCAGACGATTGACCGCATCATCGACTCCTTCCCCGCCAATCAGCAGCGGCAGATCCGCGTCCAGCTCGCCGGCTCGCTTATTGGCATCTTCTCTCAGCGACTCATTCCGCGCGTCTCGGGCGGTCTCATTCCAGCTTTTGAACTACTCATCAATAATAATGCGGTGGCGAACCTCGTCCGCGAGGGGCGGACGCCGGAGATCGACGTGGTGATCGAGACGGGCGCCGAAGAGGGGATGGTGGACTTAAACCACTCGCTCGCCGAGCTCGTCTCGCGAGGCGAGATCTCAACCGAGAATGCTTATCGCCACTCTTTTAATCCCAAAGGACTTGATCGGTTATTGTAGACAATGATTTTCAATTACCAGGCGACAAATAAGGACGGCCAAGAGCAACGCGGCACCATTGAGGCGTCGAATGTGAACATGGCCATCGCTTCGCTCCAGCGGCGTGGTCTCATCGTTATTGATGTGAAGGCCGAGAGCGCGGGGACGTGGTTCTCCCACCTCCTCGCCTCCAGTCGGGTCAAGAATAAGGACGTCGTCATCCTCTCCCGCCAAATCGCCACCTTGTTTGAAGCCAAAGTTTCCGCCCTCTCCACCTTCCGCTTGCTGGCCTCCGAAGCGGAGAATCCGACGCTCCGCCGAGTCTTAACGGAGGTGACCGACGAGGTTAAGTCGGGTACCCCTATCTCGGCCGCCCTCGGCAAGCATCCGAAGGTCTTCTCCAATTTCTACGTCCACATGGTCGAGGCAGGGGAGGAGTCGGGTAAGATCTCCGACAACTTTAATTATCTCGCTGACTACCTAGAGCGAGCCTATGAACTTAGCTCGAAGGCGAAGAACGCTCTCATCTACCCGGCCTTCATTATCGTCTCCTTCGTTGGCGTGATGATCCTCATGCTCACCTTCGTTATCCCGAAATTAACGGCGATCTTAACGGAAACGGGGCAGGAGATCCCGATCTATACCCGCATTGTCATTGGCCTCTCCAACTTCTTCGTTAATTATGGCGTCTTCTTCTTCATTCTCCTCGTGATCCTCGCCGTCTTTCTCGCTCGCTACCTTCGGACCGAAAGCGGGAAGAACAGTCTCTCCCACTTCAAGCTCGCGGTGCCTTACATCGGCAATCTCTACCGCAAGATCTACCTCTCGCGCATCGCCGACAACCTCTCGACCATGCTTACCTCCGGCATCTCGATGGTGCGAGCGATCGAAATTACGAGCGACGTGGTAGATAACGAGGTCTACCGGCAGATCTTAGTGGAAGCGGGGGCGAATCTTAAATCGGGCAGTCTCATCTCAGCCGTGATGTACAAGTACCACGAAATTCCGACGATTATGGTGCAAATGATGAAGGTGGGTGAGGAGACGGGTAAGCTCGGCTTCGTGCTCCAGACGCTTAGCCGCTTCTACCGCCGCGAGGTGGATAATGAGATCAAGACCCTAGTTGACCTGATTGAGCCGGCTATGATCGTGCTCCTCGGCGTGATGGTGGGTATCCTCCTCACCTCCGTCTTAATGCCAATTTACAACCTCGCGCAGGGAATCTAGCTTGCCCGATCCGCTTCCGCCAGTTGGCGGAGGCGGGTTTAGGGGCCTTATCCACAGGGAGATTGCCCTTATTTATCAATAGGTCTATAATATCCACCAGAACAATTGTTAATCCAATTGGTCGAAAATGGTTATTTACTAAGTCGAAATTATTAAAGTTTATTAGTTTAGTCATAAATTATAATGTCTAATTCGAAAAAAGGTTTTACATTAATCGAACTGCTCGTTGTTATTGCCATTATCGGTATCCTCTCCGGTATCGTCTTGACGTCCTTGGGCGCGGCTCGGAGTAAGGCTAAGATCGCTTCTGCTCAAGCCAGTACTTCCTCCATGCGTTCACAAGCCGAGCTTGGATCAGACACGTCTGGCAATTATGTGGGTAATCTCTGTTCTAGTGTAGCAACAGGCGGTTTGGGTACTCTGTGGAATGCTGTCAACACTCAAATTGGCAGCGGCAACACTAGATGTGGCTATTCGGGTGACACGGCTGTAACTAGCGCTAATTGGGTATTTGCTACTAATTTTGAAGCGGTAAGCGCCGGGGCCAATTACTATTGTGCTGATTCCACTGGTTTTGCTGGACCAATAACGGCTACTAATTACGGTTTCGTGAATGGTAATTCTTCTGGAGGTCAGAATGTCGCTACTGGTAATGTTGATTGCTCGTTCTAGTTTGTATTAGCGAGAAGGTCTGACAACAAAAATCCCGCCCATTTGGGCGGGATTTTTGTTGTATTTGATAACCAGAAATGCTTAAATTGTCGTTATCGTGAAGAAATTATCGATCGTAATTCCCGTCTACAACGAAGCCCAAACGATGCAGAAACTACTATCCAAAGTAAGTTCGGTCGTTTTACCATCGGGGATAGAGAAAGAAGTGATAGTTGTTGATGATGGCTCGACTGATGGCACACGAGAAGTGCTGAAGAAATTAGGTTCGGAGTATAATGTTATCTTGAGAGAGCAGAATGGTGGAAAGGGTGCGGCGTTGAAATCGGGTTTTAAAGCGGCGACCGGCGACTATATCATTATCCAAGACGCTGATCTTGAGTACGATCCGAGTGATTATCCAAAACTACTAAAGTCGGTGCTCAATGGCGAAGCGGAAGTCGTCTTCGGTTCACGGACAATGCTCCAGAATAATGTACCCTTCAGTCAGATCTACTTCTACGGCGGCCTCATGCTCACCAAGGTCTTCAACTTCCTCTTCCGAAGTCGATTAACGGACTTAGCCACTTGCTATAAATTATTCCCATCCCACTTCGTGACGGAAATAGAATTTTTACCTGCCAACGATTTCGTCTTTGATGTGGTTGAACTCTCTCATTTCTTGATTCGTAACCCTCGTCTGATTGAGGTGCCGATTACCTATGAAGCGCGCGCCTTAGGTCAGGGTAAAAAATTAAATTGGCGTCACGGCTGGCGTTGCTTCTTGGCCATGATCCGCTTACGCTTGAGCCTTGAGGGTTTAGTCAGAAAGCTTCGTTACCATAAGGTTGTGAGCTTAGTTAAAAATGGTGCGACAATCTTAGATATTGGTGCTGGGCCTCACCTGTCATTCTTAAAATTAGTGAGCACAAAAATCAAAAGAGGTTTAGCGGTAGATAAGAAGATTATTCCACGCCGCCTCGGCAACTTAGAAATATTTAGCGCTAACTTAGACGATAAGCCCGTCTTACCCTTTATTGATTCTTCGGTTGATCAAGTCTTCTTGCTTGCCGTACTTGAGCATCTTCACAAACCAACCGAAGTCCTAGAAGAGGCGAAGCGGGTGCTGGTGACAGGTGGGGAATTAATCTTTACTACTCCCAGCACCTCTTCTAAGCCGGTGCTAGAATTTCTCGCTTTCCGACTGAAATTGATCCAGCCCGAAGAAATATTGGATCATAAACATTATTTTTCTAAATCAGAATTAATTAATTTGTTGGAAAAAATAGGGTTTCAAGATATTAGACATCGCTATTTTGAACTGGGCTTTAACCACTTTGTCGTTTGTAAAAAATGAGAACCTTCTTTCGCCAAACACTGACTTTTATCCGATCAAGAGCTTATCTCCAAGTTCTCTTAGTTTTCTCAGTGTTTTTCACCATCTTCATTTTAACTTATTTCTTTTTACCGACTTTGTCATCTGGCGATGATCATTTCTTTCACTTTCGTTTTGCGGAAAGTTTAAGAGAGAATGGTTTCTTTGATTCCTTTCACGATTTTAAGTCGATCTACTTTTCCAAGATGGCTCAAGGTGGAGATTATTTTGTCTACTATAATTTCTTGTTCTACTTAGCCTTAATCCCTTTTACTTTTATTATGCCACTTTTCATTGGGATCAAGCTCTACGCTGTTATCGTTGCGGCGGCTTCGTTTGCTATTTTGTATTGGTGTTGTATGCGACTTAATGTTAAATATCCGCTGGCTTGGGTTGGGGTTATCTTTGCTTTGACCAACCATGGCGGTATTTGGCGCTTATTCCTGTCTCGACCTTATGCCCTAGCTCCGGCGTCTCTTTTGCTTCTCTTGGTTTTTTTGAAGCGGAGAAACTATTGGGGTATTTTTGCGATTAACTTTCTTTATCTGTTTTGGCATAGTGCCACTTTCTTTTTTCCTCTGGGGATAAGCCTAATCTATTTTATTAGTCAGAAATTTTATCGTCAGACACCAGATCGGAAGAGTCTCCTTATCACGATCGGGGGTTTCTCCTCCGCTCTGGCTGTTATGACCCTGATTTCCCCAGGCTTCATCGATTACATGAGAGAGATTATTTTCGGAGTTTTCCGCGAGACGATTGTTGGTAAAAAGGTCATCTTATCTGAGGGGATGGAATTATATCCTCTAGATTTTTTTGATTTTCTCCGGAATATTTCGCTCATTATCGCCGGTTTACTCTTGGCCGGCGGCGCCGAGATTTACCAGTA
>ERZ1292623.4240-Hain-H51-01um-R1-4240-length-11825-cov-9_pt1 | contig 11825 bp, 29 predicted proteins | sample MGYA00564398_ERZ1292623 | MGnify/ENA primary metagenome ERZ1292623 (study PRJEB36523, sample SAMEA6512633) | groundwater metagenome | collected 2019-01-07 | study: AquaDiva: Metagenomics assemblies of 32 groundwater samples | reverse complement strand
TGTTTGTGTTAAACAAACAAACATAACATAACAAACATCACAATATATGGGTGAAAACTATATAATAGTATAGAGATACCTATATTAGTATATGGACTACTCTTAATAGTAGATACACCTCTCTCCTTATATAAGATAAGGAAGATGCCCTTATATAGTAAACTCTGCTTCTTTGAAGTGGTGACTTCTCTTGGCAACAAGAGAGTCTTCTCTTGGAAGAAGAACAGCGAGAAGTAGAATGAATATACCTTTCCCTCTAAAGAGGATAGGGTTAAGAAAGATACTACTCCAAGAAGTAGTAGACCTTATTAAAGCCGACTCTTCTATGAAAGACAGAAAGGAGTGACAAGAGAAGGGGATATGAACTCCTGTTGAAAGTCGGTTGCTTGGCAACCGACTTCAATAATAGGAAGCAGTATCTCCAACCGTTATGAAGATAGAATTTATCCCTTCTATCTTTCTTATCTATTTTTTTAATCCGTTTTTCTGAGTTTCAAGGCTCAACTGTAAGCCTCGCTGGCTGACGGCGTAAAGGCAGGGAGAACTATGGCATCAATGACAGCTGTAGAGAAACAGATAGCTTCCTTAGAGAAGCAGATATCGCTACTTACCAAGATGGTTGGTAAGCAGGACGTGAGAGAGGAAAAAAGCACCAAGTCGATAAACTCAGTCCCAAAGGCAGTAATGCCTCATTTGAAATGGGCGAAGGAGAACAGAGACGGCGTTAAGTATGAGGGTTTCTGCCGTGTTAAGAGAAACGGAGGACAGCCATACGAAGCGTATGTCATAAGTTATAACATCGACGGTGTCGACAAGAGAATCTTCAGGGCGGTGTTTGAGACAGGTTTTCAAGCCAAGAAGAGCGTCAGCATAATCAAGAGGCTTTAATTAGCCTCTGTTTTCTTTTTCCGTTTTTTTGAGTTTCAAGGCTCAGAGGTGAAACTATGATAACCGAATTGAAAGCGTTACAAAGTTTGCAAGAGCAACTTGCGTTATTAAAGAAACTTGCTGTTAAAAAAGAGGTCAGAGACAGCAAGTCCACAAAGCCGAAGAAGAAGGCAGTTAAAATAAAGCCGAAGGTCAGGAACGTAATACCTGAGAGAGTTTTGGAGACAGTAGAGCACATCAAGAAACAGGAGAGAAAGCCTATCGTGTATAAGAACGCAATGTTCAGGGCAGAGGGCAGGGATAAGCCGTTCAGGTATTCTTGGCTGGTCGGGTATTCAAGTTTCTTGAATGAGTTTAAAGCGTTCGGCTTCAACAATAACAAAGAAGGCAAGTTGTACAGAGTGCACAGGCACGGCGAAAAAGGAACGCTCAAGAGTTACAAGATTGGCGTTGAAGTTGAAACTAGGGCAGGAGAACAATGAGACAGGAACAAGTGTTAAAGACGGAATGGCAGTTTGAGAGTTTATCACACCCGGGCAAGTTGTACAAGGTGAAGATGAACGGCGATGTTAATAATATAGAGCGGGCGTATTCGTTGAGTTGCAACTGTCCAGCGTGGATATTTAAATCAGGTAGTGAACGGGACTGCAAACATTGCAGGAACGTCAGGGCACAGTTAGGGGTAAGAGAGAACTTGGACTTGATTAGGAACAAGTTAGCCTTCATTGAGAAACGGGTGAATTCACAAAAGGTGAGACAGTGAGTCCAGAGGTATTTAACGAGTACCTCAAGAGAATACAGAAAGGTAAGGATATAAGGCTAAAACTTGCAGCGGTAGACAAGAACAATAAAATAGTGCTATGGCAATTATGCACGTTTGAGATTGAAGGCGAGAAAGCCCTGAACAAGTATGGATTGCCGATTCCGTTCAGGGTTTCAGAAGAAGCGAAATTGGAAAAGTTAGATAGAGATGGAGAATAAAAAATGAAAACAACAGAAGATCCAAGAGATAGTTTGGAATTAGTCGAGAGACAGATTGAGCAAGATTTGGACGACCTGATGGCGTTTGAAGAGGCACGACAAAAACGTGAAGATAAGATGTCTCGGGTAGACTTGGATTATGAGGATGATGAACCGATAGATTATTCGCCTGTGCTGAAATCAGATTTGGGCGATTTTGATGAAGACTTGTTCAACGATTCATCAGAAGACGAGGGTGATTTTTAAGTGGACGGCGAGTGCTGTCCTAATTGCAGTAGTGCAAAAACTGTTTTTCTTTTTAGTCAGCAAATAAGAGCGGGTGATGAGCCTGAAACACTCTTCTACAAATGCGAGGGGTGTAAGAAAAGATTTAGACTTTAAACCAGAGGTGGTTGGAATGAAACAAACAAATATGTGTGAAGTAGTGGATAGAAAGACGGGAATGTCAACCTTCTATAAGGTGTTTCCGTTGGAGGAACAAAAGAAAGGAGCAGTAATTACGTGGGACAAGAATAGACGAACTAAAGTGGGTGGTGTTGAAGTTGTTCCGAGCGATAAATTCTATTGGGACAATGGCTACCTGACTCCAAAAAGAGATAGCACACATCTTTGCAATTTGAAACCATATATGAAGGAAGGTGTGTTACAATTTATAATAGCCGAACCGATTAGGCAGATTGAAGTCACTTATGATTGGGTGACGGACAGGATTCAGTATCTTGTCCAGAGAGAGGAAAATATGACTGTGTTCAACCCGAATGTTTACCTGATGATAAAGGTAAGCAAGAGCATGGGAATGAAACAGAAAGAGTTTGTTCTTAATGGAAAAGAATATATAGCCATTGAGACAAATAATGTAGTAGAGCAAACAATGCCGCAACTGATGGAACAGGCAAGCAAGGGGTTGCTATAAATGCTATCTGGATTACATCCAGAGGCTTACAGAGATAACTAAAGAATACAGGGAACCATTGTGACGAGATAGCGTACTACGGAGAGGAGACTGGGTTCATTTCAGGTACTATTCTCTGTATCAAGTGTGCAACAAAGAAATTGAGAGGTGAGGAGTGTATTCCACAATACGAAGCAGAGATGTTGACAATTTCTGACGGAGATTTTGAGCAATGTTTCGGTCGCAAGCCGAAGGAAAGTGAGTGGGATAATTTCGTACATTATGTCAAGAATGGTGTTGATGCACAGATTGATTGGGATATTATCTTCGAATGCACAAGAGATTTAAAATCAGATATACTTGAGGAAGAAGATGGTTTACATAAATTATAGTGAGAGGAGATTCAACGATTGTTTTGGCGACTTGCCTATTGAAACACAAAGAAGGTTAAGAACGACTATAATAGCAATGAAGGGGTGTATCAATGAAAACTAAACAAGAAACATATGCTGGGAACAACCTGTTCAAGGTAGAATTTGGTCTTTATCAATTTGATGACATTGACTTTGTAGAGAGCAAAAGAGATATACTAAGTGCATTCAAAACTGAGTTTGAACAGTCACTAAAGAAAACATTAAAGAGTATCGGGTTAAAGTATATCGGTCTTTCATATTTCAGTCCGAGAGAATATAATTTCACGAACGATAGCGTAGACTTGACAATTGAAGTCACCGATAAAAATAGATTTAGAGCAGAGATTTTGAAACACGAAAAAGAGATAAAGACTGAATTAGAACAGAACAAGTCGTATGACGGATACATGGCATTGACAGTGTCCGATGTTGCGGAAGAGTTAGATAAACTGGAAAAAGATAATTATTCTCCTGATATAATAGAATTAGGGGTAATACTGCGCAAATATATTGACTTTAAAGACTTTGACATGAACGAACACCTTTGTTTTGAAGAAGAGGAAGACAATGAAAAGGGAACTGATAGATAAGTTAGAGATACTGCTTGAGAATAGTGGGATACAAGAAGATGTGTATTTTGTGTATGAAGACGGTACTAAAACCAAGCGAAAAGTATTTTTGGATTTGTACGGCAAACGACCGTGCGTAAAAAAGATCAATAGCAAGAAGTACGGACACATACTCAACGTCGGGTACGAAAAGGTAATAGATGTGATACCTGTTTTGCATAAGAAGATTGATAAGGCAGAACAGTGGCATATCGGGTGGGAAAAAGTTCGGGACAGGCTCGAGCGTTCTAAATTATGGCCTGACATGCTGGCGAACATCAAGACTGCGCTGGAGATTGGCTATGTACGGCTACAGAAAGTAAGCGAGATACTGGATAGTAAACAGTCAGAGGATTACCATGATAATCAACGCCTGATAGTGCAGGCGGTCAAGGATTACGAGCCGAGACTAGTCAAGCGAGCAAAAGAAGAGAAATTGAAAGACGGCACGGTGATACCAGAGCACGATTATTATAGTACAGCGATACTTTGGTACATGACGACACCGCCGAAGGTCAAGAAGATGCGGTTTGCCGAAAAGAATTGGAACGACGAGAAGTTAGCCGAGATAAAGAAGGCGTATGATAAGAACGAGAAGATAACAGTTAGCGGTCGTACCAATTACGACGTCTCGTTCGATGGCAATTTCCCTGAGAAGCGGGCGTGGTATTCTGAAGAGTACAAAGGCTGCGGTAACGGTCACTATTACTTGGCACTTGATTGTACGCACGCATTGTTTTACGAGGATGACTGAGATGGCAAACGGGATGGGATTGGCACAAGGACAATCATTTCGGTGCCTGCATTGCGGCACGAAGTGGAGGTATCTTCCTGTGGATGGAAAATGCGATTGCGGAGATTATCTGTTACTGAAGCACATTGGTATGGATTCTGCAAGATATTTTAGTGACGGGATACACGGGTTCGTGCTGGAGGACGACTGAGATGAGATGCGAGAGGTGTGGCAAGCTGATAAAAGAAGATACTGACGGCGACGCAAAGTATTGTCAAGGACATTCGTGGTGTGAAAATGAAAAAAGAAAGTAAATCCATGTTTTACGAGGACGACTGATGAAACAGTTATTGATAGCGATTCGAAACAACATGCCAAAGAACGTGCATAAAGCAGATTGTGTTGCGGACAAGAGATGGACACGTTTGAAGGATACGAGTGAGAACAAAATGAAAAAATGTAAGATGTGCGGGTTTGAGAATATCGGAACCAAAGAGCACAAAGTAACGTATAAATCGTACTGTGCTAACTGCGGTTCGATTCTGTGGTACTGAAAGAGGTGAAAATATGAGTTACAAGATAATTAGGTTTTTTAAAGAGATTGACAAGCCGTCTAAAGTGATATGTACTGGGCTTACTAAAGAAGAAGCGCAGCAACATTGCAGAGACTCTAAAACTCATGGTCAAGATTGGTTTGACGGATATACTGAGGAAGGTAATTAAAATGTCGGATGATTTTTGCTATTGTTCTTGTGGCACGGAAGTGCAGAGCGTGTATGTGTATGATTATTTAATGAAAGAATACACAGTGATTGACGGGTACAGTTATTGCCCGAAATGCAAAGCGGTTAAAACTAAGAACGAAGTGTACTGGCGTCATGTCGAATACGGAGTTGATTGAAGATGTTAAAGAAACCATACTGCGAAAACTGTTTCAGGGACGGGCTTGAGGAATATGTGATTGACGGTTATGGTAGTTTATTTTGTAGTGAGGAATGTTTCAAACAAAGTTACGAATATCGTGAAAAGACAATACAGGAAACACCGTTGACATTTTATAAAAAAGGCGAGGCAATGAATTAAAAATGAAAAAAACAAAGTTTATTTATCATATTAGGATAGAGGGTTGTGATGAGGAACAGATGCAAAAGTTGTTTGAGGAGATACAAAATAAATATAGTTTCTACGATAATTGTGTTTTAGAGGAGACGGACAATCTCGCAGACACGATAATCAATTATGAAGATGACAGGTACAAGGAGACAGGTTATCTGGAAGTGCTGGACAAAAAGACAGTCATGAAAGCAAAAGAGTACGAGGAAATGCTAGCGTTGGAAAAGCAGGCAATAGACGAATACATCTCAAACTCTGAATGGGCGAATAGACTGGGATTATTAGACTGTTTGAACGCTGAAGATAGAAAACAGTATGAGGAACTAAAACGGAGGCGTGATTAAAGATGGGAATAACAATACATTACGGCGTAGAAATAGGCAAGAAGGAACAGTCAAAGGTACAGAAAGCGATTGCGATAGTGAAAGGCATGGCTGACAAGCACGGCTACGAGAACGAAGAGACGCATACGCAAGGATATGTGGAACACGTTGTGATTAGGAACATGGATGGTGAGCCTAATCATGAATGGGACACGTATTGGGACGATGATTTTTACAAAGAAAGACCGGAACAATTGAAGAATGACCAGTTGATGCGCAGTTCACAGTCGGGTATTGTAGTAAAGAATCCGACTTCAGGGTGGTTCGATTGTGCATTTGCTTGGAATCCAAAGACAAAGAAGTTTTTCTGGAAAGGGTTCACCAAGACACAGATATTTAACGAGGAAGAGACCGAGCCAAACCTGAAGTTTCACGTGTGGATAATCAAGGTGTTGCTAGTATTGAAACAAGAACTGTTCCCGAACTTGTATATCCATGACGAGGGCGACTTTTACTTCACAGAGGAAGACAGGAAGGAAAAGTTAGAGTATTTCAGAAAACAAGGTATGCCCGCATACATAACAGAATGGGAAAAGAAGAGGCCGTTTGACGTGAACGTGTTATTAGAATCGCACGGCAGTAACCTGAGCATGATAAAGAACATTGGCGGGATGTTAGAGAAATGCGGGTTTGATAAGGACAAAATAGTATCGCCTATGAAAGACGAGAAGTTTGTGTTATAAAGAACATGAACCTAGCAATAAAAACAGACCAGATACTATTCAATAAGTATCTGCGTGAACTGACGGAGATATTGTCCGACAAGAGCAGAGTCACTAAGGACTTTGACGAGGGCGTGTATTGCGTCAAAAAGATGAAGGAGATGATGGAAAATGTTGGTTGAGTTTGACAAGCAGGTGAGAAGACTACATAACTGGGACAGAGAGAAGGAGGATGATAAGGATGAGAATTGAATTGGATGACTGGGAAGTTGAGTTTATTAGAGATAGCATTGAACGGGAGTACGAGATTGCTGATAAAGAGAATTTCACTGGCGATAAAGATTATAATGACTGGCTGGAAAGTATGAGCAAATTGTATAAGAAACTGACAGGCGAGGTATTAGTTATGTAAACAACTACAAATATGACCTCATCTATTGAATACGCAATATTGCCGAAGACAAGTGATTTCTTTATAGTCAAGAAGTATGTGGAAGATAAGAAGGTAGCCGAGTACAACGTTGATTTGGCGATGAACAGTTGTTCTTGTCCAAGGTTCAAGTACCTGAAGAAAGTCGGCAAGAAAAAGAGAGATATACATTGCAAACACATATATATCTGCGGAGGATTAACACATGAATGTAAAACAAATGATTAAGTTTTTGAGTCAGTTTCGCCCGAATACAAAGATAGAACATGGCAACTTTATTTATTATAAAACAAGCAGAGTGTTTGAGAAAAATTATCATTTTCATTTTGATTTTGATACTAACAAACCCTGCAAAGGCGAAGATAAGAAAGATAAGACTAAGATTAAGAACATTACGTTCTGGTGTTCGGAATGATGAAAAACTGGGGCAAAGCGAGTAAGAAACAGATTGATGACGAGTTTGATAGGTTAACTGAATTGCTGGTGCATCAGGGAGACGTTGACGTTTTGACTGAGATGATACCAGACAAAACCAAAAAAGATTTTGTGATATGCTGGCATGATGAGGGAGAAGATAATGAGGGAGAAGAATGACAAGATACATGATTGAAGTAGAGGTAGACGAAGACGTATTACGAACCGTGATTAAGCGCGATTATTACGACAGAGGCGAGACGGTCGAGGATGAAAAAGAGATTAGTCTGATTGACGGCATACAGAACGAGTGTGGCTGGCTCGAACAATCTGGAATATGCTGCATTGATGTACGAAAGAAAGATGACACCGACTAAGGTAGAGATAAGAATCACGACTGCGGAAGATTGCAGGCTTGATGACGTTGACGAGTTCTGCAAGGACGTGCAGAGTTATATTAAACTTAAATATACTTATATGATTGAGAAAGTGGAGGTGAAACTAATATGAATTATATAGAGATTGACAGATTAGTCCAAGAACAAGAAGGACTTATATCTAGATTGAACAATGGTGAGTTTAATTCTATTACTCGGGTTTGTGATATTAGCAGGCGACTTTGTGAGTTATATGAATCGGGGATAGAACGGAGGGAGGAAGATGATTTGCCAAGAATGTAATAAAAAGCTTATGGTCACGATTGCGAGGCGATTATAAATGGAACAAGCAGAAATAATCAAAGAAAAGATTGAGGGCAACGAGGCACAAATCGAGGCGTTGCTAGAAGAGAATAAAAAACTCAAAGAACATCTGCAAACCAAGAGCAAGTCTAATTCAGTAGAGAAATGGCTCGGCTACGAGTTTGAGAGTTCTTGTGGAGATACTGACGAGTTCTTGGCGTTTGTAAAGGATTTCAGAAAGTTTATAAAAGAGAACCTGCCTGATAACTCAGAGCTTGTCGGGTTTAACAAGAACCATTTTGAATGTTCTGGATTTGTCAAGAGAGATACGCATTATGTGTATTTTTCGATTAGCGATGTTAGATATTGGCAGGGATGGTATGATAATGTCTTGATTAGAACAGCTAAACACGAGAAGGATTGGACAGGCGGTAGCAATAGATTTACAAGACTGCCTGATTTCAAGAAGAACGTTGAATACTTGTTGAATTTCGATTGGTAGAGATTGTATTATCATAAAACAGATGGCGGGGCAGAGTATCTTTGCTCAGAGGCAGTGAAAGGAACAACAGAAGGTAGTTTAAACTCAAAGTATCTTGTACGTATAGACGGGAACATTGAGAGAGACGCTGAATTATTTATTAATAAAAGAAGGAAGGTGTGAAAGATGGGTTATGAAGTTATTGGGTTCGGCACAATTGAGCTGGACGATAAGAAAGTCACGATGGCGCAGATTAAGGAAGTACTGCTCGCGTTGGAAAAGAATAACAAGAAGATTGACGGGAAATGTTTCTATAAAATAGAGGATTACGATTGCGGCGAGATATGTTTTGAGATGAGCGGTAACAAAGGCATTGATTATGCGCCGCTGGAAGAGATAAAGACTGAGTGTTTGAAACAGAAAATACCGTTGGTTAGAATAACTGTCAACGAGTACATGGAATGTGGTGACGGGTACTACTGGGAGGATATAAAGTGGAAGACAAAATAACTGAGATAATATTTGAGGAAGACGAAGTAATCTCTGGTCATGAGACAAAATCGGGAGTGATTTCCTTTACCTGGAAAGACAAGGAGTACGAAGTGGATGCTGAGATAACTGAGGCCTGGGAGAAATGTGCGGGTAGCATACCAAAGAAGATAGAGATATATGGCAGGCCTAAAGAGATTAAAAATGATGATGATTGGGACGGGATATGCGAAGAGATTGAAGGAGAACTAGGATGAAAAAGATAATTGATTTGATATTTGGGATATTAGCGATTGGCGTTGTGCTGTGGACGAGTTTCGTATTGATTAACGACAGCAGTGACAAGCGATGGATACTGAGCATGGTCCTGATGGGGATGTATGTGATGCATAATATTGAAGATTGTATAAGGAAGGAGAGAACAAAATGAGTACAAGATGTCAGTTAGAATTCAGGTTTGTCTGGAAAGACAACAAAGGAAAAGAACGTGTTGATAGGAGAACAGTGTACAGGCACTCTGACGGATATCCTGACGGAGTTATACCTGACCTGAAAGAGTTCTTGAAATGGAACAGTGACAGAAACAATGATGTAGAATACTCTGCGGCAAATTTTATTTATTGGAGCAAGCGTACTAATGAAGACCAGTACCTTAACAGGAGAGGAGAAAAGAAAAAGAAGTGGAACGGCAAAGAAGTTATTAAAGACCATCACAACATATTAAAGATAGGCTTTGGCGTTTGCAAGAATGACGAGTTTCACGGAGATATTCAGTATTTTTATCATGTCGAGACTGACGAGAAAGGCAAAACAGTCATCAAATGTTTTGAGAATTGGGGCAAAGACATGACCAAGTTTAAACCGATAAAAATAGTAAAGGTGAAATAAAAATGGATGAAAAACAAGTAAATTGGGGAATAAGCAGAGTAGATAATACGTGGAACAAATATAACATGAGAGAAGAGTATCTGACCAGGGATGGGAAAGATACCGGCTGCAAGTCGATTGTGAAGGACGACGCGAACGTGGCAATATTGAAAGAGGATTACAAGCTGTTGCCGAACGAAGAGATGGTCGCGGTGGCTGACGATGTTGCTACTTTGTTAGGTGCCGTTCCATTCGATAAATTTACTGGCGACTGGTTCTGCAGGACTGATAAACACGTGTTCCTGACAGGAGAAAACAAAGCACAGGGCCATGCATTGTATTCCTTTAACCAGCCAGTAGATATCGGTGGCGGGGACATGATTAACATAGGATTTGCACTGCATAATTCTATAGATGGTAGTATGGGCTTTTCCGTGGGAACTTATACTTTTCGACACCAATGTAGTAATATGGTCTTCATGGGCTACCGTGGAAAGGGTATGAAGTTCGATGACAGGGAAGTCCTGGCGCATGTGTATAAGAAACACAGCAAAAACCTGGACATTGACCGTGTCGCGCTTGCTAATATTGTGAAGGCTGTGGTTGCGAAGGGGCAGGACATACTGGAACAATACAGGCAATGGAAGAACGAGGAGCTAAAGATAGATATCGCAAAGAGACTCGTCAAAAGGTTGCCGAAAAAGTACATCCCTGAATATATCTCTGTGACTGAGGCAGAGATGCTTGACGGAACCGTGCAGACCAAGGTCGAGCTGTTGAAAGCCCCCACTATATGGGAGACTTACAATGACATCACGCAAGTGATATGGCACAATTCTGACACGCAGTATAGCTCGAAAAAGGGCCAGTTTGACAGCCTGCACCAGGCACTGAAATTAAAACTGGGTGGAAAGATAGAAGAAGAGAGTGATTAATATGGGTTATACACATTATTACTATACAGTAGGAACATTTGATAAGAAACAGTTTGCACAGGTTGTGAAAGATTTCAAGAAAGTCGTGCCGATATTCGATTCGATGGGTATCAAACTGGCAGGCGGTTCGGGTGAAGGTAACCAAAAGATAACGACAACAGAGATATGCTTCAACGGTGATGCAAATTGCGGGCATGAACAGAGAAACTTAGGCATAACGTGGCCAGCGAAAGGGGCAACTGGTATTTGCCAAGCGTACAGGAAAGGCGAACCCGAACAGGTTAGCACGATAGTAACTATGCTGTCAGGCGAGGAAGAGACGCTTGCGGTGAACGACAGCGATGTCAAGGGCACGTTTGCAGGGTGCAAGTTAAATACACGAACATGCGGTGGCGACTGTTCGCACGAAACGTTCCAATTGATACTACAGATGAAACCGAGAAAATTTGACCAGAAGAACGATAAAGGATTGCATTTCAACTGTACAAAGACGGCGTACAAACCGTACGACTTGGCAGTGATAATTTGTTTGATTATAGCTAAGCACCACTTGGGTAAAGATATAGAAGTGCATTCAGATGGTGACTTGCCTGACTGGTCTGATGGCATGGAGATTTGCCAACGGTTGCTAGGTTACGGCAAAGATTTTAATCTGGACAAGGTTTAAGAATGAAAACTGAAGACAAGATACTATCGTTCGTGATACAGCAGTTCCAGAGCAGGGACTTGCTGGACAATGACGCGTTCGAGCAGATGTTCGGCTGCAAGTCGTTTGTTGCGTCTGGAATAAAGAAGATATTGGAGGAATGATAAAAATGCTAACAAAACTTACACAAAAACAAGAGAAACTGTTTAA
>ERZ1292623.4238-Hain-H51-01um-R1-4238-length-11827-cov-11_pt1 | contig 11827 bp, 12 predicted proteins | sample MGYA00564398_ERZ1292623 | MGnify/ENA primary metagenome ERZ1292623 (study PRJEB36523, sample SAMEA6512633) | groundwater metagenome | collected 2019-01-07 | study: AquaDiva: Metagenomics assemblies of 32 groundwater samples | reverse complement strand
GGATCAGAACGCCGCGGTGAATACGTTCTCTGGTCCTGCACTCACCGCCCGTCAAGTCAAAGGAGATGGGGGTACGTGAAGCTCAACCTTGTGTTGGGTTAGCGTAAACTCATTGATTAGGACTAAGTCGTTGAGACAAACTGTCTGTTGCGACTCATCGTAGTAATGCGATTGGAAAAAGTTGGCTATATGCTGGAACATCTGTGAATCTCGAACTACTCATGGTATAGTATAAATACACCATGGGTGACAAAGTATCGAGTGCAGACAATCAGCAGGGAAGACTAAAAGGTGTAAAATTAATTCCCGATTATGTGGTAGGTCTAATTGATAGTGAAGGCTACTTTTCTGTCAGTGTGACTATAGACAAATCACAGGGTTGGAATTGTCATAATGTTAAAATGGTATTCGGGATTAAGCTTAGCGCAGAAGATGGCCACATCTTGTACAATCTAAAAGATTGGTTCAAATGCGGGAAAGTTAAATTCAGAAAAGATAGAAGAAAAAACTTTTGCGATTGTTTGGAATTTCAGGTGAGAGATTTGGAATCATTAACAAAAGTTATAATTCCATTCTTTCAGAAATACCCCCTGAAATTTCCAAAAAAGAAAAGGACGTTTGAGAGATTTGTTAAGATTGCCGAAATGAAGATGGCAAAAGAACATATCGGACCAAAAGGATTTCTAAGGGCCAAAAAATTAGCGTATCAGTTACATCTTTAGAACCCTCAGAGACTAAACGCCAACCTCCACTATTAGTGGATGAAGATATAGTCCATGCCGTATAGCGATATATGGAGTAACATGAACAAGGCATGCGTAGGGGAACCTGCGCATGGAACATTTATTCTAAATTTGTCGATTTAGGTTGTGCGATGTTTGCTTGTCGATAGGCGAGTACGTCGTACGACTTCAAGGGAGCTGATCTCTATCCTTCAAATCGGAGATTAGGAGATGGCGATCCTTTAAGACGCCTGTCTGGTTGGCTGTGATGAATCTGTTGCTCGGAGTATGGCCAATTTCTTCTCTTTCCAAAAACAAAAAAGACCGCTGGATCCGCTTCGATGAATCGAGGCGGTGGTAGCCTGCGGTCTTTCAATTTTTGCCCTTCACCTTTGTTCTAGTTAGTGACGGGCGTTTCCGGAATGAGCGGATCAGCGCTTGCATGGGTGAAATGAACTCCGTCGTAGAGGAATTCAGTCAACCATGGGCCGGTGATTTGTTGGCGATTCACTATCACTTTGGCGCCGGCTCTGATGAGAGTTAGCGCCTTTTCTCTTTCGACATAGAATTTGTGATCGCCAACGGCTTGCATGTGATCTCTTGCTTCTTTTAGGACCTCGGCGATATAGAAATCCATAAAGGCCTCCTTATGTTATTATTACATAAAAGTATATTTATGTCAATTTTAATAATCTTTCAGAGTTTTTATTTTATATTTAGTGTCAAAAATAAAAATTTACGTTGTTTTAGACAACATCCGGAGCCGAGAGAATGTTGGGTCAATATTCCGGACGGCGGATGCCGTAGGTGTCTCAAAAATATTTCTCTGTGGTATAACGCCGGAGCCCGTCCGAAGCTTTAGCGTAGGAGGGCGGCCCGAGTATGACAATAAAATACATAAGACCGCACTTGGGGCGGAAAAGTGGGTTCCCTGGGCATACTATAAACAAACTTGGCGATTGCTTGAAGAATTAAAAAAAGAGAAAATAAATATAGTGGGGCTTGAAAACGCGAGAGGCAGTATAAATATCTTCAAATTTAAGCCTAAGTTTCCTTTAGCTTTGATAGTAGGCAACGAAGTTAAAGGTTTAAGTCCGAGAATTTTAAAATACGCCGATAAAAAAGTTTTTATACCGATGCATGGCAAAAAAGAATCTTTAAACGCCGCTGTTGCCTTTGGAATAGCCGCTTATGCGATTACCTACCAAAAGTCTTGAACGCAGTTTGTTTAATCGAGGCTATAAAAAAATCATTGCCGTCGATGAAGTCGGGATGGGTTCTTTGGCCGGGCCGGTGGTGGTCTGCGCCGTTTCTTTTGACAAAATTTTTTTCCAAAAATCACATAAAAGTCTGCACTGGCTCCGGGATTCTAAATTACTTTTGCCCCACCAGCGGGAAAATTTCGTTAGAGAATTACTCAAAATTAAAAGTCTAAAGTTTGAAGTTGGTTATTGCTATCCCAAAACGATTGATAGAATAAATATTTACCAATCTAGCCGTTTGGCTATGAGGCGGGCTATCGCCCGCCTCATAAATTCCTATACTCTAAATTCTATTATCCTTGTCGATGGTAAAAATGAGATTAAAGGTTTAAACTTAAATCAGGCAGCCATAGTCAAAGGCGACAGGAAAGTTTTTTCTATCGCTTCTGCTTCGTTGATAGCCAAAGTGTTCAGAGATAAAATGATGATTAGATACGCCAAGAAATTTCCGGATTACGGATTTGAAAAACACAAGGGTTATGGAACAAAATTTCATCGGGCGATGCTTTTAAAATATGGTCGATCCCCGATACATAGATTTTCATTTAGATTCTGATCAAAAATGGACCACAAAAAATTATCAAATTGGGGAGTCACTGCTGGATTTTTAGGAATTATTCTTTTTGTTTTAGCTGTCTGGACGTTTTATGCAGACGCAATGATTGCTCGGCTTGACCATAAAGATTTTTATTTTGCCGGCATAGGACTAATTGCGATAGCCATTTGGTTCAAACTGGGAGCGATTTATCATAAATAGTTCAATAGAATTTGTATGCTTAATCCAGAGGCGAAATTAATCGCTGATATATTTGATAAGTCTAAACTTGAGATGGTCGCGACCCGCGACGGCTATGGCAATGGTTTGGTTGAGGCCGGAGAAAAAGACGAAAGAGTAGTGGTTTTGTGCGCCGATCTCACGGAGTCAACCCGTTCTTTATGGTTTGCCGAAAAATTTCCGGAGAGATTCGTGGAGATGGGCGTGGCTGAACAGAATATGGCGACCGTGGCGGCTGGGATGGCTAATTACGGGAAGATACCTTTCATTTCTTCTTATGCTGCTTTCAGTCCGGGAAGAAACAATGAACAGATCAGGACGACGATTTGCATAAACAATGTGCCGGTCAAAATCGGCGGGGCGCATGCCGGAATTTCAGTCGGCCCGGACGGCGCTACTCACCAGGCCTTAGAAGATATTGCCTTGATGCGAGTTTTGCCGAGGATGACGGTTTTGGTTCCCTGCGATTCAATTGAAGCGCGAAAGGCGACCGTAGCCGCGGCTTTTCATCCCGGTCCTGTTTATATCCGCTTCGGCCGGGAAAAGTCGCCTGTTTTCACGACTGAAGAAACGCCGTTTAAAATTGGGAAGGCCACGGTATTCCGTGGTCCTGAGCTTGCCGAAGGACTACAAAAAGGAAGCCCTTCGAATCCCTCAGGGCGATTATCGTACAACTGTACGATAATCGGCTGCGGCATGCTTTTATACAATGCTCTTCTTGCCGCTGAAGAGCTTTCAAAAGAAGGAATAGAGGCAATAGTCATAAACAGCCACACGATTAAGCCGATAGATTCAGAAACTATTATTAAAGCCGCCAAAAAAACGGGCGCAGTGGTGACGGTTGAGGAGCATCAAGTTTCGGGCGGTCTCGGTTCAGCCGTAGCTGAAGTTTTGTCAAAAAACTATCCGGTGCCGCAGGAGTTCATCGGCGTTCAGGACAGATTCGGCGAATCAGGCGAGCCTTGGGAGCTGGTTGAGAAGTTTGGAATGGGAGTGAAGGATATTAAAGAAGCGGCGAGAAGAGTAATAAAAAGAAAATAGTATTCTATATTCCATATTAAAATCGCGATTGAATTTTTAGCGATTTTTTGTTAGAGTTTTTTTGTTTCGCGCCTGTAGTTAAGTGGTATAACGCCGTCCTGATAAGACGGAGGCCCTTGGTTCGATTCCAAGCAGGCGCATTAGTTAAAATTATCTGGGCCCATAGCTTAACAGTAGAGCACCCGCTTTGCACGCGGGAGACCGGGGCGCAACTCCCCGTGGGTCCATCAGAACTATCAAAAAATCCTGCAATTGCAGGATTTGTTGTTTTGTATTATTGTATTTTTATCAAAGGGGGCCGTTATGCTAACTGGGCCTCAACGCCGCAAAGTTCGTTGGAAAAGCAGAGCTTTTAGAAAAAACAAAAAACTCTGCATGAGTTGTCATTCGCGGCCGGCATTATTTCTTTGCCGAGTTAGAAGACTTGGCAATGGGATAATACAACACTTGGGAAGAAGGTCTTTCGTGAAAACCGACAGAACTCACAACCTTTGTGGGCGCTGTCGGCGGACTCTAGCAAGCTCTTTTTATGTCAGGCAGATTTTTTCAGGAGGTGAGGGATGAAAGCGCATCGCGGTTTCGCTTCGATGTCCAAGGAGAAGCAAAGAGAGATTGCCTCAAAGGGCGGCAAAGCGGCTCACAGCCAAGGAACCGCTCACGAATGGACAATTGAAGAAGCACGTGTTGCCGGCCGAAAAGGCGGCCAAGCCAGCCACGGCGGCCGTGGAAAAGTACTGTCTCAAGTAGAACAAAACGGATGAAATGCTGTCGGTATAGGCGCTCGAGTATTCGGGCGCCTGTTAATTTGAATATTTTTTCGATATAAGATATTATTTTATTACAAGAAAAGGCTGGCTCTGGCTTAACAGCCCGCTTAAATAAATTGAGTCGCGATGAATTGTTTATCAGTCCTACAAAGGGAAATCTAAAGTTTTCAGACCTCTCCACAGAAGTGGCCTCTTTTGTTAATGAAGACCGGCTCAAAAAATACTCGGTCATAGTCGGGACTGATTCGGAGCAGAGGAATGGCTCGGCGGAATTTGTTTCGGTGGTAGTGGTTCATCGGATTGGATCTCACGGCCGCTATTTCTGGCATAAGAAAAAAGGAATCAAGACTCACAATTTGCGGGACAGGATATATAAAGAAGCAATGTATTCTTTGGATTTGGCCCAGAATTTGATTGGAGAGCTGAAAGAGAAAATCGAGCACCCGCATTACGGATTTGAGATTCATGTTGACGTCGGCGAAAACGGTCCGACCAAAGAAATGATCAAAGAAGTTGTCGGGATGATAAAAGGGAGCGGGTTTGAGGCAAAGATAAAACCGGAATCGTGGGGGGCGACGAAGGTGGCGGATAAGCACGTCTAGTTCGTGGCATATCCATTTTCTTCTCTCAAGTCTCATAGACAAATAATCCTTAGAGAATACCGTTCGCAATTAAAAAATTGACCTCACTAAAATTTGCCGACAAATAAGGCACCCTCCACCCTATTTGTCATCGGCAAATTTTCACTCTCTTTCGGTTATTTGTTGCTATTCGCTTGCAGTTCAGAAAACGGGTATGCCACTCGCTAATAAAAATTACATCTTCGTCGTTATTTTAAATTGAACCAGCCGAAGTCAGTGTTCTTTTCGGCGGAGGAAGCCCCCAAAGTTGGTGATCGTTTGTGGTGCAAGCCCGCCGATGATTATTGGGTAGCAACTTGTACCAGGCTGTAATAGCCAATACTGCATCAACACTAGGCCCGCAGAGAGAGTTCGCACAGTCGCGTCGCTCCTCGCGGGCTCTTTCATTTTTTGGATTTGCGTGTTAATCAATTTTTGAGTAAAATACAATTATGGCTAAGAAAGTTTTGACTATAAAAACAAAGTATGGTTCTTATAAAAGCATCTTTGAATCGGAGCCGGATATGGGGGGATATATGATTACTGTTCCTCAAAGACCTGATGTTGTTTCTTGGGGCAAGACGATGGCTCATGCTAAACTGATGGCTAAAGAAGCTATTGAATGTTCAGTTGAAGGCGAAATCATTATTGAGGCTGAAAGAAGAGGAGAAATAGCTATAAAAAAACAACGGGCCTCTTTATGAGCATCCTTCCGATACTTTCTGCCAGCGAAGTGCTTCGTCGGCTTATTCGCACTGGCTTTCGGGTTATTAATTATAAAGGCAGCCATGTTAAACTTTTTAACCCTATTAATGGTAGACGTACAGAAATTCCTATGCATCCCGGCGATTTAGGTCGCAAACTAATCAAAAAGATTTTGAAACAGGCTGGAATTTCAATTAAGGAATTCGTCAAACTATAATAACCTTGATTTACTTACTTTTAGCTCTCGGTTTTATTGGGTTTTTTGTTTTTTTGTTCAAAATTTGGCAGAAGGCCGGGGAGAAGAAAGATAATCAAGCAGAACTTTTGCTGAACCAGCGACTCGATAATGTAACTAAATTGATTCTTGATGAGCTTAAAGAAAACCGGCAGTCGGTTCAGAAAACATCGTTGGCGATGCATCAGCAGGTTCATAGTTTTACTCAAGGGATAACCAAACTTGAAGAAGGGGTAAAAGGCGTTCACGAATCGCTTAAAGATGTAGTTTCATTTCAGGATATTTTTAAATCGCCAAAACTTCGGGGAAGATGGGGCGAGACTTCTCTTGAATCGGTTCTGGCCGGATATTTTCCAAAAGAACGCTACGGCATTCAGCACTATTTTAAAAGCGGCGAAGCAGTAGATGCTATTTTAAAACTTCCAAATAATTTAATCCTGCCGATTGATTCGAAATTCAACTGGGAGAACTTCGAGAAGATGATCAACGCCGAAGACGAGATTTCAAAAGATGCTTTTCGAAAATTGTTTATCTCGGACGTTAAGAAAAAAATTGACGAGATCTCTTCAAAATATATTATTCCGGCCGAAGCTACGGTTGATATGGCTTTGATGTATGTGCCGGCCGAAGCGGTTTACTACGAAATAGTCCATAATGTGAAGGATGTTGATGTAGGCGAATACGCCCGCAAGAAAAAAGTGATTCTGGTTTCGCCAAACACTTTTTATTCGACTCTTTCGGCGATCCATCATTGGTACCGCGATGTTCAGATAACCAAGCAGACTAAAGATATAATCGGGCGTTTGGCCAGAATAAAAACCGATTCGGAAAAACTGCAGGATAATTTTCGTCGCCTTGGCAAGCATATTTCCGACGCCTCAAGCGCCTATGACGACAGCGAAAAAAGGCTCACTCTTTTGACGGATAGAGTCGGGAATATAGTTGAGATTGGGAGTGAGGAAACCGGAAAGATTGATGAAAAAGTTGAACAGACATTAGAAGTTTGATATTTATAAATGAGATAGAATTGAAAGTTATTTCAATTCTATCGAATGAAATAAATATATGAATTCAGATTTATATATTTAGATTTATATGAATATATTACTAATTTCTCTTCTGGCTTCATTGGCGTCGCTGGCTTATGGGGCTTTTTTGATTTGGTCGGTTTTGAAAAAATCTCCGGGCGACGAAAAGATGCGGGAGATTCAGCGGGCGATTCAGGAAGGAGCGAGCGCGTATCTTAAAAGGCAATACAAAACGATTTTTCTGGTCGGTCTTTTAGCGGCCCTGATATTATGGAGATGGCTTGGTTTGACCACGGCCTTGGGTTTTGTTTTCGGCGGAATCGGTTCTGCCTTGGCCGGATATATAGGAATGATGAATGCCGTAAGAGTTAATTCGCGGGTGGCCGAGAGCGCCAAAGAAGGACTGAAGCAAGCTTTTTCGGTGGCTTTCAAAGGCGGAGCGGTCACCGGTTTTTTCGTAGTCGGACTTGCGCTCCTTTCTCTTACATTATTCTATTGGTGGGTTGGTGAAGTTAAGCCGCTAATCGGTTTAGGCTTTGGCTCGTCTTTGATTTCTGTTTTTGCCCGTTTGGGCGGCGGCATTTTTACAAAAGGCGCTGATGTTGGCGCTGACTTGGTTGGAAAGGTTGAGGCTGGAATTCCGGAAGACGATCCTAGAAATCCGGCGGTCATCGCCGACAATGTCGGCGATCAAGTAGGCGATAACGCCGGAATGGCGGCTGACCTTTTTGAAACCTATGTTGTTTCAGCTTTATCGGTGATGCTTTTGAGCAATCTATTTTTTAAAGGTTCGCAAAATATTATTTTGGTTCCGCTTCTCATCGGCTCAATGGCAGTGGTTGCTTCGATAATTGGTTCTTTGTTTGTCCGGCTTACAAAAGGAATAATGGCGGCCTTGTACAGAGGCTTAGTTATTACTTCAGTTATTCTTGCCGGTTTTTTCTATTGGATAAGCGATTGGGTTTGGGAGAATACGGAACTTAACCAACTTTCATTTTTTGGAGTCAGCGGTTTAGATATCTTTTGGTCTTTGATGATTGGAATATTGATCACAGCTTTAATGGTTTTGATCACCGAATATTATACTTCTAAAAAATTTCCCTCGGTGCAGGCGATTGCCAAGGCTTCAACTACTGGCCATGGCACAAATATAATCACCGGCCTTTCGGTTTCGATGCAGTCAACGGCCCTGCCGGCGATCGTTATCGTCGGAGGAATATTCCTGGCTTACTGGCTTTCCGGCATTTACGGAATCGCTTTGGCCACGATGAGCATGCTTTCTTTGACCGGAATAATTGTGGCGATTGATGCTTTCGGGCCGATAACGGATAACGCCGGAGGCATTGCCGAAATGTCCGGTTTGCCGGCTTCGGTTCGCGAGGTGACCGATGCCTTGGATGCGGTCGGCAACACAACTAAGGCCGTAACCAAGGGTTATGCCATTGCTTCTGCCGGGCTGGCGGCCTTGGTTTTATTCGCCGCCTATACCCAGGAATTTTTGGAATTGGGAGTCAGGCTGATTTTTGAATTATCTGATGTTCGGGTTTTGGTTGGTTTGTTTATCGGCGGTCTGATGCCTTATCTTTTCGGTTCTTTGGCGATGCAGGCAGTGGGCCGGGCCGGCGGCGCGATTGTTGATGAAGTAAGACGGCAGTTCAGAGAGATTCCGGGAATTATGGAGCGGACTGCCAAGCCGGATTACGGGAAAGCAGTTGATATAGTTACCAAAGCGGCAATCCGGGAAATGATTCTGCCGGCCTTGATCCCGATTTTGATGCCGATTGCGGTTGGATTTTTGCTCGGCCCCGAGGCGCTTGGCGGATTACTTGTTGGAACTATAATCACCGGTCTTTTTGTGGCTATCTCAATGACCTCGGGCGGGGCGGCTTGGGACAATGCCAAAAAATTTATCGAAGAGGGAAATTACGGCGGCAAAGGTTCTGATGCTCATAAAGCCGCCGTTACCGGCGATACCGTCGGCGATCCGTATAAAGATGCCGCCGGGCCGGCAATCAATCCTATGATAAAAGTCGCAAACATCGTTGCGCTCTTGATCGCCAGATTTTTGGTTTGAAAATTAGAAACCTTGCGCTCACAATATCAATTTCTTTATAGGGGTAGCCCTTCTTGTAAATTGAATCTCCGTTACTTTATTTGAATTGCCGATAAATCAGGGTACCTCCGCCATAGATTTATCAAGGCTCGGCAATTCTTCATAAAGATACCGGCAATTTACAAGATACTTCCCAATTCAGAAATTGATACAGCTCGCCGGTTTCTAATTTCATTTCAGCTTGACTGGCTTACTTACTAAGATGACGGAATTTTTTCTTTTCTGAAATATTTAAACGAGCTCGTCTATAACTAATTTCTGAACTTTTGCGAGCTGATAGGTTTTTGTAGAAGCAAAAACCGGACAAATAACCGAACGAGAACAGAAAATTCAATAATTATAATCTTTTGGGACCAAGGCCTCCCCGAGGCGGGACACCCGAAAGATTATATTGAATTTTAGTTTGAGTGAGGATTATTTGTTCAGCGATACGAAAGGCAAAGAGAGAAGAAATTGGTTGATAGGCGAGTAAGTGTCGTTATCCACACCTGCTTCTACTTTTTTTCGGCCTCAATGCTAAAATCTATATTAGAACTTGTTTAAGAGCCATTCGTGCTCCGGGTCGAAGTATTAGAATTTAAGTTTCAAAGTTTAAAAAAATGTTTGAAGCAATTGCTACGACAGATATAGTCAGAGAATCACTCTTGACCTTATGGGCCAGTGTGGCCGTTTTTGTTCCAAAATTGGTCGCGGCCATCGTCGTTTTCCTGATCGGTTGGCTTATTGCCGTGCTTTTGGGCAGAGTGGCTTATCATATTATCAAAACTTTGCAGATCAACCGGGCTTTGGAAGGGCTTGGTTTCAAGGGTGCTATGGAAAGAGGCGGAATAAGATTGGATGCGCCGAAATTCTTCGACGAAATGGTGAAATGGTTTTTCATCATCGTCTTTTTGATGGCGGCAACCAATATTGTCGGTTTGACCCAAGTGACAGAATTCTTAAGGGTGGTAGTTTTCTATCTGCCCAATGTTATTGTTGCCGCGCTCGTATTGCTCATCGGTGTTTTGGTGGCAAGATTTATCGAGAATGCGGTAAGGACTTCGGTCAAGGCGGCTCGGCTCGCTTCAGCCAATTTTCTCGCGATACTGGCCAGGTGGTCAGTTTTGATTTTTTCTTTTCTGATTGCTTTGGACCAGCTTAAAGTCGCGCCTGAACTGATAAGGATATTCGTTATGGGCGTGGTGGCAATGCTGGCCGTGGCCGGCGGTTTGGCCTTTGGTTTAGGTGGCCGCGATTTGGCCAATGATTGGCTGGATAATGTGAAGAAAAAAGTCCAGGAGTAGAGAACTCAAAATAAATTTAAATAAAATCCAGTATCAACAACGAGGCGTATTGACACGCCTTGTTGTTTTGTTAAGATGAAGATTGAAATGAGAAAAACACTAAAAACCCAGATTAATTCAAGCGGCTAGTTTATTTGTGTCTGAATGGTTGAGAGGCCGTTTGAAAAAGCGGTTTTTTTGTTTCTCATTCGTTCATTAACAATTGAAATCAGATAAAGTGTGGGATTGCATTCAGTTGCTTTTAGCGACTGAAGTCGAGTCGCTTGCGACTCGACTAAATACGGCATATGGAGGATGCCTTGACATCAAGGAGCGAAGAAGGACGTGGCGTGACTGCGATAAGCTTCGGGGAACCGTCTAGCAGGTGACGATCCGGAGATTTCCGAATGGGTCAACCCTATCGAGCAAACCTCGATAATCCGTTAAGCTTTGCTTGACGGAAGCGTACCCGCTGAAGTGAAACATCTCAGTAAGCGGAGGAAGAGAAAAAAATGCCTCGCGTAAGCGAGGCGACATTCCCTAAGTAGCGGCGAGTGAAAGGGGAATAGCCCAAACCTTCTTTTAATTGAAGGGGTTGTAAGACAGCACACTCGAAAATTAAGCTTTGAAATTTGAAGCTTAATTTTCAAAGAAGTTAAAAATTCAAATGTTAGCAGAACGGTCCTGGAAAGGCCGGCCAAAGAAGGTGATAGCCCTGTAAGCAAAAATGTTTGAACTTCTTGTGTTGAAGAAAGTTATATCGGATTCTATTTATAGATTTCAATATAACTTTCTAATCTTAAGTAGCCCGGGACGAGACTATCCTGGGTGAAGCTGCCACTACTACGTGGCAAGGCTAAATATCCTTGGTGATCGATAGTGAACTAGTACCGTGAGGGAAAGGTGAAAAGCAGCCCGGTAAGGGCGATGAAATAGTACCTGAAACCATATGCTTACTAAGAGGCGGAGCTCCGCAAGGGGTGACGCCGTGCCTATTGAAGAATGAGCCAACGAGTTTATCTATATTGCGAACTTTAACCCCGCTTGACGGGGGAAGGGGTAGCGAAAGCGATTCCGAAAAGGATGTATGCCCGTTAGAACTCTGGTGGCGGAAACGGTTTTGTGTAAATTAAAATTACAACCGCGTACGTCGGTAGAGTTCTAACGGGCCGGGCAGTATGGATAAGACCCGAAGCCAGGGCGAGCTAACCATGGCCAGGATGAATGTCTGCGAAAGCAGACAGGAGGTCCGAACCGGTTGAAGTCGCAATTTCATCGGATGAGCTGTGGTTAGAAG
>ERZ1292623.4237-Hain-H51-01um-R1-4237-length-11828-cov-7_pt1 | contig 11828 bp, 5 predicted proteins | sample MGYA00564398_ERZ1292623 | MGnify/ENA primary metagenome ERZ1292623 (study PRJEB36523, sample SAMEA6512633) | groundwater metagenome | collected 2019-01-07 | study: AquaDiva: Metagenomics assemblies of 32 groundwater samples | reverse complement strand
TTCGGCGTTTTTTTCAACTCTCAGGAAATAAAAGGCAAAAAATATTTTGGGGCCAAAGTGATTCCAGGACGCGGGGCCTGGCTTGAGATTGAAACCGACGCTGAAAATATTATCTACGTGCGCATAGACAGAAAACGCAAATTTCCGGCAACCTCACTCCTGCGGGTTTTTGGCCTGGCTACCGATAAGGAGATGTTGAAACAGTTCCACGATGAAGCGGCGCGTAAAAGTATCGCCCTTTCCCTTGAAAAAGACCCCGCCAAAACTTCAAGTGACGCTTATGTTGAAATCTACAAGCGCTTGCGCGATGGGGATTTAGCAACCGCCGAGAATGCCAAGCAATTCATTGACGGAATTTTCAGCCCCGAGCGCTATGACCTTTCACCGGTCGGGCGTTTTCGCTTCAACCAGCGCTTCGGCAAGCCCATGGATGGCAAAGAGGCTAATCGCCGGACGCTTTCAAAAGAGGATTTAGCAATAATTGTCAGTCATATAATCACGCTCAATAATACCCACGGGTCAATTGAGGACGACATAGACCACCTTGGGTCGCGGAGGGTACGCTATGTCGGAGAGATGCTTCAGCAGAAAATACGCATGGGAATGTCACAAATGAAACGAAACATTCAAGACAGAATGTCCACGGTGGACGTGGAGACAACTCTTCCTATTCAAATAGTTAACCAAAGACCTCTGCAGGCCCGCATCAAAGAATTTTTCACCACCAATCAGCTTTCGCAGTTTATGAGCCAGGAAAATATGCTCTCGGAAGTTGAACACCTGCGCACCCTCTCGGCCCTAGGCCCCGGAGGGTTGACCCGCGAGCGCGCCGGTTTTGAAGTTCGTGATGTGCACACCTCGCACTACGGCAGAGTTTGTCCCATTCACACGCCCGAAGGCCAGAACATCGGTCTTATTCTTCACCTTTCAACTTATGCCCGTGTGAACGAATTCGGGGTGATTGAAACGCCATATGTCAAAGTTGAAAACGGAAAGGTAACAAAAGAAATAGTTTATCTGAACGCCCTTGAGGAAGAGAAATTCAATATCGCCCATGCCGGCACTCCCTATGACGAGAAAGGAAATATTTTGGAAGAGCGCGCGGAAGCGCGTGTGGCCACCAAACCCGGCCTTATCAGCAAAAAACAAATTAATTATATAGACGTTTCCACCAACCAGGCATTCTCGCTCGCCACATCAATGATTCCGTTTCTGGAACACGATGACGCCAACCGCGCACTGATGGGTTCAAATATGCAGAAACAAGCCACGCCGTGCATTATTCCGGAGGCCCCGCTTGTGGCCACGGGAATTGAAGAGTTTATTTCGCGCGACACCGGCCGATTGGTCATAGCCCAAAAAGCGGGAGTTGTTTCCTTTGTCAGCGCCAATAAAATTAAAATAAAAGAGGATGATGGAAAAGAACGGGAATATGTTTTAATAAATTTCGCCCGCACGAACAGTTTCAACGTATTTCACCAGCGCCCAATTATTAATATTGGAGACAAAGTGAAAAAAGGCCAGATTATAGCAGACAATTCATCGTCCGCCGGCGGGCAGATAGCTCTCGGGCAGAACGTGCTGGTTGCTTTTATGGCATGGAACGGCGCGAACTATGAAGACGCCATTATTCTTTCGGAGCGGTTGGTTAAAAACTCAAAATTCACTTCTATCCATCTTGAAGAATTTATTGTTAATGTTCGTGATACCAAGCTCGGTCCGGAAATCACCACATGCGATATTCCTAACGTCGGTGAAGCCAAGCTAAAAAATCTTGACCCTGACGGAATTGTGCGAATCGGCGCCGAAGTCAGGCCCAACGATATTTTGGTCGGAAAAATTACGCCGAAAGGCGAATCGGAACTCACTCCGGAAGAGCGGTTACTCCGTTCTATATTCGGCGAGAAAGCCCGCGACGTTAAAGACACCTCTCTTCGCATGGAGCACGGCAAGCGCGGACGCATCGTGGGAATTAAAATTTTCTCTCGCGACCGCGGAGACTCGCTTGATTCCGGGATTATAAAGCGAATCCATATTGAGGTGGCCCAACTGAGGAATATTTCCGTCGGTGATAAATTGGCCGGCCGCCACGGAAACAAAGGCGTTATCTCAATGATTCTTCCCGAGGAAGATATGCCCTATATGGCCGACGGAACCCCGGTTGACGTGATTCTTACTCCGCTTGGAGTGCCGTCGCGCATGAACTTGGGGCAGATACTTGAAATGCACTTGGGCCTGGCCGCGCATACCCTTAACTATCAGGCCATCGTGCCTCCGTTTTTGGGCGCTACGGATACTGAAATAAAAGAGGAATTAAAAAAAGCCGGTTTTTCGGAAGACGGCAAAGTTAAACTTTACGACGGCCTCACTGGTAATGCTTTTGGACAGAATATCGCCATTGGATATATGTACATTATGAAACTGCACCACATGGTTGAAGACAAAATTCACATGCGCTCCATCGGTCCGTATTCGCTCATTACTCAACAGCCGCTTGGGGGCAAGGCCCAAGGCGGGGGGCAACGGTTTGGCGAAATGGAAGTTTGGGCCCTTGAGGGTTACGGCGCGGCTTATACGTTACGCGAGATGCTCACAATAAAGTCAGACGATATTGCCGGTCGGTCGCAGGCTTTTGATTCTATAATTAAGGGCGAAGAAATTAAGACACCGAATGTTCCGGCGGCCTTTTCTGTAATGCTAAATACTCTCCGCGGGCTTGCCCTTGATGTGGAGCTAAGGAAGCGCAAAGCAAAAAGCTAAAAGCGCAAAAGCATTTTATTCTTTTCTTTTACTTTTCACTTTTAACTTATGAAAACTATTGATACACACGATTTTGACGAATTAGTTCTGCGAGTGGCATCCCCGGAGCGTATTCGCGAGTGGTCTTATGGAGAAGTAACCAAGCCTGAAACCATAAATTACCGCACCGGACGCAGCGAACGCGGCGGTCTTTTTGACGAGCGGATTTTCGGTCCGGAAAAAGATTACGAGTGTTATTGCGGCAAATATCGTCGAATACGCTACAAGGATATTATTTGCGAAAAATGCGGAGTTGAGGTGACTCGCTCCATTGTTCGCCGCGAGCGAATGGGGCATATTGACCTTGCCTCTCCTGTGGCGCACATTTGGTTTCTTCGCGGAGTGCCGTCGCGGATAGGGCTTATTCTTGGCACACCGGTCTCCGATATTGAAAAAGTTATTTACTTCGCTGGATATATAATCACCAAAGTTAATGGAGCCGAAAGAGAAAAAGTCATAAAAAATATTGAAGCCGAATATAAATCAAAGATAAAAAGCATTGCTGACGAGAAGGGAAGAGAGAAGCTGAAAGAATTGCTTGTTGCCGCCAAAAAAGAAATTGCCGACATACAAGAAGGAAAAGTGCTTGATGAAATCACGTATCATCGTTTTTCCGTCAAATACAGCGTGGTTTTTGAAGCCGCTATCGGCGCGGAAGCTATCTACAACATTTTTAAATCTATTGATCTTGCCAAACTGAAAGACAAACTTGAAGCCTCTCTGGAGAAAGCAGGCTCGCTTGAGAAAGAAAAACTGGAGAAACGCATTGGGCTGGTGAAATCTCTCTCGAATGCCAAACTTCGCCCCGAATGGATGTTTCTTCACACTATTCCGATAATTCCGCCGGGCCTGCGCCCCATGGTGGCACTTGAAGGCGGCCGCCACGCAACCTCGGATGTAAATGATCTCTACCGCCGGGTCATCAACCGGAACAATCGTTTGAAAAAATTACTTGAAATCGGCGCGCCCGAAGTTATTCTTCGCAACGAAAAGAGAATTTTACAAGAAGCCGTTGATTCTCTGATAGATAATTCTATCAGGCGACAATCTGATTCGGTGTCAATGAGCCAGGCCCAGAAACGCCAGCTGAAATCTCTTTCTGATAATTTGAAAAGCAAACAAGGCCTTTTCCGCCAGAACCTTTTGGGTAAGCGCGTTGACTATTCCGGACGCTCGGTTATTGTGGTCGGCCCGACCCTCAATCTTTCCGAGTGTGGCTTGCCGAAGCACATGGCCCTTGAGCTTTTCCGCCCGTTCGTGATTTCTAAAATTTTGGAACAAGAGCTTGCCTATAACATCCGCGGGGCTGGGAAACTGGTGGACGAAGGCACGCCCGAAGTCTGGGCCATTTTAGAAGACGTTATAAAAGATAAATACGTGCTTTTGAACCGGGCCCCGACCCTTCATCGTCTGGGCATACAGGCCTTTATGCCGGTTTTGATTGAAGGAAACGCCATTCAAGTACATCCGCTTGTTTGCTCGGCCTTCAACGCCGACTTTGACGGCGACCAAATGGCGGTTCACGTTCCGCTTTCAAGCGAAGCGCAGACTGAAGCTCGCGAGTTGATGGCCGCCAACAAAAACCTCCTAAAGCCCGGTAACGGCGAGCCTATTGTGAATCCCAAGCTTGATATCGTCCTCGGCTGTTATTGGATGACAAAAATTGTGGATGGCGATATCGGTGAGGGGAAAATTTTCTCAAGCCCGAACAGCGCCATCACCGCTTATGATTTCGGCATCGTCGGATTTAGGGCCAAAATAAAAGTGATGGCTTCCGATAAGGAAAGATATAAAAAATTTGACGGTAAAATTTTTGAAACATCCGTGGGGAGACTCTTGTTCAACAGCATATTGCCGGACGACCTCTCTTACATCAATGAAGAAATGAATGTCAAAAAACTGGCTAACTTGGTGGATGATTTGATTATGCATTACGGCATTGATGCCACGCCGCCGATATTGGATAAAATAAAAGACTTTGGCTATCGCTACGTGACAGTTTCGGGCGTAACTTGGGGCATAGACGACGTGAAGGTCAGTCCAAAGAAAAAAGACATCGTCGAGCGTGGAAAAAGACAGGCCGAAGAGGTAAAAGAGCAATGGGGCGAGGGACTGCTTTCGGAGGATGAACGCTTTAGAAAAACCATTGAAATTTGGCAGGGCGTCAAAAACGAGATTGAAAAAATTGTTCCCGAAACGCTTGATAAAAACGGTTCGGTATATGACATGGTCAACTCTGGGGCTAGAGGTTCTATCACCCAAGTCGGACAAATGTCTGGCATGAAGGGACTTATCATCAACACCGCCGGCCGCACCATAGACTTTCCGGTGGTTCCTTCTTATAAGGAAGGACTTTCTCCGCTTGAGTATTTCATAACCACCCACGGCGCCAGAAAAGGCATGGCTGATACCGCGTTAAATACCGCCAAGGCCGGATATCTGACCCGCCGCCTAGTGGACGTTGCTCAGGACGCGCTTATTACTAAAGAGGATTGCGGCACCAAAGAGGGCATAAAAGTGAAAAAAGAAAGCGTTTCGGGAATTTCGGTGCCAATCTCAAAGAACATAAAAGGGAGAGTATTGGCCGAGGGAGTGAAAGACGAAGAAGGGGGTATTCTCTACAAACGCGGGCACCTGATTACCAAAGACGATGCCATTAAAATTGAGAATGCCGGCGTACAGGAGGTGTTTGTCCGCTCGGCCCTAACCTGTAAAACCGCATACGGCATTTGCAGGCTTTGTTACGGACTTGATCTCGGACGCAATAAACTTGTGGCTCTCGGCGAAGCGGTCGGAATCATTGCCGCGCAGGCTATCGGCGAGCCGGGCACGCAATTGACCATGCGCACCTTCCACGCCGGCGGAGTGGCCGGAATTGACATCACCATGGGACTGCCGAGGGTGGAGGAAATTTTCGAAAAGAGAGCGCCGAAAAATCCGGCCATTGTGGCCCACTCAAGCGGAGTGGTATCCGAAGTAAAAGATTCGGGCAAAGAAAAAATAATTAAAATATTGGAAGACGCGGGGGAGGGCAAGAAGGTCGGGAAAGAAGTGGAATATACAGCCCTCTTCCGCCGTCAGCCGCTTGTTAAAATCGGAGACAGGGTCGCCCGCGGGGACCTCTTGACCGACGGCTCGGCTGAAATCGGCGAAATATTCAAATACGCGGGGAAAGAAGCAGCGGAGGAATACATCATTAAAGAAGTGAACCGCGTTTATGAATTAAACGGCGCTTCAATTTCCAGAAAGCACATTGAAGTCATAGTCCGACAGATGTTTTCGCGCAAGAAAATCAGGCAGGCCGGAGATACGAGGTTTGTTAACGGCGAAGTGGTAGAGAATGTGGAATATGTCCTAGAGAATGAGCGGGTCAAAGAAAATGGCGGCGAGAAGGCGGTTGGAGAAACACTAATTTACGGCATTTCCGAAGTTTCGCTTTCCACCAAAAGCTGGCTTTCGGCGGCGTCATTCCAAAATACAACCCGCGTTCTTATTGCAAACGCCGTAAAGGGCGGAGTGGATTCAATTCGCGGGCTTAAAGAGAACGTCATTATCGGGCACTTGATTCCGGCCGGAACCGGGGTGCGCCATAAAAATAAAGAGGAGAACGAGGAAGAAGAGTAAAATCAGGATATAGTGGGTAGGAATTAGGAATTAGGAGACTTTTTGCGACGAATCAACTAATTCCTACCTCCTAAATCCTACCAACTAAACAGATGTCTTCATCAACAGAAGAAATCAAGGAAAGGTTGCCGATAACGGACGTGGTTTCTTCGTATATAAAGTTGGAGCGGGCGGGGGCAAACCTTAAGGCCCGCTGCCCGTTCCATAACGAGAAAACCCCTTCTTTTATCGTCTCGCCCTCCCGTAATACTTACCACTGTTTTGGTTGCAATCGCGGAGGGGATATTTTTTCTTTTGTGGAAGAAATAGAAGGGGTGGACTTCAAACGCGCCTTAGAAATTCTGGCCGACCGGGCCGGGGTCGTTTTAGAACGCGCTCGCCCAGAATTAAAAAGCGCGGAGCAGAGAGCGTACGGCGTTCTGGAAGAGGCCACTTTATTTTTCCAATCTAATCTCAACAAGAACAAAGAAGCCCTGGACTATATCAAGAGCCGCGGTCTCTCCGATGAATCAATTGAAAAGTGGAGACTGGGGTATGCCGAGAATGGGTGGCGGGGGCTGCTCTCGCACCTGAAAGAAAAAAAATATAGCGAAATTGAAACCGAGTACGCAGGACTTATTATTAAAAACGATAAAGGATATTACGACCGTTTTCGGGGGCGAATTATTTTTCCCGTTGCCAATGCTCAAGGCAAGATTGTCGGTTTCTCCGGACGCCACTTTATAAATAAAGATAGTTTGGAATCGGACACGGCCAAGTATATTAATTCTCCCGAAACCGCGCTTTATAATAAATCTCGCGTTCTTTACGGTTTTGATAAGGCCAAACAAACGATTATGCGGGAGGACAGCGCGATTTTAGTGGAGGGACAAGCGGATTTGGTTATGTCGCATCAGGTCGGGCTTAAAAACACAGTGGCATCATCGGGTACGGCCCTTACGGAAGAGCACTTGAAAATGTTAAAACGTTTTACGGATAACATCGTGATGGCCTTTGACGGCGATGAGGCGGGACTTGCCGCCTCCGAGCGGGGGTTCAATTTAGCCCTTTCGTTTGGTATGGATGTGCGTGTCGCCAAAATCCCGCTTAACACGGACCCCGCGGAACTTGCCGCCAAAGACCCGGATGCTTTAATCAAGGCGGTGAAGACGGCCAAACACATTATTGATTTTTATTTGGACTCGCTCCTTGAGCGCGGATACGATGCCCGCCGGCTGAAAACCGAAGTCGGGAAAAGAGTATTGCCGTACATCGCCATGGTTCGCAATCGTATAGACCAGGCCCACTTTGTAGGCATAGTGGCAAAAGCACTTGGCCTCGGAGAAGAGCCGGTCTGGGAAGAAGTGAAAAAGATTGAAATGAAAATTTTTGAGGTCAAGAAAGAAGAGAAATACACCGAAACGCCAGCTACCAAAAAAGAGAAAATTTGTGATAAAATAGCAGGAATTCTCTATTGGCAGGAGGAAAAAGAAACCGAAGAGAGACAGATTGATATTTCCAAAGGACGAGAACGCTTCAAGGTATTATCAGATGGTGCCCCAATAGACGAGGCAAAAAAGAAAGACCTTATTTTACAGGCAGAAGTGCATTACCAAGGGAGTGAAAATTTGGCAACAGAACTGGAAAGATTGTTTTTAAATCTTGAGCAGGAATTGCTCGAGGGAGAGCTAAAAAAGGTCATGGCAGACCTTAGATTGGCCGAGGGGGTCAAAGACGAAGAGAAAGCTAGGACGGCGCTTGAAAAATTTCACCAGATTTCAAAAAAAATAAACGAGATTAAGCAGAAATTTAAATACGCGTAAAAAAATGAAAAATAAAAAAGTAAAAATTAAAAAAAGGGCTATGAAAAAACCGACAAAGATTAAAAAGCGAATTTCGCTTAAAAAAAAGACATCTGCCAAAAAGGGCAGGGCCCTTACTGCCAAGAAAGAGCCCAAAGCAAAAAAACTCGGAAAGAAAGCACAGGCAAAGGAAAACGCCGCCCTGACCCTTATTAGCAAAGGAAAAAAGCGTGGATTTGTCACTTATGACGATATTTTAAAATCGTTTCCGATGATTGAAGGCGATATTTTTTTCCTGGACGCATTGTATGAGCGACTGGCGGTCGCGGGCGTGGATGTGCTTGAAGGAGGTAACTTGCTTGATTTGGATGAGACCGAAAAAACGCTTAAGGGTTATGCTAAAGAAGGTTCTTCATATGACTCCATTCAAATGTACCTGAAAGAAATCGGCAGGTACCCCTTGATTTCAGCCGCCATGGAGAAGGAATTGGCAAAGCGTATTGAAAAAGACGATATGGAGGCTGTGGATTTGCTGGCTAAAGCGAACCTTCGTTTGGTTGTTTCCATCGCTAAAAAGTATGTTGGCAGAAGCTCTGACCTGACGCTTCTTGACCTTATTCAGGAAGGCAATCTCGGTCTTTTTAAGGCGGTGTATAAATTTGACTGGACAAAGGGATATAAATTTTCAACTTATGCCACTTGGTGGATTAGGCAGGCTATCACTCGCGCCCTGGCCGACCAGTCGCGCACCATCCGTATTCCGGTGCACATGGTGGAAACTATTGCCAAGTACAAACAAGTGGTCAGGCGCCTTAGCCAGGATTTGGGACGTGACCCATTACCCGAAGAAATCGCCACTGAGATGGGCGTGGAGGTGGGCAAAGTTCATATTATTGAGAATATCAACCAAGACACGGTTTCGCTTGAAAAACCCATTGGAGACGACGACGAGAAGTCAACACTCGGCGAATTTATAGCCGACGACAAAATTCTCTCGCCGGACCAAGACTCCGCTCATCGCATTTTGAAAGACCAGATCGGAGAAATTTTAAACGACCTCTCGCCCAAAGAGCGGAAGATTTTGGAAATGCGCCACGGTCTGGTGGACGGCATTATGCACACACTTGAAGAAGTGGGGCAGGAGTTCGGCGTAACCCGCGAACGCATCCGCCAGATAGAGGCCAAAGTTCACGAAAAAATCCGCCAGCATGAGAAGGTGGAAAGACTCCGCAACTATTAACCGACAATTTACCCGCCCAAGTTTTGACTTGCCTGCCTGAATTTCAGAGAAATTTTGGCAGGTAGACAAAATTTTGGCGGGTAAACAACTTACAACCTAAACTATTACGATATATCGTAATAAATATCCATTCTCTAATTCGCGCGAATTAGAGAATAGTTGAAGAGATGGGTTATAATTAAAATGTTAAAAACTTTTCATGCTTAAAATCGGACAAAAAGCGCCGGAATTTACGCTTCCGGACCAGGACGGCAAATTGCACAGCTTGGCCGACTATAAAGGGAAGCGGGTGCTTTTGTATTTTTATCCCAAGGATGATACACCGGGGTGTACTACAGAGGCATGCGCCATCCGCGACACTTTCGGAGATTTTCAAAAGATGGGGCTTGTGGTGCTCGGTGTTTCGGGAGACGACGTGAAAAGCCATAAAAAATTCGCCGAAAAATATAAATTGCCGTTTCCTCTCCTTGCCGACATGGAAAAGAAAGTTCTTAAGGCCTACGGAGCCTGGGGTAAAAAGAAATTTATGCCTGCCCGCCGAAGCGCAGGCGGTGGCGGGGGCAAAGAACATGAGGGTATCCTCCGTACCTCGTTTTTGATAGGGGAGGACGGCAAAATTTTGAAAGTGTATGAGAACGTGAAGCCGCCCGAACACGCGGCCGAAGTGCTCGCAGGCGCCAAATAAAAAAAAGAATGACAAAGACAGAAACACAAAATACCAACAAAGGCCCAAGCGAGGAGCTTGTTCGGCATATTTCCGCCGTTAAAAATGAGACAGAGTGGATGTTGGAAAAACGCCTCGCTTCTTACGAGCTTTGGAAGAAGACATCTATGCCAAGCTGGGGGCCTGATTTATCGGGGCTTGATTTGGAACATATAGAGTATTTCGTTGACCCCAATTCACCTGAAACCGACAAATGGGAAGAGGTTCCCAAAGAAATCGCCGAGACGTTCGCGAAACTCGGTATTCCCAAAGCAGAACGGGAATATCTAGGTGGAGTGGGGGCGCAATATGATTCCGGCGTGGTTTATCATCACCTCAAAAAATCTTTGGCCGACAAGGGGGTAATTTTTGAAAATATGGACGTGGCTCTGCAAAAATATCCCGACCTAGTGAAGAAATATTTTATGACCGATTGTATTCCGATTACCGACCATAAATTCGTAATGCTTCATGGCGCGGTTTGGAGCGGGGGGACATTTATTTATGTTCCTAAGGGGGTTCGCGTGGACATGCCTCTTCAGGCGTATTTTAGAATGAACCGCGAGCGTAGCGCCCAGTTTGAGCATACGCTCATTATTGCTGATGAAGGGTCGTACATAGAATATATTGAGGGATGCAGCGCTCCACGCTACCAGAGCGCGTCGCTTCACGCCGGATGCGTGGAACTTTTTGTCCACAAAGACGCGCACATAAAATATTCAAGCATAGAGAATTGGTCGCGAAATGTTTACAATTTAAATACCAAGAAAGCATTGGTGTATGAAAAGGGGACTATAGAGTGGTTTAACGGCAATATGGGCTCGTGCGTGACCATGCTCTATCCGTCGTCGGTTCTTTTGGGAGAAGGCGCCCGCTCGGAATCTCTGGGCATCGTCCTGGCGGGCGAAGGCCAAGTCCAAGACACCGGCTCAAAAGTTCTCCATCTTGCCCCCAACACCACATCCAACATTCGCTCAAAATCAATTTCCAAAGACGGCGGGATTTCCAACTACCGCGGATTCGTTCAAGTCGGCAAACGCGCGGAAAATACTCGTTCTACGGTCACCTGCGACGCGCTGATTTTAGACGACAAATCCCAGTCCAATACCTATCCAACAATGAAGAATGAGAATGATAATGTACAAATTGCTCACGAGGCTCGGGTTGGTAAAATCGGGGACCAAGAAATTTTTTACCTTAAATCGCGCGGCTACACCGAGAGCGAAGCCACCCGCCTTATCGTTTCCGGCTTCATTGACCCCATGATCAAAGCCATGCCCCTTGAATACGCATTGGAGCTGAACAAATTAATAGAGTTGGAAATGGATGGTAGTGTTGGGTAAATCTAATGATTATATGATTTGGTTTCTAACAAGACGCAGTATTTTATCTAAGCTTTATAAAATGAGATGGGAAGTTAGAAATGAAAATGTATCTCTTAATAGGAAAGTTAATATAGATGATTATACAAGATGGAAGCACGGTATTTCTAGGAATGAATTTGAAAGTCATTTAGGTCTTGAAATTTTTTACAAAAATAAATTTACAATATTTTTAACAAATATATATACTAAATTTAGACCTAAATATCATGTCACATATGGTTATAAATCTAAAGACATTATAGAACTGAAAAGAGCAATTTCAAATATAGGTAAAAATATTGAAAGAGCCGCCGAAG
>ERZ1292623.4236-Hain-H51-01um-R1-4236-length-11829-cov-4_pt1 | contig 11829 bp, 9 predicted proteins | sample MGYA00564398_ERZ1292623 | MGnify/ENA primary metagenome ERZ1292623 (study PRJEB36523, sample SAMEA6512633) | groundwater metagenome | collected 2019-01-07 | study: AquaDiva: Metagenomics assemblies of 32 groundwater samples | reverse complement strand
GATAAATCTGGAAGATTTTCTATTTTGAAAATTCATACTCGGGGAATGCCGTTGGCTAAAAATGTTAAATTGGATGAAATAGCGTCGGTAACTCATGGATTTGTTGGGGCTGACTTGGAATCTTTAGCCAAAGAAGCAGCAATGGTTGTTTTAAGAAAATATTTGCCTGAAATTAAATTGGATCAGGAAGAGCAAATTCCTCCAGAGATTTTAGAAAAACTTATTGTTAATCAAGAAGATTTTACTAATGCCCTGAAAGTTGTGAGACCCTCGGCAATGAGAGAGGTTTTAGTTGAAACTCCAAATGTAAATTGGGAAGATGTTGGTGGGCTTGATGAAATTAAAAAAGAATTAAAAGAAGCTGTTGAGTGGCCAATGAAATATCCTGAAAGTTTTATTAGAATGGGAATTCGTCCGTCGAGGGGAATCTTGCTTTATGGACCTCCAGGAACAGGAAAAACACTTTTGGCTAAAGCAGTTGCAAAAGAATCAGAAGCAAATTTTATAACTGTTAAAGGGCCTTCTTTGTTAAGTATGTGGGTTGGAAAATCCGAGGAAGGAGTTAGGAAGATTTTTGAAAGAGCAAGACAGGTTGCACCATGCATTATTTTCTTTGATGAAATTGATTCTTTAGCAGGAAAAAGAGGAATGGATTCAGGATCAAAAGTTACTGAAAGAGTTTTGAATCAGATACTTGCTGAGATGGATGGTTTAGAAGATTTAAAAAATGTTTTAGTTATTGGTGCGACAAATCGGCCAGATATGCTTGACCCTGCTGTTTTGAGACCAGGAAGATTTGATAAAATTTTATTAGTTAATGCTTCTTCTGAAAAAGGAAGAGAAAATATTTTAAAAATTCATACTGCAAAGATGCCAATTAAAAATAAAGAGAAATTAATTAAAGAGTTTGCTAAGAAAACAGATGGATATACTGGTGCGGATTTAGAGGCGCTTGCAAGAGAGGCAGCGATGTTATCTTTGAGAGAAAATGTAGAAGCTAAAGAAGTTAAAAAAGAACATTTTGATGAAGCTTTGAAAAAAATTGTTCCAAGTGTTACAAAAAATACAATTGATGTATATAAAAAATTAGAGGATAATTTTTTGAGGTCTGCAAAAGCAGCTATACCTAACGGGAATAGTTATTTGGGGTAAATTCTCTACAAATGTAATAATCTTTAAAAAAGTAGTTTTATTGAGTATAATTATGAGTGTTAAACACAGACTTGATAGTAGGAGTGATGAATTTAAAAGAGATTTTTTATTACATACAATTTTTGCAGCAGAGCCATTTTATAGTCATTGTAAACATTTTCTTATGCCTGTTAATCCAGCAGAATTTACTAATTCTGCAGAAGCACAGAAAGTTTTAGAAGATTTAAGTTCCAACATTATTACTTATCCTGAAATTATAAGGAATTTAAGAGATTGCCTTCAAGCAAGGATTAGTCCTGAAATTACTTCTTACTTACTTCAAACAATTGAAGAAGGATATGATAGATTAGAAGAAATTGCTAGAGGAAATGTTAAAGCTTCTTGTGATCAACCAGCTCCCAGTTATGTAAGAAGAAGTCCAGAATATCAAGCAGAAATAAGAAAGGTTGCTAATTATCCTGTTGTTTGTTTGAGGTAAAATTATTAAGACAAACCTTACAAGAATTTTAATATCTTAACTTCTTATTTCCAAAGCTCTATTTATCATATCTTTAACTTTTACGATACTCGCGGGCTTTATTAAATAACCAAAGGCCCCATTTTGCATGGCTTTCTTATCAATTTCTTCATCTCCACCATAATCTAATACAAATGGAAATTTTACTAATCTAGAATATCTTTTAATTATTTCACTACCCGTTATCCCTGGACGCATATCATTATCGATTAATGCAATTCTTACTCCAGTTAAATCTTCTCCTAATCTTTTAACTAAACCTTCTCCACTTTCAAAAGCTTCTATTTCAAATTTTGGAAAATAAGCAGATAAACCTTCTTTAAGAGTAATTCTTATACTTGGAGTATCATCTGCGATTAAAATTTTATCCATTTTATTTTTATTAGAGTTCTCTAAATGTTAATAAATCTTTTTCAGCTATTGCTTCTTTTTTTAAATTATTATTTCTTTTTGTACTATATAATTTTTTTTGTACTTGATTTGTTCTATTGTTTGTTTCATAATAAATCAAGAGTTCTGAAGTATTTAAGTCTTTCTTATTGTTACTTTTATAAAGTGGTTACTATTTTTTCTTTTCCATCTAAAAATATTGTATCTTCTGCTTGTGCTACTTTTGATTTTGAAACTTCAACTAATTGAGGAAATTGATGAATAATTTCTTGCTCTTCTAATTGTTTTAAAGCAATTAATGCTTTTGTTCCAAACTTTTTTATTAACCATCTTGAACAAAATGGAAGAGCATCATATTCTTCAGAAATAAAATCTAGAACTTCTCTTGAAATTGGGCTTCTCGTGTTTTTGAAATTAATTGCCATATAAATTCCAGAAGGTTTTCCATCTTGAACTTTCCCGCTTCCTGTTGTTGTAAAAGGCTCGATTGCATAAAGTCCTTTTTTTAGAATAATGTTTTTGTTATCATTGATATTTGGTATTGTTATTCCCGCATGCAAATTATATTTTTCCATTGAGTGTCCTGAGAGATTTACAATTGGGCTTAGTTTTTCTTTTTCAATTGTTTTTTGAATTATACTTCCAATTTCTGAGCTTGTTTTTTCTTCTTGAAATTCTTTAATTGCATTTTCAAGTGCTTTTTCTGCTGTTAAAATTAATTTTTTATTTTCTTCTGAATTTTCTAAATCAATTGAAAAAGCAGTGTCAGCTGTCCAGCCATTTATGTGAACTCCTAAGTCAATTTTCAGCAAGCCTGTTGCAAGAGTTTTATCATCATAATTTGGAGTATAATGAGCAGCAATTTCATTTATAGATAAATTAACTGGAAAGGCAGGTTTTCCTCCAAGTTCAATAATTTTGTTCTCTATTTTTTCAGCTATTTCTAATAAAGGCATATTATGTTTTATTAATTTTTTAGCATATTCTTTAGTTTCTTTTGCTATTTTTCCTGCTTGAATAATGTTTTGGGTTTCCATATAATAATTGAATAGAAATGCTTTTAAAATGTTTTAGTTTTTGAAAAATATGGAAGATAATTATAATGAGGGGATTTGGACAGAGCAAGAGTATAGAATATTTGAGGAAGTTTTAAATTCAAGGTTAGTTGAAGATAAGCAATTTATTCTTGAAAGAGCTGAAGATTTTTATAATGTGATGAGAAAAGCTAGAGGGGAGAATTAATATTTAATTGAGGAAAATTTCAGAAATATTTAAAAACTCTCTCTCTCTCTCTCTCTCTCTCTTAATAAAATGAAAAGAGGAGTATTAAGTTTAGGAATTTTGGTTCTCGTTGGTATTTTAGGAATTTCTATGATAAGTGCAGATTTAACTTCAGGATTAATTTCTCAATATACTTTTGAAGGAAATGCAGAGGATAGTAAAGGAGTTAATAATGGAGTTTTAGTTGGAGATGCTAAAATAGTTGATGATTCTGTAAGAGGAAAAGTTTTAAGTTTGGATGGAAATGGAGATTATGTTGAGATTCCTGAAAATTTTGATTTAAGTTCTAATCAGTTAACAATTTCTGTTTGGTTTAATTTAAAAGAACATAGTATCGTAAATGGACAGTATGGAGTTATAGGACATAAAAATCCTTCCTGGACAAATCCTTTTTATCTTTATTTGAGAACACAGAAAGATAATGAAATTGCTTTTGGTTCTAATGATTATATTCGAGGAGTAAATGTTGAAACAAATAATTGGATTCATATTGTTGGGGTTTATGGAGATAGAAAATTATATTTATATAAAGATGGAGTTTTAATTAGTTCGCAAAGTTCAAGTGTTCCGAGATTTAGTCCAGTCCAAGATTTAATTATCGGTTATATGCCTACAGTAAATTCTCCAAAATATTTTAATGGAAATTTAGATAATATTAGAATTTACAATAGAGCCTTAACTGCTTCTGATGTTAATGAATTATATACTTCTGAAAGTAGTGGAAATGTTGGTCCTCCAAGTTCTGCTTGCGGAGATGGAGCTTGTAATGGAAATGAAAATTGTTCTACTTGTTCTGGAGATTGTGGAAGTTGTGTTCCTTCCTGTGTTCCTAAAACATGTTCTCAATTAGGAAAAACTTGTGGAAGTGTGGATGATAGTTGTGGGATAATTTTAAATTGTGGATCAAGTTCAATTTCTTGTAGTCAAACATTTGGAACTTGTTCTGTAACTGGAACTAAAACATGTCTTGCAGATGGAACTGGTTATGGAGAATGTGTCACAACTGATCCAATAATTGCAAATTGTGCTGGAAAAACTTGTGGAAGTGATGGTTGTGGAGGGGTTTGTGGAACATGTGAAAATGGAAAGAATTGTATTAACGGAAATTGTATAACTACTTGTGTTGATAGTGATGGGGGATTGAATTATACTATCGAAGGAAATATAACTCAATATCCTTCTGGTTCTTATTTTTTAGATATTTGTGCTAATAATACGAGTAATATTTTAATAGAAACTATCTGTAAAAATGGATCAATAAGTTCTGAGGAGCACCACGATTGTACTTTAGATGGAATGATTTGCAAAGGTAGAGTTTGTATTAATTCTTGTATTCCTAAAACTTGTTCTCAATTAGGTAAAACTTGTGGAGGTGTTAGTGATGGTTGTGGAGGAAGTTTAAATTGTGGAAGTTGTGCAAGTGGAAGTAGTTGTCAAGATGGTGCTTGTATTGCTGAAACTCCTTTATGTCAAGGTTGTTCAGTTGGAGAAAAGTGTTATTTACAAGGAATTAGATTTCCAAATGAAAGAGGAGATTCTCTTTATTGCGATATTGATGATGATGCCAAATTACAAAAAGATATTGATGAAAGTTGCATGAATAATTTTGAGTGTAAAAGCAATACTTGTTCAAATAATAAATGTGTTGGATTAGTTGAAGAGGTAAGAGCTCAGGCAGGATTGCTGACAAAAATTTGGTGCACTATTATTCATCCTATAAGCAAAGAAAAAAGATGCGTTTGCATTGCAAATGATGAAACTAAAACTAGTGAAGAATACACCCTTTGCTTAAATGGTTAAAATGAAAAATGGAATTAAAAAAAAACTTATTTTGCTGATTAGTTTTGTTTTTTTAGTTTTAACTTTTTCTGTTGTTTATGCTACTTCTTCTGGATGTGAACTTGAAGGAAAAAGCTATTCTATGGGGCAGGAGTTAGTTGTTGGAGGAGTGCAAAAATATTGTGATATCGACGGAGAAATCAAATTACAGAAAATAGATGGAGATGTTTGTTATAATAATTTTGAGTGTTTGAATAATCTATGTTCAAATGGAAAATGTGTTAATTTGTATGGAGAAGTTGAGAAAAAGGGGGAAGTTATTCAGGATATTGAATCTGGAAAATTTGAAGGTGAAGTTTCTGTTGCAACTTTAAAAGATGCTTATCAGTTAGGGGAACAGATAAAATTAACTGATCCTCCTTCTGGTGAAAATGTTATTATAAAAGAAGGTGTAGAAAATGAAGTTTTTGTTAATAATTATTTGCAACAAGATAATTTGGGAATGGAAGGAGAGCAGAGAACTTTGTGGGATGAAAACGGAAATTTAATTTCAGGAGAAAAATATGCAGGTCCAGATTATAATGGTTATATTATTCAGTTTAAGGAAAAACCAGTTTTAGAAAAAAGAGCAAATGAGTTAGATTATATTAAAGAGGTTAGATATAAATCTGAGAATACTTTTTATCGTTATACTCTTGGGTTAGTAACAAATCAAGTTGCAAATTCTAAAGAGAGAAATCTAGAGCAAAATTTATTTAAACAAGAAGAGAAAGTTTCTGTTGAGCAAGATAAAGCAGAAGCAAAGATTTTAGATAAAATAGAATCAGTTTCTGAAGCAGGAATAACTGGAAGAGCAATAGATGAGAGTTCTGGAGAGTTAAATATTGAAAGTAAATTTACTCAGGCATTTAATGGAATTGTTTTAAATGTTTCAGATGCAGAGGCAAAAGAAATAGAAAAATTAAAAGAAGTTAAAAAAGTTTATCCAAATTATTTAGTGAATATCACTCTTAGTGATTCTGTTCCATTAATTCAAGGGGGAATTCAAGCAGGGCAATTAGATGTTGATGGAAATGATTGTTTAATAAGTGGAAAAGAGTGTTTAACTGGAAAAGGAGTTAAGATTGGAATTATTGATACTGGGGTTGATTATACTCATGGGGATTTGGGGGGAAGTGGAGGCGAAAATATCACACAAGCAGATAAAATAAGAGATTCTCCAGATATCTATGGAAATAAAATAGTTTGGCATGAGTGTGAGGATTATTTTTACAATTGTAATGTTTATCTTTATGATATATTTACAAACAAAATAGAATTAATCTCTACAAATAATTCATATTATAATGTTAATATAAATCCAAAAATTTATGGTAATAAAATTGTTTGGAAAAGTTACCAAGGGTTTAAAGGTGGATCGTCATATACCAATACTTATAGATACATTGTTAAGGATTTTGATACTCATGAAGAGAGTATAATTTCTTTTAATTCTTTAAAAGAAGGGTTTGATTTAATTGGTCAAGGTAATGAAAAGTATAATCTTTATGGAGATTCATTTATTCTTTTAGTAAATCTTCTTAATAGCTCTTCTGGAGAAGAAGTTGTTCCTCTTTTTTTATTCAATATATTAACTGGAGAAAAAACTGAAATTACTAATATTAATTCAAGATATTTTAATGTCTTTGATACTCTTACTATTTATGGGGATAAAGTTTTTTGGGCAGATTCTTCTGATAATACCTTGGAGAATTCTAAATTTTTTGAATATAATTTAGTTACAAAAGATAAAAAAGAAATCTTTAACTATTCCTCTTTTTTGAAGAAGTCTGGAAATTTATCTTTAGATCAATATACTAAATTACTTTTCTATGGGGCAGACGTGTATGAAAATAAATTGTTGCTTACTATTTCTGGATTCCGTTTATATCTTTATGATTTAGTTACAGAACAATTAGATTTTTTAGGGTTTGATGCGAATAATGCAAGAATTTATGGTGAAAATTTAGTTTGGCATTCTAATCAAAAGATTTTTCTTAAAAATTTGGATAGTAGTAATCTAAAAATATCTTCACTTTTAACCCGAAAAGATGGACCGGAAATTTTTGATAAATTTGTAGTTTGGGCAGATTTTAAATATGGTGGTTATCAATGGAGTGATCCCTCAGAAATTTTTATTTATGATATTTCAACAAATCAAGAAATCCAAATAACCGGAACTGATGTTACAGATATCTCTGATTTATTTCCAAATTCAAAAGTCGTTTCTGGCTATGATTTCTCAGACAATGATGCTGATCCAATGGATTATCAAGGACATGGAACACATGTTGCTGCAACAGCAGCTGGAAATGGGGTTTTAAAAGGAGTTGCACCTGAAGCTGAAATTTATGCTTACAAGGTTTTTCCTAATTCCTATGCTAATGTAATTATTTCTGCAATTGAAAGAAGTATGAATCCTAATCAAGATGGAGATTTTTCAGACCATTTAGATATTATTAGTTTAAGTTTAGGTGGACCTGGAAATCCAGATGATGCAATGAGTCAGGCAATAGATAATGCAGTTGATAATGGAGTTGTTGCTGTGATTGCTGCTGGAAATGATGGACCTTCAGAACAAACTATTGGAAGTCCTGGAACAGCTAGGAAGGCAATAACTGTTGGAGCAAGTTACAAGACTAATTATCAAAGTTTTTGGTGGGATTGCACCCCTGGAATACAAACAAGTTGTGGGACTTGTAATTCTGAAGGAAAAGTTTTTTGTAAATATTGGAATGACGGAGATCCCTCAACAGATAAGATAACTTCATTTAGTTCAAGAGGAAATGTGGTTTGGGACGATAATTCTGGAAATAGTCAAATATTAATTAAACCAGATATTGTTGCTCCTGGAGCTTTAATTTGTGCTGCAAGATATGATTCTATCTTTCCAGAAGGACAATATCCTTATTATCATCCCTGTGTTGATGATAAACATGTTCAAATGGCTGGAACATCAATGGCAACTCCAATTGTTTCTGGAAGTGTTGCAATATTAAAACAAGCTCATCCTAATTGGACACCTGAAGAAATTAAAGCAAGTTTGAAAGCAACTGCAATTGATTTAGGTTATGATTCAAAGACTCAGGGAGCAGGAAGAATTAATTTAAAAGAAGCTGTGAAGTTAGAAGACAATTTTTTAATGGCTGTTTTAAATCAAGTTATTTTATCTGAAGATTCTATCGATATTACTGGAACTGCTAAAGGAGAAAATTTTAATTATTATGAAGTTTATTATTCTCAAGTAGGTGAAGAGAGTTGGAATTTAATTTGTTCTGGAACTCAGCAAGTTGATAATGGTGTTTTGTGTGCTAGATTTGATTACGAAAATTTTGATATCGGAGTCTATAAGATTAAGTTATTAGTAAAGGATCAATTTGGTAGTAATTTTGAAGATCAGAATTTCTTTTTTGTTTTTAGGGAGTCAATATTGGAATTGAAATCAAAAATACCTCTTTCTGGTTCTTCTATTAATGGGGCACCAATAATTGCAGATATTGATTCTGATGGTGAGAATGAAGCGATAATAATTGCAGAGTCTAGAAAGATCGCTTATGTTGAAAAGACTGGAGAAGTAAAGGAAATTAACCAAATGGATTCCATCGGGGATGGATTTATTCCAACTATTTATGATTTGGATAATGATGGTTTTTTAGACATTGTTGGTATTGATAGTTATTATAAAAAGATAATAATTGTAGATGTTAATGGTAAATATATTAAAAAAGATATCTCTAATAATAATTTTAGAACAGAAAGCGTGGTTATTGCAGATATTGATTCTGATGGCGAGAATGAAATAATTACTGTTGGTGCAAATAGGTTAATCATTCTAAACAAAAATGGAGAGTTTAAATATAACTTTTTGTTTGAGGATTGTTCCCCTTCACAAAAGCTCGCTATAGGAAATTTAGATAATGATCTACAAAATGAGATTGTTATATTTTGTGGAAATTACTTATATAGTGTTAATGTTAAAAAAAATATTCTTGAATGGTCATACGCATTGAAAGAGTCTAAATCTACCTATCTTTTCTCGGATATTGTTTTGGGAGATATAGACAATGATACTAAACTAGAAATTGTGGTTGGAATTAGTGAAGGTAATACGAATGGATCTCTTTTGGTACTTGAAAATACTGGAGTGAAAAAATGGCAGTTTAAAAATTCTCTCCACGAATCTTTTAATTCTATAATCTTATCTGATTTGAATAATGATAATAACCCTGAAGTTATTTCTGTTGGTTATCAATATAACCTTAGTGGTGGTCTAATGAGGGTTTTTGAAGGAGATGGAAATCTTTTATTTACTCGCCATTTAAAAAATATTATCCTTGAGGATGCTTTCCCGAAACAAATTGTTTCCGGAGATATTAATAATGATGGAATTAAGGAGATTATTGTTACAAGTCATCTTGCAAACGGAGATAATACTGGACTTACTCCAGTGTTTATATTTGATGGGTCCGGAAAAATAGTGGATTTATTTAAGGTTGTTGGTTGGGGATTGTTTGTTAACATGGGTAATTATGATAATTCTAAAACAAATGTTTTTATCCAGACGTCTCATTTTCCTACTCTCGATTATCCAGAAGGTAATTCCTTAAATATTTTTGGGGTTGCTCCGGGAGAAATTGGTGATAAGGATTTTGGGAATATGGACTGGCCAATGTTCCAACATGACCCCCAGCATACAGGATGTTATGATTGCGATAAACAAATAGAAGAAAGACCTCAGTCAAAGATTGTTAATAATGAAGATAAAACAGCTATGAGAAATTTATTAATTAAAATACAAAAGAAAAATAATGCTGAGCAATGGATTGATTACTCTGAAATTGTTAATAAAAAAGTTTCTATTCCAGCTAAGGGTCTTGTTAAGTTAGATATTGGAGAAGACAGCAATGGAAATTCAGTTTTCTCTGGATTTAATAATTTAGATGTTTCTCTTAATGAAGTTGGAACTTATAGAATTTATGTTGAATTTGGAGGAAAGAATTCGATTAGTAATGAGTTTAGTGTTGGTAGATAAAGAAATAGTTATAGAGTTGTTTATAGTTTAATCTAAAAAGTAAGATATAGAAAGGTTTTATAAACTATAGTTTACATATCTAAACTATGATAAATCTATATAAATCTGAGTTTAGTTTATTACAGCAAGAAATTTTTAAATTTCTATCTATGCATGCAGGAGTTTCTTTTAATGCAAGAGATTTAGCAAAGTCACTCCATAGAACACAAGCTGGTATTGTTAAGGTTCTTTCTGGATTAGAGGAGAAAAAATTAATTAAAATAAAAAAAGATAAATATTCTGGAAGATGGTCAATTGAATTTAATCAAGATAGTTCAAAGGCAACTGAGCTAAAGAGAGTTGAAAATTTAAGAGTTCTTTATGAATCTGGGCTTATTAATTTTTTAGAAGAAAGTTTTCCTGGGGCAACAATTATTCTTTTTGGAAGCTATTCTCGAGGAGAAGATGTTTGGAGCAAGGAAGATGAAGGGCATAAGTCAGATGTAGATATTGCAATAATCGGAGTTTCAGAAAAAAAAGTGAATTTAAAAAAATTTGAAGAATTGTTGAAAAGAGAAATTTTAATTAATTTTTATCCTTCATTTAAAGAGATTCATAAGAATTTAAAAGAGAACTTGTTAAATGGTATTTTATTTTCTGGAGGTATTGAGTTATGAAATTGCCAAAAGAATTTGATTATTATCTAAATAAAGGAATAATCAGAAAGGTTAGCCCAGATAAGTCTAGAGCCGAATTTTTAATAAATGAGTCTAATTTATCATTGGAAGGATTAAATGAGCGAGTTAGAATTATTGGAATAAATGAAAAAAATGCAAATTCAATTATAAAAGATTGTTATGATATTTTAATGGAGCTAGTAAGGGCAAAACTTCTTTTGAAAGGCTACTCTTCCTCTGGAAATTATGCACACGAGGCTGAAATTTCTTATCTTAAAGAAATTGGTTTTATAGAAAAGGATATCTCTTTTTTTAATGAATTAAGGTATTTTAGAAATTCTATAACTTATTATGGAAAAATTTTAAATAAGGAATATGCCCAAAAAGTTTTTTATTTTTTAATTAAAGTTCTGAAAAATATGAAATGAAACTAAACTTGAAAAATATTCTTTGGGGTATTATCGCTGTTTTAATTTTAATTGGGATTTTTATTCTTTCTTTTACCTTAAAAAATGAAAAATCTATTGATAAAGAGGATATTAAAGAAACTTCTCAAGATTTTTGCAATATTAAAGATGATTGTGTTCCAGCAACTTGTTGTCATACTGATTCTGTTATAAACAAAAAATATACTCCTATTTGTGATGGTGTTTTTTGTACTCAAGAATGTAGTGGAGCATTAGATTGTGGGGCAGGAAATATTGATTGTGTAGAAAATAAATGTGTAATTATCCCAAATAATTAAAAAAAAGAATTAATCTTCTTCTTTTTGAATAATAATAGTGTTTCTTCCTAGCTTAACTCTTCTTTGTTTTGGTATAAAATTAGATATTTTTTCTGATGATGCTTTTCCACAACCCCAAAAATCATTTTTATATTTTATTACTTTAAATCCTTTTTCTTGTTCTGGAGTTTTTAGTTGAAGTTCTTCTCCTTTAAGGTAAACTTCTGCTTGTTTGTCTGTTAGTTCATAAATCTTTTTT
>ERZ1292623.4234-Hain-H51-01um-R1-4234-length-11831-cov-9_pt1 | contig 11831 bp, 8 predicted proteins | sample MGYA00564398_ERZ1292623 | MGnify/ENA primary metagenome ERZ1292623 (study PRJEB36523, sample SAMEA6512633) | groundwater metagenome | collected 2019-01-07 | study: AquaDiva: Metagenomics assemblies of 32 groundwater samples | reverse complement strand
AAGCATAATCTACATCTATAACTCCATTTGCATTACATCGTGGGCTTATTCTATTACCTACTTGAGCAGAGACTAAAATAATTCCCAATAGTAAAATTCCTATTCCACCAGAGATTAATAGTTTTTTATTCATTTTATAAGGGGCAAACAGAGCCTATTGAGATCCATTGCATTTTTCCATCGTTGCATATTGTTAAGTAAACGCTTGTTGCATTTGGAGTTAGAGTTGACCATGCTCTAGTATTGTTGTTCCAATATATAATTGTATTGTTTACTGAAGGGTCTGTTGAAAAAGAAACAGTATCATTAAGGCATTTTCCACTGCCTGAAATGCATAGGTCTACAGTAGCATTAACATATCCTGTAACATTAATACTCTTTCTAAATGTAGAACTTCCATTAACATCTAAAGGAGCTGTGGCATTATGAATGGGAGCATTTTGAGTCTCTGATATTGCAACCCATCCTTGATGATTAATCCCTAAACCAGGATTATTTCTTAACAAATTAGTATTATTTAAATTTGAAACTAAATGAAATCTTCTAACTGTACTATCAAAGCCCATTTGAAAATCATTATTATTTCCAAATCTAAATTTATTGTCATTTGATAATTTAAAGTCAATTGCCCATGCTAAAAGATTAAGCGAATTTAATCCAATAACATCAGCCCAAACATTTGTAGAACTTGAATTTTGCCAATTAAAAGTAAAGCCTGTTTCTTTTCCAGTTGTTGAATATCCCATTATTGAAGTATTTCCACTTGAATGATATTTTGTTAATGTTCCCGTATAATGGTTAGATGTAACATTTCCAGTTACATTTAATCCCTCTTCTTTAAGAGTTGCTAACTTTGTCTGATTCGCATAGAATGTATGAGAAGCTCCATTATCTGTTGTATAATCTAGACTTCCTGTAGAAATTCCAAAACCGTAATTTTTAACCCACAAAGCAATTTTGTTTGGTATTCCATTATGAACTGCAAAATCATCTGAAAAATTAACTTGATTGAAAGTTACGTTTGAACTTTTATTAAGAACTTGATTGAATGGATTAACAGCTATCGTTTGATTGTATAACCATTTACTTATTGGAGTTGCATTTTTTAAATAAATTTCTCCCGAAACATTCAAGTTCCCATTTTCATAGAGGCTTAATAAAAATGTTTCATTACCTCCACCACCTGCTTGTCCTATTTTATTAGAAATTACAGAAAATACAGGGTTAAAAATTGAACCTCTTGAGTCTAGTCTTAAGAAACCTCCTAATGCACTATAATTCCTATATCCTGATTGATTGTAGTTTATTCCAAAGTCCAATAACTGACCAAATACTTCTTGTGTTATTGCTGGATAATATTGTTGATTCCATCTTAAATTGTTTGAAATATTTAAATAATTGAAAGTTGCGTTACTTGTTGTGTTTAAATTTTGATTGAATGGATTTGTTGTACTGGAGCTTATATTGGTTAATTTAGAACCATCTCCAATAAAATAGTTTCCAGTTATTTCTCCGGTTATATTTGCATTTCCAAAAACATTTAATCTTTGATTTAAAGTTACATTATCTAAAGAAGTTTTATTACCAAAACCAAAATTAAGCTCTGGAGTTATTCTTAATCCATAATTCCAAGTTGTACCGTTATAAAACCATAACAAAAAATTGTTTGTTAAGTTAAGAGATGTTTCATTTCTATGAGCAAATTGCCAAATTTTATTATTTAAAGAATTGAATTGTAATTTTGCAAAATTAAAAGTATTATCTCCTAAAAATTTTAAATTTAGATCACTTACATTAACAGTATCAAAAGTCACGTTACTTGTTGTATTTAGTACTTGATTGAAGAGATTTGTTGTTACAGTTATATTTGTAATTCCGCTTCCATCACCAACAAATTTTTCATCAGTACTAACATTCCCTGATGAAATAATTTTTCCATCTCTGAAAATAACATTGCCTGCAGAAACAGAACTAATAAAAAAAGAAAACATTAAAAGAATAACAACAAGTTTTAATCCCTGCCTCTTCATAAATATAGTATCCTTATTCTCTTTAAATACTTTTTTATTATAATATTGCATTTTGATATAAACCTCCTGTGAAGCATAAATTTCCATTAGAACTTATATAACTCATATTATGGCCAGTAGTATTTTGAATTAAGAAAGAATCTATTGTAGGATTGCACGAGCCAGACTGGGCAGAACAACTTCCAGATTCTAAACATAGATTCCCACTAGGATCCATATAAGCGGTAGAGTTATCTGTTGAATTACTTATAACTAAAGATCCGCTTGGTGCCACGCAGTTGCTCGATATGGAGCAAGTTCCTTTAAGGGCTATGTTTCCCCAGTCTCCAAGCCATGAAACATTAGAACCACTTGAGTTCTGAATTATGAACTTATTAGTATCGTTAGGAGGTGCGGCGCTTGTTGTATTGGTCCAATATGCTAGGTTGTTAGTTTCATTTATCTCATCTACTTCATTATAAATATCTACTAAAGCAACAACAATACTGGAATTACTAAGGTTTGCGCTAAAGTTGAAGACATAAGTACTGCTTGCATTTAGAATGCTTAAGAAATTAGAATTATCTAATGTGCTATCGTCAAATAAATCTAAAAATATGTTAAGAGCAGAAGCATTGCCTGTATTTGTTAAGTTTACTAATATTGTGCTATTTCCTGTAGAATTTGCCAAAATAGTTAAAATTGGTATAAGATCAGGCAATGGAGGCCTCTCAAAATCAAAATAGCTGATTGATGGGGTTGCATATCTCTCAAATTCAGAGTCTATGGTTTCTCCATTAATTATTAACCTTGATTCACTTACTTGATATGGTCCGTCAATTCCTCTGGAATATGCATCAGAACCATTTAAGCTAAGTGTAACAACTCTATCTCCAGTAGTTAAAGACTCGTTCTTTGTTAAGGTGGCTACGTAATTATCATAAAGATCGTATATTTCAGCTTCAACCGTATAAAGAGCATTTGACTTAACAACTACTGTGAAATTAAATTCAACGCTGTCAGTTAAGTTATCAGCATCTGTATCTTTAAATGAGCTATTATAGCCCTTAAAGTAAGATGTTTTGGCAAAAGTCTCGTAATTATAGCTGGAAGTAAGGGTAGCTATAGGGATATTTTTCTGGCCAACTGATAAAGAGGTAATATTATACGCTCCGTTATAATGTGTTGATTTTATAGTCTCATTATCAAAGTTAAAGGCAATAACATTAACTCCAGTGCTAATAGATTCTGTCTGAGTTTTTGAAATAGAAGAATTCGTGTTGTATTTTAGAGTCAAAGTAACATTTTCTGTTGAGGCGAGGGTAGAATTAAGACTAACGTTAACCTGCAAAATATTATTGTTAAGATTTGAATTGCTTGTGCTTACAATAGAGTAACCGGGATCATAAGAGGATATTACTCCTGTAGTGCGGTTGGTTTCCCTATAAACCAAAATATTGTTGGAATTGTAGACTCTAACAGTATAGTTGAAGTTAGTTAAACCAGAAAGAAGATAGGTACTTATATTTACATTAATGAGGGCCCCCTGAGAAGTTATACTTCCGCTACTCTTTCCAGAGATAACATTTCCAGAGTCTTTCACATCAATGTAAAAAGTATAAGTTCCGACAGTTACATTTGATACATTAATATCAAAAGAGGCATAATTTCCCGTCTTGTATGCTGTAACATTTCCTATATCGACTTCCTCACCAAAATAATTGTAATTGTAAGAGTTGACAAGTGACTGAATGTCAATAGAAGAAACTAAGGGCATGACTAATAGAAATGATAGAATTAAAATTATATATTTCTCTTCACCTATTGTTTGTAGTTTTTTCATTTAAGTGAAGCTTAAAGCTCTTACCCCCGTTAGAACGAATGCAATTATAAAACTGATAATATAATTTATAATGTAAAAGCCAATAGAAACAAATAGTATCTTTAGTTTAGAAGATTTTCTAAAACTTTTATTAAAAGATATGTCTACAAAAAAGCAGATTAGACCACAAAAAAAGGATACAAATAGTGAGAAAATAAGAAAGTAATCTTTAGCATTATTTTGAGTCTCAACTACAAAATTAAAATTACCAGAAATTGTAAGTAAAATTAAACCAATTATTATGCTATAAAGTAGACCCTTCGATAGATTTAAACCTGTAATATGTGAATAAATTCTAAAATAAAATAAATGAATAATTCCAAAACTAATTAAAGCAATATAAAAGATCGGCTGCCCAGAGAACTTGCCAAACATAGAAAGGATAGAGAATATTGTTATAGCTACATAATAAAGAACAAAACTTTTATCCATTTCTCAACTCCTCAATTATTCTATTTTTAATTAGATTTTTATCTTTTATATTTACGTGGCTATCGGAAAAACTCCCACTAGAAATGAAGTAATTCTCATTTGAGCTATTTACTCCTTGTAAAATTACAAATAAGTCATCACTTGGAACAACACCATCGTGATCTGTAACAGGTAGTTCTCCATAGTAAAGTCTTAACTTATTTAGATTTAAACCGCTCAGGCTAAAATTGCTGTTGGGATCGATAGATAAATCATTATAGAGATCCATCAAGTTTCTTGAGATTTTATCGCCTCTTGGGAACAATCTTGCCAATACCACAATATCAGGTAAAATCCCTGGTTCAAATGCTCCAACAACAAAAAGAGAATTGGTATAATCGCGCATAAGAATATGATTTTGATTAATTCTGTTCATTGCTAAATTACCTGCTAAACCGGGAGGAATATGGTTTATTATGAATGTACGAGATACTAAACTAAGGAATGTTACTTGGTTTAGCTCCCCCGGACAAGCCACACCAACAAAAGTATTAACAACATGAGCACCAGAGTTACCTTGCAAACTAACGAGCTGATAATTCCCTGTTTGTAAATTCTGTACCCAACCTACATTACTTTTACCTGTAGTTTGATAACTCTTTAACGACGAGAGTGCAGCTCTACAACCATTTGAATGACCAACATAATCAAGAGTTATCTTTCCTGTGTAATACTGCACAGCCCCAATTAATGCAGGCCAATAATCATCAACAAGGTTTTGATAAGTATAATCAAGAGCAGAACTATTTTCAGCAATAGGTCCGCCAGTCATTTCAATTTCCCAAGTGTCCCTTCCTTCGTCCCTTGCTAACTTGTTAGCCAAACCTTGTTGATTATCATCTTCCCATACATCAAGGTCACTAAATATCCCTCCGCTTAACACAACAGGCCTTGTATTATTGGCTGCTAATGTATTCTTATAATTATCAGAAAAGTCGCTATTTACATTCTTTATTCTTAATGTGGTTGGATTTGCGTTTGTTGTGTTTACTAATCTTATTGCTACATCGTAAGTATTTCCATTTAATATTTTTTCAGTGATGTTTCCGAATTGAGGAAGATTCACATGATAATAAGGAAGATTCTCTGAATTGTGCAAAAAGTCATAAACTCCGATGGCAGTCAAATCATTCCAGTCTAGAACTATTCTTGGCTTTACTGCTGTGCCACTAAAGTAAACATTGGCAGCAGATCCTAATTTTTTGACTGCTGCGATATCTCCGTCAATGTCAGAGCCAATTGCTGCAACTACGGTTTTTCCGCTTGATCTAAATGAACAGATAGCACCAGTGTAGGGATTGTCTAATTGTTTACCATCTATCCAGACCTGATTTTCTCGTATAGCGCAACCTTGGCTGGTAGTTTGTTGTGTTGGAGCGTAAGTGCTTAATCTTCCCACAGAATAAATTATCTGTGAATTAGATAAACTTGTTGGCTCAACAAAAGTCTCCATGAATTCTCTTATCTTACTATTTACTTCTGTAAATCCTGTATTTATATCTAAATATCCATTCGTTCTTCCAAAAACAACTCTTCTCACATAATTATTTGTTTTGGGATCTTCGCTTACCTGATTATCCGGATCTACTTGTACTGTAACATAAATTACTTCATCAGGATTGGATGAAAGAGTAGCATTTGTTGAAACAATAGTATTAGGAGCAATATTAATTGTGTTTGTCTCAGTATCTTTGATTAATCCGTCTGTTCCTATTAAGTTAAACCTAACTTTTAACCCGTTAACATTTTTATTCTGTGAGTGCACATCTGCAAAGACACCTACAGTTGTTGTTTGACCAGATTCGCTATAATTAGTATTAACATCGCTTTGTGATATAAACAGATCCTCATCAGTTCTACATACACTACAATCAAACTGTATTGCATCATTTTCCCCATTATAGTCTATTGCCACGTTTCCACTTCCGCATAAAGTATTATCGCTACATTTGACTTCTATATTATTAGCTGCACCACAACTGACATTATTTACTTGTATATCTCTAAATCCCCCACTGTTTGTAGTTCCCTGTAAGTTACTGCTAAGATATACCTTAACTCCGCTAATTGGACTATTCTGAGAAGTAAGGGTTTTTACTTGGATTGTTCCGTTACAAAATTGTCTTTGAAGGCAAGGGTCATATCCTGCTTGTTGATGGCAGTATTGGCCTGCAGGGCAATCATTATCAGTATCACACTCGCAATATTGGTTACTTCCATCTTTACCATTAGGACAAGATGGTGCCCCAGTAGAACACTGTTTTGTTCCAGAATCCCATGTCAGTCCAGAACAACAACTAGCGAGTTCCGCAGCGTATTGTCCATTAGTTGCACATGAAGATGAACAAACGGCATTAGTAGAATTAGTTCCCCAGCAATAATTGCCAGTGCATTCTCCCCTACAATCGCAACTTGCACCATTGGCCTGATCCAAACAAGCATCACAGATATTTGCCCTATTTGTACAAGTGTATCTAATTGAGAGTCTTGGTTTATCTTGGCTATGAGCAACACCTCTGTATTGAACTTCGTTTGTCACTCCTGCTGTTTGAAATCCAGAAAGTCCTATAATAAATGACTCATTATTATTTATTACATTTGTAATAACTGCATTGCCCTCTGTCCCTGCAGGATTAAATATAACATTCATGGCATTAACAATAGGATTTGTAACAAGCCACCACCTATTTGTCCATATACTTGAACCAGCTGAAATATCATCTGTTTTATTAAACAAATCATCTAAGTCCCGAGGGGTGCGTGGAGCAAGGTCTCTTGGATAATGCTCATCAATAACACCAATTCGAAGATCATCATCGGCGCTCGAAGCATATTCAAGGTGGTCATACAATTCAACAGTAAAACCTTCATAAGATGTAGCGCTTCTTAAAATACTTCTTGCTGTACTGCTTACAGCATAAGTTACTATCGCCCTTTTATATCTATTTTGCCCAAGACCAAAAAAGTTTCCTGTAGATAATATAGGTACTGTTGAAGTGGAGCTACCATAACCCCATGTAGCTATTGTCCCATTAGTCCAAACATGTTTCCATATATAATAGTCAGATCTTGCATTTTCAGTGCTAGTGTCAGGATCAATGGCCATAGGATATACCCTGCTGGAGTCGTTTAGCCATGCAAATGGTATAGTAATCGAGATAATCTTATTTTCACTAAGAGAGTTTACGACATAAGTCAATCTCTGAGAAGATTCATTAGAATCAAAAACAATCGGTTTAAGAATAAAATAAGAATCATTCCCTTCAGAGTTGACTCCTTTAAGCATACTGATGTTGGTTTCAATAGTATCTTCGGCTAATGGACTAAATATTATGTTACCAGTCTCATTTTCTTCTCCAACATATATGCTAGCAGAAGTATTAAATTCAAAATTAATGTTAAGGTAAACTGTTCCAGTAAGGTTTGGCTGCGGAAGTATTGAATTATTAAGAATAGCCATCTCTTTCTTTAATAGATTGTTCATATAAGTGTATTTTAAGTCCAGCCCGCTTCCAAAGATTGATGGATACAAAAAGCTGCTCCCATTAACGTAACCTGTTACATTGACAGAAGCATTAGCAATTACTTGTTCAGTTGAGCCATTATAATAAGTTAAACTGATTGGAGTGTAAATAATATTGCTACCATTATGGTAAAATTTAATCATTCCATTCTGATTGTAATTATCATAAAAATCAGCAAAATATACTCCTTTTCTGACACAATAATCGTAATCGCACCCAGTCGAAACAAGCGTAGTATTGATTGGGTCAAAAGCAGAACTATTAAAATAATTTATAGGCTCTGAAGCCAATTCAATATAATATGTTGAGTTAGTCTCATTGACTAAATATAAATCAAAGTCTATGCCTCTGTCGGTCAAGTTCCATCCGCTTCTGTTTAATTCACTAGCAAAACCAGTCCCATTTAAAATATCCTCTCCAGGATCTTCCTCGGCAATGGTAAGAGTTAGAATAAAAACAGACAGCAAAAGAAGGGATAACGATAAGAATATCACACTCTTGCGCATAATAGAAGATATTTCTATTATTTATAAGGGTTGTGTTAAGTATTAAGTTAGTTACCCAATAGCACAACCATCATAGGAAATACAGAGTGTAATTCTAGTGTTTGATATATTGAGTATTGCTTCAGGCATAGGCTTATTATAATCTACAACAACATAAGTAAAAGTTACCAGTGTCTCAACAAGAGCAGGAATATTTGGAATATCCCAGGTAACTGTAGCTTGTCCATTATTATCTAAAGTGCCTTGAGAATTATTTAATCCCACACTTCTTGGATTATAAATTGATTCAAATAATCCGCTATGTACAGAACTATTTAGAGGGATAACTCTGCCATCGCTTAAGTTATAACCAGTACCATTAACCAACGTAGTGTCATGGCCTACTGCAAACATTAAGATATAATTATTATTTGCATATTGAGGCTTGTTAATAGTAAATGCCACTGTACTTCCAGGTCGTGCATCTCCAGAGAATTCAAGATCATAATCAGATTCGGCAGAGACTAAAAAAACAAAAAGTATCCCAAGTACTATAATAAAGCTAATTCTCATAAAATAAAAACTATACTGGGGTATATAAGTCTTTTCAACAGGGTCGATATTTGAAATAGTTTGGTGTAAATTTTTGATGAATTCATCAAAAATAAATTGATAGAATAATCGTATTAGCTTAGCTTTCTGAAGTTGTTTTGAGGTATTCTATAGTATAATAATCTATAAATACTTAAGATGTCTATTAGATATATGAAAATTATACCCTTAGAATTAAAAACAAAGCTTAAAGTTGAGGGAATTAAAGGATTTATCAAGCGCAAAGTTACCCCATTTGGCACGAGTGCCAAAGTTGATTGCCCAAAAGAATATCTTTGGCACGATGTTTATCTTGTAATATTAGAACATGGGATTAAAAAAAGACTATCGAAGGTCTCTTGAATTAATTGAAGCTCAAGCAGAGGTAATTAAAAAACAGGGAGAGGCAATTAAAAAACAGGAAGAGATAATAAAGAATCAAGATAAGATTATTAAAAATCTTGAAAAAAGAATTGAAGAGCTTGAAGCTTTTGTCAAGAAAAAATCTGTGCCATCCTTTATCAAAAAAAATATCAAAGAAGAACCAAAACAATCTGGGCAAAAAGAGGGACATGTTAGATATTCAAGACATGTTCCTGAAAGGATTGATGGGGTAAAAGAACACAAATTGGACAAGTGTCCAATTTGTAACGAGCCTGTGAGTGAAACCCAAGAGATAAGGGAAAGGATTATTGAAGATATTGAAGAACCTAAAACAAAGAACACCAAGCACTTAATTCATAGGCATTTTTGTAAAAGATGTGATAAAATTGTTGAGCCACAAATTAATGATGCTCTTCCGAATGCAAGATTTGGATTAAAATTAATGATGTTAGTATTGATTTTAAAATTAGATTCAAGAATACCGAGCAATAAGGTTATTTCATTGTTGAGTTCGGTATTTCATATTAAAATCAGCGATGGAGAAATATATTCCATATTAAACCAGTTATCAAAAGGATTTGGAGATTATTATGAAACTCTTGTAAAAAAGATACGAGATGCATTAACAAAACATATTGATGAAACTTCATGGAGAATTAATGGACAAAATAATTGGCTCTGGATTTTTATTAATAAAGAAGTTGCCTTGTTTGTCGTAGATAAACATAGAAACAGTAATGTGCCTGTCGAAGTTCTTGGAAATCAGAAAGATAAATTTGTAACTACGGACAGATATTCTGCGTACAATGTTTTAGTGGAGAAAACTAAATGTTTACAGCAAGTTTGCTGGACTCATCTTTTGAGGAACTCAAAAGATTTGACAGAACATTATAGTGAGGCAAAATATATTCATAAAAGAATGAAATATATTTACAAGAAGGCAAAAGAAGGAAAGACCTCAAAAGAAAAACTTCTTTGCTGGATTGACTTAATCGGAAGCAGAACATACACAAGCAAAGAAGTTTTTAGGTTTGTGAAAAGCATTTGCAGAAATCATCGAGAAAATTTATTCAGATTCATAGATAATCTAGAGGTTAATCCTTCGAACAATCTTGCCGAACAAGGATTAAGACATGCAGTCGTGATTAGAAAAGTTTCTGGAGGAAGCAGAAGTGAAAATGGAGCAGAGACCACATCTAAATTACTGTCAGTTTTGCAGACTGCAAAACTGCAAAGCGAAAATTACATGAGTTTTATGGGTAATCTACTTCAGATGCCTAAGTAGATACATACACAGTATCTCCGCATGAGTGTTAATACTATAAAATTAATCCAAAAAGCTTAAATATATAACCTATCTATTAGATAGGTATGAAAAGAGTAAAAATTATAGAAAAATCAAGCCTTACGTTAAAAGGAATAAAATGCTTTCTAGAAAGAGAAGTCAAGCCATTTGGAACAAGTGGAAGGATAGATTTTCCAAAGGAATTTATCGGCAAGAAAGTTTATGTGATAATTGCAAATGGATGAAAGTAAAACAGTCTTTAATTTAGGAATATTAAAGCACTTCATAAATAATTCTCTCGGATTAGATTATGAATCTAACAAAGTTACAGGATTTGAACTTCTAGACTCAATTATTAACTCGTCTGCATATAACACTTATGTAGAGACTATCGGAAACAAAGCAGACACTCTTTACCGTCGGATAAATGAATCTCCAATAAGCATGACTACTCATGCTTATCTAAATTACATTAAGAGAGTTTCTGCAAAATTAAAGCTTAATGAAAAAGAAGTTATTCTTGCTTTTGATTATACTGATGAAGATTTCTATGGAGACGTTCAAGGATTTGATATTCATGGATGGACTGGAAAAGATGGAATTACTGGAAAGTTTAAATTTCTCACTTGCAGTATAATCTCCGACGATATTCCTGAAAAGATACCATTAATTTCTATCCCAATTAAATTGGGACACTACAAAAGTAGTGTAATTATCTACTGCTTAACTTTAGTTAAAGATTATATTGGAAAGGTAAATTTAATCTTGTTTGACAGAGGTTTTTTTGATAAAGATTTGATGTATGAATTAACAAAGTTAAACTATCCATATTTGATTTTTGTACCAAAACATAAAGACAAAAAAGAAATACTCTGCTCAATGAAAATCGGAGAAATGGTTTCTATTTATAATGATTTTACCGTTAATAAAAATAAAAGTAAATATTATGGAGAAAATATCCTTGTCTTTCTTAAACAAATCTATGATCCAAAAAGTGAGAAGAATTATGACTGGGTGTTTGCAACTAATGTAGAAGAAATGTTACTTGAAAATTTGATTGTAACTTATAAGAAAAGATGGAGAATTGAAACTCAATTTAGAGTGCAAGACGAAGCAAGAATAAAATGTAAATCAACAGATATGAAAATAAGATATTTCTTTTTTATTTTTGAGCAAATGCTTCAAACAATTTGGATTTGT
>ERZ1292623.4232-Hain-H51-01um-R1-4232-length-11833-cov-4_pt1 | contig 11833 bp, 15 predicted proteins | sample MGYA00564398_ERZ1292623 | MGnify/ENA primary metagenome ERZ1292623 (study PRJEB36523, sample SAMEA6512633) | groundwater metagenome | collected 2019-01-07 | study: AquaDiva: Metagenomics assemblies of 32 groundwater samples | reverse complement strand
TTAAGCAGATATATACTTCCACTAACAGTTATGGGTGCAATAGCAGTAGGATTTTTAGCAGCACTTGCAGATTTGACAGGAGCTTTAAGCAGAGGTACTGGAATTTTATTAGCTGTTATGATAATCTATAATTTATACGAATCTGTTGCACAACAACATATGATGGATATGTATCCTGGATTAAGAAAAGTAATGGGTGAATAAGATGGTATTGAATTCATTTTTCAACGCAATTTTTGGGTTTATTGTAGATAAGTCCCCTGTTGGAACTGTTTTGATAGTCTCATTTATATTAACATTAATTGTAACACTAGTCTATAAACTTACTACAAATCAAACGCTTTTAAAAGCGTTGAAAGAAGAGATGAAAACTTTAAGGGCTGATATGAAATTATATAAAAACGATCATTCAAAGTTAATGGAACTGCAAAAAAAATCTATGGAAAAGTCAATGGAGCAAATGAAACATACAATAAAGCCAATGATAATTACATTCATACCATTAATTTTTATATTTGGTTGGTTGAGAGATACTTATCCTGCAGAACAGATTATTTTGAAATTTCCATTTAATCTCCCTAAAATGGGGAGTAGCTTAGGTTTTGGTTGGCTAGGTATTTATGTTTTATCGTCAGTAATATTTAGTATAATCTTAAGGAAAATTTTAAAAGTGCATTAAAATAAACTTTTTGAAAAAGTTTAAAAATGTAATTAAAAATAAAAATAATAAAAATGGTAGCTGGAAGATTTAAATCAAGAACATTCCGTAGAGTTTTTGTTAAAACCCCGGGTGGAAAAACTAAAGTGCATTATAGAAGAAGGAAATTAGGTAGAGCTATATGTGCAGTATGTAAAAAACCTTTACACGGTGTTCCAAGAAAAATCCAATCTGAATTTAAAAATTTACCAAAAACTAAAAAAGACCAAGTAGACCTTACTCTAATCTATGTAGTAGTTGTATGAGGGAAAAAATTTTAGAAAAAGTAAGGAGTTTGTAAAATGTTATTAGATGTAGGAAGAATTTGTTGTAAAACAAGTGGGAGAGAAGCAGGAAATTATTGCGTAATAGTCAATAGGATTAATGATAATCTTGTTTTAATAGATGGTTATGTTAGAAGAAAAAAGTGTAATATAAAACACTTAGAACCTTTAGATAAAATAATCAAAGTTGATAAAGATACAAATAGCGAAATTATAAAAAAATTAATCAAAGAATCAGGATTAAAAATAAAAGAAAGAAAAATTAAAAGAAGTCCTAAAATGGTTAAACAAGAAGCGAAAGAAAAACATGAGACAAAAGAAGCAAAAAAACCTAAAGAGATTAAAAGTTAAAATATGTCCTATCTGCAAATCAAACAATATAACTTTATATATGGGTGGCCAAATGGGAAATTATAAATGTAAAAATTGCGGTTATGTCGGTTTTATAATCTTAGAAAAGGAGGTTAAATAAAATAGCACTTTTAACAAATATACTTTATATTGCTGGAGTTGTAATCTTAATAGTTTTATTTATCAAATTTATTAAGAAAGTCTTTTTGGCAATATTCTTTTTAATTTTAATATTGATTTTATTATCATTATTATTTTTATAAAATGGCTAAAGAAAATAGAGATAAGGAAAAAGAACTGCAACAAAAATATTTGGAATTACAGTTAATTAATAATCAGATGAACCAGATGCAGCAACACTTAAATTTAATAGAAGCACAAATTCTAGATCTTAAACATTTAGAAAATAGTTTAGAAGAAATTAAAAATGTTAAAGAGGATACAGAAATTTTAGTGCCTCTTGGTTCTGGGACTTTCATAAAAGGAAAATTGATTGATAACAAAGAAGTGTTGATGAATGTTGGTGCAAATACCATTGTTAAAAAAGATTTAGAAGATGCAATCTCTATCATCAAGAATCAAGAAGAAGAACTTAAAAATTTAATAGAACAGGTTGAAAGAGAATTAACTGATGTAAGTGTTCAAGCACAGATAGTTCAACAAGAAGTTCAGGATTTAGTTAAAGAATAAAACAAAATTATTTAAACTTTACTTACTTCTTATAGTAAATGAATGATATTTTAAAATTTTACAGCAGAAAAGATATTCAAAAAGAACTAGTAAGAATATCTAAAGACAGAGAAGTTACAGTTAAATTTAATGATAGTTATGGTAAAAGACCAGACATATTACAATTTGAAAATGATATATTAGAATTAGCAAAACAAGGAGCTACTTCTTTTCATTTTTCAGAAGAACATTGGAAAAATCCTTTATCATTAAAAGCAGGCATGTCTAAAAAACAATTAGATGATTTAAGAATAGGTTGGGATTTAATTTTAGATTTAGATACTAGTTATTTTGAATATGCAAAAATAGCAGCTTTTTTAATAATAGATGCATTAAAATTTCATGATGTAGAAAATATTTCTGTAAAGTATAGTGGAAATCGAGGTCTTCATATCGCAATTCCTTTTAAATCATTTCCAAATAAAGTTAATAATGTTGAAACAAAATTATTATTCCCAGAAGGTCCAAGAGTAATAGCCTCTTATTTAAAAGAAATAATCAAAGGACATTTATCAAATAAAATTTTAGAGTTAAATTCAATAAAAGAAATTTCCGAAATAGCAAAAAAACCAATTAATGAACTTAAAAAAGAAAATAAATTTAATCCATTTTCAGTTGTAGATATAGATACAATCTTAATATCTAATAGGCATATGTTCAGATCTCCCTATTCCTATCACGAATTAACTGGTTTAATAAGCATCCCAATAAAACAAAATGAAATTTTAAAATTTAATAAAGAAGACGCAAATATAAAAAATATTAAAACTGATGTTAAATTTTTAGATAAAGAGATAGAGTTAGACGCAAAGCAATTGATCATGCAAGCATTCGACTGGCAACTTAAACAAGATAAAAAAATAATTGTTGTAAGAGAATTTATTACCCCTGATCAAGCTATTCCTCTAGAATGTTTCCCGGAATGTATAACTTTAGGTTTGCAAGGATTAAGAGACGGAAAAAAAAGGTTTTTATTTGTACTACTCGCTTTCTTAAAAAGCGTTGGATGGTCTATGCAAGAAATAGAAAATTTAGTTTATGATTGGAATAAAAGGAATTACGAACCATTAAAAGAAAATTATGTTAGATCCCAATTAAATTGGCATAAAAGACAAACTCAAAAAATATTACCTCCTAATTGCGATAATAAAAATTATTATGATTATGTTCCTATTAAAGGCGATAAACCAGTAGATTTATGTAAAGATATAAAAAATCCAGTTAATTATGCTGTTAAAATGTTTAGAAGATTTAAAGGAAAAAATTTAACTCCAAAAACTTTATAAAATCTATCTTATTATAAATAATGATGGGCAGGATAAAAACAACATTGGTTAAAAGGAATGTAGAAGATTTAATTAAAGAGCACGGTGATAAATTTAAAGATGATTTTGAAAGTAATAAAACAATAGTAGAAGAATTTTTACAAATAGCATCTAAAAAATTAAGGAATATTATTGCAGGTGCTGTAACAAGATCAATTAAAAAACAAAAATTATAGTCTTAAATTAGAGAAGACAGTAAAAATTTTGGAGGGTTAACAAAAATGGCAGAAGGGACAGATGAGCACACTGTATTCATCGGTAGCAAACCGTTCATGAAATGAAGGCAAGTTAATTCTTTCTTCACAGGATTTACATTACCGGTGTAGTGATGCAATTTACAACGCAAGGAGCAAACGAAGTTGCAATAAAAGCAAGAGGTAAATTTATTTCGAAATGCGTAGATGTTGCAGAAGTAACAGCTAAGAGATTTCTAAAAGATATAGTTGAATTAAAAGATATAAGAATAAACAGCGAGGAATTTGAAAACCAAGAAAAAAGGTTAATACGCGTTAGCACAATAGAGATTACACTAGTTAAAAAATAAATTTTTCTTTTTTTCTTATTTTTAAAAAGATTTATATAGGGTTATTATTTTATTTATCTAAAAAAGAGGTGAAGAATGCCTGATTTAATAAGCTTAATCTCTAATTTAAATTTACCATCCAATATCCTTTTTGACATAGCTATTATAATAATAGTCGCAACTTTATTTGCATATTTAGCTAAATTCTTTAAACAACCTTTAATTTTAGCATACATATTAACGGGATTGATAATAGGACCTTTTTATCTCGGTTTAATAAAAGACTTAGACGTAATAAGAGCACTTGCAGAAATAGGTGTCGCATTCTTACTTTTCGTAGTTGGTTTAGAATTAAATTTTAAGAAGATAAAAGAAGTAGGATTTGTAGTCTCTTTTAGCGGCATTATAAAAATAGTTATACTTTCTGGTTTAGGTTATTTTATAGCTCTGTTATTTTGTTTTGTAAAACTAGAAGCGTTTTATCTTGCCTCTATTTTAGCATTTAGCAGCACAGCAATAGTAATTCAATTATTATCTAATAAAAGAGAGATAGATACACTGCATGGTAAAATCTTGATTGGAATCCTGATTTTAGAAGATATAATTGCGATTTTATTGTTAGCAATATTATCGACAGAAACATTTAACTCTATAATATTAGTAAACTCTTTGCTAAAGGGAATCATACTTTTAATATTTTCGATAATTATTAGCACCTTTATTTTACCCAGCTTATTTGCATTTGCAGCAAAAAGTCAAGAACTTTTATTTTTATCAGCAGTAGCAACAGTTTTCTTTTTCTCTTTTACATCTTACTTTATAGGTTTTTCAATAGTAATAGGAGCATTTATTGCTGGTGTAACTCTTGCTAATCTTCCTTATAATCTAGATATCATAGGTGAAGTAAAACCTTTAAGAGATTTTTTCATGACTATATTTTTTGTATCCCTGGGAATGCAGCTGTCTTTTACTAATTTTAATTCTATTCTTATTCCATTGATAATATTTTTAGCTTTAATTTTGATAGTTAAGCCGATAATTATTACTTCTTTAGTTAGTTTATCAGGTTATAAAAAAAGAACTTCTTTTTTAAGTGGAATTTACTTAGCACAAATAAGTGAATTCAGTTTAATTTTAATATCACAAGCTTTTATCTTAGGTCATGTAAGTCAAGAATTATTTTCTTTAACCGTTTTAATTGCAATAATAACAATGATAATTTCTTCTTATTATATACAGTTTAGTAATAGAATTTATAATACTTTCTCAGGAATTTTAGGTATATTTGATAAACTTCCGACACATAGGGAAGAACTAGAATATTCCCCTGAAATTAAAAATCCAATTATTTTAATCGGGGGCCATAGAACTGGACGTATTATAATTGATACTTTAAAAAAATTAAAAACTAATTTATTAGTTATAGATTATCATCCAGATATAATCAGAATTCTAATGAACCAAAAAGTTCCTTGTATCTACGGTGATGCTACAAATTTAGAGATTCGAGAGAGAATCGATTTTAAAAATGCTAAAATGATAATATCTACTGTGAACGATAAAGAAACTAATTTAAATATAATTAAGTATGCAAAGAAAATAAATCCAAAAATAACAATATTTGTTTCAACAATACATATGCATGAAGCAAAAGAATTTTATAAGAATAAGGCGGATTATGTCATTTTACCCCATATATTAACAGGTGAGAGAATATCACATATCCTGGAAAGTTTAATTAAAAAGAAAAGTACTGTTAAGGATATAAGAAGATCGCATTTAGAGCAGTTAAATTTATTTTCTAAGAGATTTTTTCAATTAACTAAATAATAATGCCTCGGGCGAGAGTCGAACTCGCGATCTCCGGCTAACCCAATTATAACTTTATTCATGAGACCGGCGCATTAGCCAACTATGCTACCGAGGCTTAAGAAAAAGATCTTAATTAACTTATAAAAAACTTTTTATTTTGGATGCTATCAATTTTGATTCATTTTCTTTGTATTTTTTACCAGACCAATGTTTTAGTCCATCTCTTTTAAATCTTGGTATAATATGAAAATGTACATGAGGTATTAATTGACCAGCAACTCTTTTGTTATTTAAACCTAGATTAAAACCTTCTGCGTTTACAGCTTTTAAAACAGCTTTGGTAATTTTTTTAACTGCAATTATCAAATTTTTTAAAGTTTCTTCATCTGTAGTTAAAAAATCTTCATAATGTTTTTTTGATATTACTAAAGTATGGCCTTCATTTATAGGCATTATATCTAAAAAAGCTAATACATTTTTATCTTCATAAATTTTATCTGCTGGTATTTCTTTTTTAATAATTTTACAAAATATACAATCTATCATTTTAACCTTTTAGTATTTTAAAATTTTATTTTTTTAGTTTACGTGGACCGATGGGGAATCGAACCCCAAGTCCTGCCTTTTTCGGTAAAGATGCGTTTGCCTCATTAAGATAAGGCAGCGTTTTACCATTAGACTACCGGCCCTTAATATATGGACCAGTCGGGATTCGAACCCGAGGCCCCCGCCTTGCTGAGGCGATGCTCTACCGCTGAGCTACTGGCCCAAATTTATAACATCTAAATAAAAATCTTTTTAAATATGTTTCTGTTATAAAAATTATGCAAAAACAAGAAATGATTACTATCCCTAAATTAGAATATGAACGTTTGAAATAAATGATTGAAATAGATCTGAAACTAGTTGAAAAGATTAAAAAAAGTTTAGAAGACGTAAAACACGAAAGGATTTCTGAAATAAAACCTAAACATCTTAAGAAGTAAATTTTTTTATTTTTTATTAAAAGAATCTGTTGTGACATCCTCATTGCTAAGCTTGTTGTCCTTGAATCAATTTTCATTAACACATTAATTTATTATCATCATCAATCATCTTTCTATTAGACTACCATCTAAAGAAAGTAGATTTTCGTTTTTAAAAATTCTAAATTTCATAACAATAAAAAGAATAAATCCAAATTAAATATTTTTCTATTTAAAATTCTCATAACCTTTTTCTTCTAATTCTAAAGCAAGTTCCGGACCGCCGGACTTTACAATTTTTCCGTCTATCATAACATGTACTTTATCAGGCTTAACGTAATTCAATATTCTATTATAATGCGTTATTAATAAGCACCCCATTTCATTTTCCTGTTTGATTTTATTTATTCCATGAGATATAGTTTTTAAAGCGTCAATATCGGTTCCAGAGTCAGTTTCATCAAGTATTGCAATTTTTGGTTTTAATATTGCTAGCTGTAATATCTCTGCTCTCTTCTTTTCACCTCCAGAAAAACCTTCATTTAGATATCGGTCTGCAAATTTATTATCTATCTTAAGCACATCCATTTTTTCTCTTAAAACCTTATAAAAATCTAAAACTGAAATTTTTTCTCCACTGATAGAATTCAAAGCTGTTCTTAAAAAATTACTTACAGAAACTCCAGGAATCTCTAAGGGATGTTGAAAACCTAAAAACAAACCTAATCTAGCTCTTTTATCCACACTTAAATTTGTTATATCTTGTCCATTAAAAATTATTTGACCTTTAGTTATTTTATAATTAGGATGTCCCATTAAAGCACATCCTAAAGTAGATTTACCAGAACCATTAGGTCCCATTAAAGCATTAATCTCATTTAAATTAATTTCTAAATTAATTCCCTTTAAAATTTCTTTTCCTTCTACACTTACATGTAAATCTTTTATCGATAACATTTTTATTTTTTAATCTCGTAATTCAATATTCCGTTTTTTAAAGCATCTAATGAAAGTAAGGCACATTTAAGTCTTACTGCACTTATTTCTATATTCAATAAATTTAAAATATCTCCCTTTTTTAAATTTTTTAAATCTTCTAAATTTTTATCTTTTATAAATTCTGTAAGCATCGATGCCGAAGCTAAACTAATTGCACAACCTCTTCCATTAAATTTAATTTCTTTAACGCTATTTAAATTTAACTTAATTTGAATTTCAATTTCATCTCCGCACAAAGTATTAACCTCTCTATTTTTAATATCAAAATTTTCCAATCTGCCAAAATTTCTCGGATTTTTATAATGATCTAAAATTTGTTCTTTGTATAATGAATTTAACATTTTAATTAAACATACCCTTTACTTTTTTTAATGATTCAACTAAAATATCAACATCTTCTTTATCATTATAAATATAAAAACTTGCTCTTGAAAGACCATTTACTCCTAATAAAGACATTAAAGGCATTGCACACATATGACCCCCCCTTATTGCAATACCATATTGATCTAACATTGCAGATATATCATGCGAATGAATATTATTTAAACTAAAGGGTATTACTGTATTTCTATCTTCTAATGATTTAGGTCCATAAATTTTTATACTTTTTATTTGTGATAATTTTTCTAAAGCATATTTACTAAGTTCTTTTTCATGTTTCATAATTTCTTGCATACCAATTTCATTTAAATAATCAACTGCAGTACCTAAAGCTACGCCATCACATGCATTTGGGGTGCCAGCCTCAAATTTCCATGGAATTTCATTGAATTCTGTATCACTAAATTTAACTTCCTTAATCATATCACCACCATATAGAAAAGGTTTCATTGACTCAAGTAAATTTTTTTTACCAAATAAAATTCCTATTCCAGTCGGTCCTAACATTTTATGGCTACTAAAACATAAAAAATCACAATCAATCTTTTTTACATCAGTAATTGAATGAGGAACACTTTGAGCTCCATCAACAATAAACAATGCATCATTATCATGAACTATTTTTCCTATCTTTTCAATATTATTTATTGTACCTAAAACATTAGACATAGCTGTTACAGAAACAATTTTGGTTTTTTTTGTAATTAAATCATTAAGTTGATCTAACTTTAATTTTCCTTCGTTATCAATCTCAATAAATTTTAATTTTAAATTTTTTTGTTTTGCAATTTGTTGCCATGGAACCAAATTACTATGATGTTCCATCTGTGTTAAAATAATTTCATCACCCTCTTTTAAATTAGAAGTTAAAGAATAAGCCAACAAGTTTAAAGATTCAGTTGTATTTTTAGTAAATATTATTTCATTATGATCAGCATTAATAAAATCAGCCACTTTTTTATGAGCTTCTTCATATTTATATGTAGCCTCTTCGCTTAATTTATATATCCCTCTATGTACATTAGCATTATAATTTTCATAATACTCTTTTATAGCATTGATAACCTGAATTGGTTTTTGAGTAGTTGCAGAGTTATCTAAATAAACTAATCTATTTCCATTAATTTTCCTGTTTAATATTGGAAAATCTTTTTTTATTTTATTTACATCTAACATCTTTCTAAAATTAAATTTTTTATATCTTGGTTTAGTTCAGTTTTAATATTATCCATCATCGGATTAAAAAAACCTTCAATAATTTTTTTCTTAGCTTCTTCTTGCGTTAAACCTCTACTCATTAAATAAAATAATTTTTCTTAATCTATATGTCCTACAGTAGCACCATGAGTGCATCTAACATCATTATTATCTATATAGAGTTCTGGTATTGAATCAGATTTTGCATCTTTACTTAATAACAAAGTATCTTCTTTTTGATAGCCATTGCTTTGAAATGCATTTTCATTAATTTTTATACTACCCCTATAAATATTTTTAGCTTTGTCTTTTAAAACACCTTTAGTTAACATATTTGAAATTGTATAAGGTGCATTATGTATACTAGTTGAAAATAAATCAAATTGTTGTTCGTTAATGCCGAAAAACAAACCGTAATTATTTACACCAGCTTCTTCACCATTTAAAAAAGTTGAAACTTCTACTTTAGATAATTTACTTCCAAAACAGCAATCCAACCAATTTATTTTTGCATTTTTTTCAATAACCGCTCTTTTTACATCAAAATTATAGCTATCTTGATTTAAATTTTGTAAATTTATATAATTAACTTCAGAATTTTCTTTTACAATTATTTCTACAACTTTGCTATTAAATACTTTACTGCTAGAGGTAATCTTATCTAAAATAGTTAACTTAGAAAAAGGTTCTACTACTATTAATAAATTTTGTATTGTATCTTTATCTATCAAGTGATTAATTTGTAAAGGTACTTCAACCTCTGTATTTTTAGGTACATGAATAAAAATTCCATTATTGAAAAATGCAAAATGAAAAGCTTCAAATTTATTTAAGTTTTTAAAACACTTCATAAAATATTCTTTAGCTAAATCATATTTTTTAAAGGCAGTATTTAAATCTTCTATAATCATTTTATCAGATGGAGATTCTGGTAATTTAATATTATTATTAAAAACATTATTTAAATTTACATTATTAAAGCTAAAATCATCCAGATCTAACTTTATTGTTAAGCCATATCTGAAATTGGACATTTCTAAATTATTAAATTGATTAAATGCCTCTAATCTTTTTTCTCTAATCCAATCTGGTTGACCATTAGATATTTTTTCTATAAATTCTTTTGACATTTTACATTAATCCAAAATTCGAATAATAAGAATAAATTTATCCTAAAGAACCTTCTATTTCCAATTCAATTAATCTATTGAGCTCAACAGCATATTCTATAGGTAATTCTCTTATGATAGGTTCAATAAATCCAGATACTATTAATTTTGTAGCTTCTTCTTGCGTTAAACCTCTGCTCATTAAATAAAAAATTTGATCACCGCTTATCTTGCCGACAGTAGCTTCATGTCCTACATCTGCAGTATCATCATTTACTTCTATGTTTGGAATTGTATTAGATTTAGAAATGTTGTCCATCATTAAAGCATCGCATTGTACATTTGATTTCGAATTTGTTGCACCTTTGTTAATTTTAAGCACTCCTCTATAGGTTGTTATACCCCCATCTTTGCTAATGCTTTTTGCTTTTACTGTTGAACTTGTATTGGGAGCTAGATGATAAACTTTGCATCCTGTATCTTGATTTTGATCTTTTCCAGCAAATGCAATTCCTAAATAATCTGATTTAGAATTTTTACCTACTAACATACTAGAGGGGTACAACATTGTAACTCCACTATTATGCACAAGTACTCCATTAGCTATAAAATTATGATGATCTTCAACTTCAATATCATAAGTCATACTTTCTCCTATATAATTTATACTTTTAATTCTAGAAAATCTAGCGTAATCCTTTTCTTTTATACTTTTTTTCCTAATCGATTCAACATCTTCTCCAGAGATATTCACAGCATGATTATAATACTCTCTATCACCTTTTGAAGTTTTTGATGGGGTTTTTCTTTTATAAGTTAATACTTTTCCAGGATTTAGACCACACATTATCATTAGAGACTTTATATCTTCTAGTAAAGGTTTATTTGAACTTGTAAAAGTTCCTCCAACAACAATATTTTTTCTTTTCATATTCTTTCTTACATGACCATCAGAGTCTAGATAACCTTCTATAAAAGCTAATTTTTGATTTAGTGGAAGACCAAATATAAATTTTGGAACTCTTTTTGAAAGTGCACCTCCAGAAAAACCTAATTCTCTAATAAGATTACAAAACATTACAGAATTTATAGTAAGACATATACCTTTTTTCGTAGTTTTTGATTTAAGTACTTTTTTGATAACCGATTCTAACTTTTTTCTTATTTTATCAGTCTCTGGTACTGCAAAATACACCCTTCTATCAACTTTTTCATTAGATTTCCTAGATTTTACTTCTTTAGATATATAACCATCACCTAAATAAACCCCCAATAACCACATAAATTCCTCATCTGTTTTATCTGGAATATTTATAATATTTTTTCCATATTTTTCAATTTTTGGTAAATCAAATAATTTTCCATTATCTGGTAATAGATTTAAAGTACATATAAGATCATTATATCTAAGATGGCGTAACATTTTCCAAGATAAATTTTTATTAGATCTATCTACTG
>ERZ1292623.4231-Hain-H51-01um-R1-4231-length-11837-cov-10_pt1 | contig 11837 bp, 8 predicted proteins | sample MGYA00564398_ERZ1292623 | MGnify/ENA primary metagenome ERZ1292623 (study PRJEB36523, sample SAMEA6512633) | groundwater metagenome | collected 2019-01-07 | study: AquaDiva: Metagenomics assemblies of 32 groundwater samples | reverse complement strand
GTTTTCTTACTAAGCCCAGCGATAATATTAATAAGAGTGGTTTTACCGGCGCCGTTAGGCCCTAAAAGGGAAAAAATCTCGCCCCGGCGGATTTCGAGATTAACATTTCTTAACGCCTGAAAACCGTTAGAGTAAACCTTATTAAGATTCTTGATTTTGATAACTGGTTGTTCTCGCATGCGAAGTTAATCCTTTAAGCCTTAATAAATAATAGGTAGCAAGGAAACTAATGGCGCCGACCAATATCCCTCCTAAAATATCGGTTGGCCAGTGGACGCCCACTGCCACCCGACCTAGACCGATTAGGATGCTGCCCACAAAGAACCAAACTCCGGCTCGCCGATTAATTAACCAAACAGCTAAAACAACTGAGAAAAAGGCCATATGGCCGGAGGGAAAAGAACTAGTGGCGGCGTGATAAATAAGCGGTTCAAAGTCCATGGCGACGAAGGGGCGGGGACGATGATAATAAAACTGGATAAGTTCCGTAAAAATTCCGCGAGATAAGATGGTGGAGATAGTGACTAAGGCGGCGAAATAGGCACGGCGGCGCCAGTTCTTTTCTTTCAAAATGAGGATTACGGCAGCAATAGCTAAAATAAAAATGAGGTATTCGGCTAGGAATACTAAAAACCAGTCAAGGAGCTGGTTTTTATTAGCTAAGCTATAGAGCCAGGAAAAAATCTGCTGATCCATTACCGTCTAACATAAGGCAAAAGCCCCATAAACCGGGCGCGCTTCACGGCTCTTGCCAGCCGGCGCTGGTGCTTAGCACAAGTACCGGTGTGAATCGGGTCAATAATTTTGGCCTGACTGGAAGTAAATCGATTTATTAAATCGGTTTCTTTGTAATCAATATCCGCTACATTTTGCGAACAGAAAAAACACTGCTTTTTACGTTTTGCGCTCATGCCAAATTTGTTAAAATTTACGAGTTTTTATAAATGAAGTCAAATTTTACCATAAATTTGAGCACCCGCCTAAGTTTTGGCTCCGCCAAAATTTGGGCGGGTAAGGTTTGGTAACTCCGCCGTAGGCGGAGACCAAGCCCTTAAAATGGTAGGTCTTCCGGATTAATATTTTCGGAATCTAAATCGATCACCGGCATTTCCTCTTTCTTCGCTTCATCCACTCCTTCACTTTTAGCTGTCGGAGCGGTAGATCCGGTTTTAGGCCCTAGCTGAATCCGCTCGGCTACAATTTCCGTCGTTTTTCTAGTTTGACCGTCTTTTCCTTCCCAAGAGCGGGTCTGGAGACGACCTTCAACCAAAATCAAACTGCCTTTTTTTAAAAACTGGTTAACAATTTCAGCCTGCCTGCCCCAGGCAACTACATTGTGAAACTCCGTCTCTTCTCTGCGCTCACCGTTTTTATCTCTCCAGACTCGATTGGTAGCGACTGAAAAAGAAACAACATTGGTGCCCGAAGGAGTAGTCCTCAAATCCGGGTCAGCAGTTAATCTTCCGGCTATAAGTACTTTGTTTAAGTTCATAATTTTACTTCTAGATTCTATTTTCTAAATTCTATTGCTTTAGTATCTCTTCTAACTTTTCTTCGAGCAAGTCATTGGAAACTGCCACTTCCGGTTTCTCGCTGAATTCAACATTCGGTTTAATCGCTCTCTTCTCGGGCCTCACGGATTCGGTGCCCAATCTTTGGCTCCTTTCCTTGGTAAATGGCGGAGTGACGATAAGAAACCGGATAATCTGGCTGTTAAGCTTTAGGGCATTATTCAGATCACCTATTACCCCGGGGTCAACTTTGAAATGAATGTAGCCGAAGTAAGCTGAAAGTAGATGCTGGACGAGATAAGCTAGTTTGATGCCCTTTGTTTCCCCTTCAAATAAAATTTCGGCCTCGTATCGTTTAAGATGGCTAACTAGGGCGCTAGTTCCTTCTTCGTCTTTTACGAGATATCCGATTTCATATGATTTCCCCTCCATAGCTTCAAGTGAGAGTAACAAAATTAAGTTTGGAGCACAACTTTCTCCTCTTTGGCTTCTTCTACCTCCTTGCCCTCCGCATCTGCCTCACTAACAACATCTTGGCGGAAAGCGGTGCCTACCGGAACCAGGCGGCCGATAATGACATTCTCTTTTAGCCCGATTAAGTGATCGATCCTCCCTTCTGAAGCAGCCCTAATAAGAACTCTTGTGGTCTCAATGAACGAGGCGGGTGCCAAAAAGCCGTCAGCCAATAGCGCCGCTCTCGTGATGCCCAACATTAATTCCTCGGCTTTAGCATGGGCCTTACCCTTTGCTTCCATCCTTTCGTTCATTTCCCTCAAACCTGATTTATCAACCACCTCACCCAGAACAAGATCAGTATCACCCGAATCAGTAATCTTCAGTCGATTGAACATTTGCCTAATAATCACTTCCATATGCTTGTCATTAACGGTTGCCCCTTCGCCGCGATAAATCCTTTGAGTCTCTCTAATGAGATAGCGAGCGGCTTCAACCTTGCCTTTCAGGGCAAAGATCTCTTTCGGATCAAGGTGTCCCTCGGTCATGGGGTCGCCGGGCATTACCTTACTGCCGAGGTCAATCAGAATATCCATTCCTTTTAGGACCGGGTATTCAACTATTTTATTTTTCTTACGGGAATCAGCACTCTTAACATGAATTACCTTAAGGGAACCGCTATCCTCAATCTTAACAACTGTCCCTTCGACTGAAGAAAGAACCCCCTTTCGCTTGGGAGTGCGGTTTTCAAACAACTCTTCGACTCTTGGAAGACCGGCGGTAATATCTCGACCGGCAACTCCTCCAGTGTGGAAGGTTCGGAGTGTTAGCTGGGTACCGAGCTCACCGATTGATTGGGCGGCAATGATGCCGACCGCTTCTCCAAGTTTAATTGGCTCATTTCGTCCCAAATCAAGCCCGTAGCACTTAGAACAAATTCCGTAGAGGGTTTTGCAGGTAATGGGCGAGCGGACTTCGGCCATCGAGAGGTCAGATTTTTGAATAGCGTTTGCGGCCTCGGCGCTGATTATCTCTCCTGCTTTTACGACCACTTTCCGACCGACTTTAACGTCCTTCAAGGTAATTCGGGAAGTCAGCCGTTCGGCAAAACGATATCCAAAGTCAGCGCCGTCCTCTCGATAAATGGCTAATCCCTGCTTCGTGCGGCAATTCTCCTGTCTAATAATCACGTCCTGAGCTGTATCAATCAATCGACGAGTTAGGTATCCCGCCTCCGCCGTCCGGAGAGCAGTATCTACCAAACCCTTTCTTGAACCGTGAGTGGAGATAAAATACTCAAGATTAGTGTGACCCTCCTTAAGTGAACTTCGAATTGGGAGATCGATAATTTCTCCCTTGGGGTTAATAATCGTTCCTCTCATGCCAGCCATCTGGGAGGGCTGCGACCAAGATCCTCGTGCCCCCGAGCTGATAATCATATGAACGGGATTATCCTCGCTGAGTTTTGTTGGGATCAATTTGTCGATTTTGCTCTTAGTGTCGTGCCAAACCTCGATGACTCGCTCCTTTCTCTCGCGCTCCGTTAAGAGCCCCTCGTCATATTGCCCCCTGATCAGCGAAACCTGTCTTTCGGCGTCAGCAATAATTCCTTTTTTTTCTTCAGGAACAATGAGGTCGTCAAATCCTAGACTAATGCCCGAGATGGTGGCGTAAAAGAAACCTAATTCTTTAATCTTATCCAGAGTCTCGGCCGCCACTTCCGAGCCAAATTGACTGATCAGGCGACCGACTAAGGCGGTGAGTGATTTTTTATTAAGGGTTTCGTTGATGAATTCGAATCCTTTCGGCAGGACGTCGTTAAAAATCATCCGGCCGTAAGTGGTCTCCTGCCCCTTTATCTTAATCGGGGCATGGAGCCCTAGGTAATCGTTCTCGTAGGCCAGCCGAGCTTCTTCTTGGCTGCTCACAGTTCGACCAGCGTCTTTATCCTTGGGATTAACTCTTGTCAGGTAGTAGCAACCGAGAACCATATCCAGGGTGGGGACCGTCACTGCCTCACCCGAGGCCGGCTTCAAGAGATTGAATGTTGAGAGCATCAAGTGGCTGGACTCATACTGGGCTTCCGGAGATAAGGGTAGGTGAACCGCCATCTGGTCGCCGTCGAAGTCAGCGTTGAAGGCGCTCGTTACCATCGGGGAAATCTGGATGACCAGGTCCTCGATTAATACCGGACGGAAAGCCTGAACGCTTAAGCGGTGAAGAGTAGGAGCCCGGTTTAAAAGGACTTTTTTGTCAGCGATTATTTCTTCTAAAATCTCCCAAATCTCCGGCGGGGCCTGATCAATCAAGCGATTGGAATTTTTGATGTTATAGGCCAACCCCCTTTCAATCACTTTATTGATGACGAAAGGTCGGAAAAGCTCCAAGGCCATTCGCTTGGGAATACCACATTGGTCAAGCCGCAGATGAGGCCCGACAACGATGACCGACCTGCCGGAGTAATCAACCCTTTTGCCCAAAAGATTTTGACGGAAACGACCCTGCTTACCGCGGAGCATGTCGGCCAGCGAGCGAGCTGGCCTACGTCCCCGAGTGACTTGTTTGGCTTTAGCATTGTCAATTAAAATATCGACCGCTTCTTGGAGCATTCGTTTTTCGTTGATGATAATGACATCCGGCGCTCTCAACTCCATTAAGCGCTTCAAGCGATTATTACGATTAATCACCCGCCGGTAGAGATCATTTAGGTCTGAAGTGGCATAGCGTCCGCCGTCGAGGGCCACCATCGGTCGCAGGTCGGGCGGGAGAATCGGTAAAACAGTCATGACCATCCACTCAGGCCGGATGCTATTAACGAGCATGGACTTTAAGAGCTTCAGTTGTCTCAAGAGCTTTTTAACGCGGGTGGCATCTTTTGCAGTGGAGAGTTCCTCTTCAATCCCTCGGATAATCTGCTTTAAATCCAGATTGGCGAGCACTTGCCTTATACCATCGCCTCCCGCTCCAACGGTGAAGATGTGGCCGAATCTTTTTCCAAAGTGAGCGAACTCATGCTCGGTTAAGGCTTTGCCGGGACGCAGACGGTTTAAAAAATCCTTGGCCTCGCCGAGGGCTGCTTCCAGCTCACCCCCACTTTCTTTCTCGCGGGTCTTAAATTCCTTCAAAACATCACTCAGGGCTTCTTTACGCTTTGCCTCGTCCACGCCGGTAACAATATAGGCGGCGTAATAAACAACTTTCTCAAGATTCTTTAGCGGCTCATCTAAAATTAAGCCGATGACCGAGGGAACGCTTCGGAGAAACCAGGTGTGCACTACCGGTGTGGCGAGGGCAATGTGGCCCATTCTTTCCCGACGAACGATTGACCGAGTGACCTCCACGCCACACTTATCGCAGAGGACACCTTTGTATCTTATCTTTCTGTATTTGCCGCAGTAGCACTCCCAGTCCTTGGTTGGGCCGAAAATTCGCTCGGAGAAGAGGCCGTCTTTTTCCGGTCTTTGAGTCCGATAATTGATAGTCTCCGGCTTGATCACCTCTCCATAGGACCAGGAGAGAATGTCGTCCGGTGAAGCAATTCTAATTTTTAGAGCTGTGAAATCTGGATCCTTATTCATCTTGAATATTTTTTCTTCGTCTTTGGGCTTCCGACTCCTCCTCTCTTATCGGTTCAACCGATAACCCGAGGGCTTTTAATTCATTCACCATCACGTTGAAAGAGGCAGGAAGATTCTCTCGTCGAACCCTCTCACCTCTAACAATTGCTTCATAAACTGCCGAGCGTCCGACAACATCATCTGATTTGACGGTGAGCATCTCTTGAAGGGTATGAGCTGCGCCGTATCCTTCGAGTGCCCAAACTTCCATTTCTCCGAACCGCTGACCGCCGAGTTGCGCCTTGCCGCCGAGCGGCTGTTGGGTAATAAGGGAGTAAGGTCCGATGGAGCGCATATGGATTTTATCAGCCACCAAGTGATTTAATTTCATTAAGTAAATAACCCCAACGGCCACTTTTCCCTTAAATGCTTCGCCAGTTCGACCATCGTAGAGAGTCACCTTACCACTCTCCGGTAAGCCGGCTTTTTTTAGCTCGGTTTTAATTTGTTCTTCGGTGGCGCCGGCAAAAACGGGGGTGCAAGCCCGGTAGCCTAATTTTTTAGCTGCCCAGCCGAGATGGGTCTCAAACAATTGACCCAGATTCATTCGAGAGACTACCCCTAAAGGATTCAAGATCACATCAACCGGAGTGCCGTCTTCGAGATACGGCATGTCTTCAACCGGCCGAACTTGAGATACTACACCTTTATTGCCATGGCGACCGGCAATCTTGTCGCCGGCCTGGATGTTGCGAACGGTTGCTACTTGGACGTAAATCCGGGAAATCACTCCTGGATCAAGCTTGTCGCCTTTCTCCCGAGAGAAGATTTTTACTCCCACTATTCGGCCGAGTTTACCGTGAGGCAGTTCAAGGGAACTGTCTTTTACATCCCTTGCCTTCTCACCAAAGATGGCTCGCAGGAGCCGCTCTTCAGGAGTGAGCTCGCTCTCACCCTTAGGAGAAATTTTTCCTACCAGAATGTCACCGCCTTTCACTTCGGCTCCGATCCTGATGATGCCATCCTCATCCAAATTTCTTAGCTTATCTTCCGAAACATTAGGAATGTCCGGAGTGGTAAGTTCAGGACCGAGCTTGGTGTCGCGAACGTCAACTTGAAATTCGCTAATGTGAATTGAGCTGTAAATGGCATCACGCTGAATTTTCTCGGAGAAAATAATGGCATCTTCAAAATTGGCTCCTTCCCAAGAGGCAAAAGCAACCACTAGATTCTGGCCCAGGGCGAGAGCGCCGTCATCGGTTGATTGACCGTCGGCTAGGACATCACCTTTTTTTACTTTATCTCCCTTCTTGACCAGTGGTCGATGGGAAATGGCAATGTATTGATTGGACATTTTGAACTTGTCCAGAGCGAAGCGGTGTTTTTTGCCGTCGCTTGATTTAATAACAATGTGGTTAGCATCAACTTCGTCAACTGTCCCACTCGCGTCAGAGATAACCATTCGACCGGAATCTCGGGCGGCTCGTTCCTCAACTCCGGTTCCGACATAAGGGGCGGAGGGCACGATGCAAGGAACCGCCTGCCGTTGCATATTGGAAGCCATAAGCGCTCGGCTCGCATCAGTGTGCTCGAGGAATGGCACAAGTGAGGTGGCAACGCTTACGAGTTGTGAAGGCGCAACATCAATGAGGTTAATTTCTTTAGCCGGATAAGTTCCCGGTTCGCCCTTAAACCTGGCATCGACCTCCTTGTCGATGAAGTGCTTGCTTTTGTCGAACCGAGCGGCAATTGAAGCAATCTTATATTTCTCTTCTTCTTTAGCGTCAAGCCAAATAATCTCTTGAGTCAAGCACCCATTTTTGACCTTTATATAGGGAGTGATGAGAAAACCGTAATCATTCAACTGGGCGAAGCTGGCTAAGTGATTAACCAACCCGATGTTAGCCCCTTCAGGGGTTTGAATCGGGCAGATGCGACCGTAGTAAGAGCTATGAACATCCCGAACTTCCATGCCGGCTCGCTCTCTGGTTAATCCCCCAACGCCCAGGGCGGTCAGTCGCCGCTTGTGCTCCAGCTCATCCAAGGGATTAACCTGCCCCAAAAATTGGGACATTTGAGAGGAAGCAAAGAACTCGCGAATAACAGCGACGAGCGGCCGAGGGTTAACAAGTTGGATAGGAGTTAAATCTTCGGGCGGGAGAGTACTCATTCGGTCCTGAATGGTCCTTCGGACTCTCGTAAACCCTACTCGCAACCGAATCTGCAATAGCTCGCCGAGAGCCCTCACGCGTCGGTTGCCCAGGTGATCAACGTCATCGGCTTCGGCCGTAGGGTCGCCGTTCAAGCGAATAATCTCTTTAACAATTCTAATTAAGTCGTCTAGGGAGAGCAGGCGGCCGGTCGAATTTTGCGCTTCTAATCGCTGGTTTAACTTGAAGCGACCGATTACCGAGAGATCGTAACGCTCCGGCTGCTTAAACATTGAGTCGATTAGCTTCTGTGCGTCCCCGGGAGTAGCCAGATCTCCGGGCCGAATCCGCTGGTAGATTTCAAGATAAGAATCAGCGGCATTCTTAGCGGTGTCTTTGTCTAAGGTTGGCTTAATTACCTCACCGAAGGTGCCCAAAATCTCTTTATCTTCGAGGCCGAAAATTCGAAATAAGCTCACGACCGGAATCTTTCGGTAGCGATCTATTTTCACTCCGATTGAGCCGTCAGGATCGGTTTCAAATTCAAGCCAAGCTCCTCGATGAGGAATAAGTTTAGCTCCGAAAAGCCTTCTTCCTCGATAAAGATTCATAGTGAAATAAGCCCCGGGAGAGCGAACCAGCTGAGAGATAACTACCCTCTCAACACCGTTAACGATAAAAGTCCCTCGGGTTGTCATCATTGGGAGATCACCCAAATAGACTTCCTGCTCTTTCTTCCCGTTAGTTTCTTTATTGACTAATTTGACTCGTGCTCGGAGAGGGGCTTCATAAGTAATGCCCTTAAATCGGGACTCTTCCTCGGTGTACTTGGGTAGATCGAAATAATAGTCCAAGAGATAGAGCTCCAGCCGCTTGCCGGAATAATCAGTAACAGGAGAGAACTCCTGAAATAGTTCTTTTAATCCTTCTCGTCGGAACCATTCATAAGATTTGGTTTGAACGAGAGCCAGATCCGGCTGCTCAATCAAGGTCCCCCGGTGAGAAGAAAAGGTGTTTGTTGGTAATTTTGACATCAAAACAAAAAACCCGGCTTAAGAAAGTTGGGGCTGAGGCGAGATTAATCTATTTGCTTAGGTATTTAACAATATTGTTATTGTGTTCGTCAAGGGTCTTCGAAAAAACGGTCTTTTTTGTCTCCGGGTCCGAGAGGTAAAACCAGTAGGGGGTTTCAGTCGGGTTCATGACGGCGAAGATGGCATCCACCCCAGGATTGCCGATGGGATGGGGAGGGAGACCTCGGTAGCGATAGGTGTTGAAAGGCGAATCTGTATCCTTATCCGACCTCGTTATCGGCAGACAAGAGGATTCTTTCTTGAGGTAACAAATTGAGGCGTCCATCTGAAGTGGGACATTATTTTTAAGGCGCTTCATCATGATGTCGACCACCACTCTTCTCTCAGCTGACTCAGGAACCTCTTTTTCTACAAGTGAGGCTTTCGTAAGAATCTCTTTCAGATCTTCCTCTCTTAACCTTTCCGGCATAACGGTTCTCACTTTCCGATTAAAGTTCTCCTCGAATTTGGATTCAACCGTTTCTAATCCTGAAGGAACAAAGAATTCGTAGGTGTCAGGAAAGAGATACCCCTCTAAGCTTTCGGGGAGGGACTCTTGCTCCTCGGTCAATACTCCTTTTTCCCTGAGGATTTTATTAATATCGTAAACGGTGGCTCCCTCCGGGATAACAACAACCGCTTTGGGCGCTGGGGGGCGAGTGAGAGCATAGCCAAGAAGGGCACTGCTCCCCAGAATCCCTAAGATTATTAAAGGAGAAGCTACAATTGATAATCGGCGCATTACGGAGACCGTCTTTCGTGAACGCCTTGAATAATGCCGATCAAAGCCGCCATTGTCAATAGGTGAGAGCCTCCATAACTTACAAAGGGCAGGCTGATTCCGATGACAGGCAAAAGACCCAAGGCCGAGCCGAGGTTAATTGAAAAATGAATGAAAAGAGTGATGGCAACTCCCAAAGAAACGAACTTGGCAAAATTGTTATAGCTTCTCAACCCCAGCTGGAGAATCCGATAGATTAGATAAAGGAAGGTGGCAATTAAGAGGAAGCCGCCCAGGAGGCCCCACTCCTCGACAAAAGAAGAAAAGATGAAATCAGTGTGGGCGGCGGGTAAAAACCCCAGCTGAACTTGGGAACCTTGGCCAAAACCTTTACCAAAAAACCCGGCGGAGCCGATGGCAATTTTGGATTGAAGAACACTGTAATTTACCCCCAAAGGGTCGGTCTCCGGAGAGAAGAGAGCGGCAATCCTGTCTTTCTGATAAGGAGCGAAGCCGAAGCTCCAGCCAAGAGCACCGATAATGATAAATATGAGAAGGGCAACAGCAATATAGCGAAGTGGGAGTTCGCTTACCAAAAGATAGCCGAACCAAATTCCGAAAAGAACCAAGCTCGTGCCCAAATCCGGCTGGAGCAAAACAAGAATGGTTGGGATCAAAAAATAGAGAAAGGAGATGGCAATTACTTTGGGCTGGGCAATAGCAACATGCCGAAGGGCAAAAAAGCTGGAGAGGAGGATAATCAAGGCGGCTTTCATGAATTCCGAGGCCTGAATTTGGACCTCTCCAATAGCAAGCCAGCTTTTAGTGCCGCTTGCGGGGAGAGCGAAAAAATATGTAAGGACGAGGAGAAAAAGAACAAAAAAATAAATTCCGAGGATTAGCCAACGATAATTAAAGATGGCTCTCAAATTGATGAGGGGTAGCCCAAAGATGAGAACGAGGGCAAAAGCAACCCAGATTGATTGCCGCCAGAATAACTCCCTTTCAGGATTGGAGGCCAAAGTAACTAAACTGATGGCTAGGAGTAAGAGGACGGCCCCAGTTAGCCCCCAATCTATTTTAGAGAGGGCTCTATTCATCTACTTCCCAGTAAACTTCAGTTTTCTGAGGATCAAGATTTTGGATGAGTCCCCCGACTTCCGGGAAAAAGACAATAAATTGTTTTTGACTGAAAGCCTCAACTTTCTCTAGTCGAGTTACCGAGGCGTTTAAAATTTCCCCCTCCTTGCCAAAGAGGAGAGCAGTCAAATCTACCCGCGGGAAACTCGTGGCTGAAGAATTAGCTAAAGTGCCGGTTACAGTGATTCTATTTTCTTTGACATTAGTTTCGATCGTAATCCCAATATTTCTAACCTTAGTTTTATTTTCGCCTTGCCAATTGAGTTCCGAGATCTCCAGCTTTATGCTTTTTATATCTTTAGTAGGGATCGCGACACCGGGGATAACAAAATACTTGCTGGCACCGGGGGCGATAACCGCGTTGCCCCTTAAAGTGTCGTCCAAAAATGTCCCGCCCAGGCTGAATTTATAAGAAAAACTGACAGGAAAACTTTGGCTCGGATTTTTAACCTTAGCTAAGAGGGTCGTTTTATTTTCACCGGCTGGAAAAGTTTTTACTTCTTCGGTTACCAGATCCAGCCCTTTTACTTCACAGGGAATGCAAGAGCCGCCGCAGTCAATCCCGGTTTCTTTTTGATTCTGTTTATTGTCAAAACAGCTGGGCGCCGGTTTTAAATAAAAGTAATAAACGCCGGTGGCGATAATGCCCGTCGTAATGAAAACGATGGAGCCGAAGGCGAGCTGCTTTACAGTGCGGTGGTGCATTAAGGTTATTGTACCAAAACTAGCCCCCTCTTTCACAAATCTTATCACTTCCGTGTCCCTGTAGTAGAAATTTTGTATGCCGGCGTACCCTATCCGCGCACCAGAGCGAAGCTCGGTGCGGGACTTCGTTCGCTGCGCTCACTGCGCTTTCCCCTCGCGCGGAGCATGCTTCTCTGCCTGCCCCGCACCAAGTTATTCTCACTGAACTCCCAGCGAAGCCTACTTTCGCCCCGAAGGACTATCATCGGCACTGTATGCTTTCACTTCTCTGTTCGAAATGGGAAGAGGTGGGACACATATAGTTAAATCACTGGGAAATCGCTAAGAATAACTTTGGTGCGGGGTTCGAAATGGGAAGAGGTGGGACACATTCGAGTAAAACACCAGCAGACAAAATTTCACTACGGGGCAGGTCGAAATGCCTGCCCTGAAGGGATTAATTGGCTTTTAAGTGGTCGGTTTCTTAGGTCTATTAGTACTCCTCGGCTAAAACCCTTACGGGCCTTACACCTAGAGCCTATCAACCT
>ERZ1292623.4229-Hain-H51-01um-R1-4229-length-11844-cov-7_pt1 | contig 11844 bp, 12 predicted proteins | sample MGYA00564398_ERZ1292623 | MGnify/ENA primary metagenome ERZ1292623 (study PRJEB36523, sample SAMEA6512633) | groundwater metagenome | collected 2019-01-07 | study: AquaDiva: Metagenomics assemblies of 32 groundwater samples | reverse complement strand
TCTCGATCACCCGGTCTAGTTTCTCATCCAGGCGGTCCAGCCGTTTGTGAATCCCCTCTTGTAGCACTTGATACCCTTTCGTCTCTTGCTCAATCCGAGACTCCGCTACCTGCACCCGCGCATCCAGGCTGTAGTATGCGCCAACCAACCCAGCGACGAGCACGCCGATTTGAAGGGCCAGTTGCCACCAGACCGTGCTACGTCGTTCCATCATGCCTCCCGTGCCACCTTCACATCTTGCAACGTGCTGCATTCCACATGGCACTTCTCCAGCCCGCCTTCCTTCCATAGCACCTGCGTGATGACCCCTTCACGCTGATACTCCGCAATCCGCGCCTTCACATCGTCGTTGACCGGCACGTCCAGGTCGAAACAGGGGCACGGATAGATCAAGTGGTGCGAGAGTCCTTTTGCTAACTCCGGGTCGAGCGTCATGGCTTGAAACAGCCCTTCCCCCAATCTCGTTGCCGTCACCCACTCAGGATGCTCATCCACCAACCGTTGCAGGGCCGCGCCGCGCTTGTAGACTTGGCCGATGAACTGCCGGTTGAGCGCCGTATTCACCGCCATGGCTCGCGCCTGCCCCGCAATAGACCGATGCCCGGACGTGGGCACGGCCCCGCGTGATACCAGATCGTCCAGTACCAACTTGGCGTCCGCCGTCAAGCAAAAGTCGCGGTCTGGGATGAGTCTCATGCGCCCCCTTTATTGTTGCAGTTGAAACGCTTTCGGCATGGTCATGGACGGAAGTTCCGTAAAACCTTTGGTGCGCCGTTCAAGTTCATCTCCTGTTGCAATCGTGAGCAGATTCACTAAAAACTGAGCCCCTGCCGCGGTTTTGGCAAAATCAGGGCGCATGTGCAGCCCACGCATGAGCATTGATACGCCTTGCGGATCATTTAAGACCCGCGCAAGTTCACGAATCGTAAAAATATAAGTGCCGCTGTTTGTGGCTTGTTCAAGTGCTTCTCGCAATCCCGCACCAATATCTCCTTTGATGAGATTTCTTGCGAGTGCCGTAGGAACTTGGAGCAACATACTTTGCTCAAACCAGTTCACCAAGCCACGGGCCGTTGGAGCCGTTCCGACTTTACTTGGCAACGCAGCTAAATCCATCCGTTCTCCGACTTTCAGGATTTGCTTGAGCTTCGGCCAATGCTCTTTAAATGTTTTCTCCATGACGGATTCGCCTATGCCGTTTTTTCCCAAAGCGGCGACATATAGACTGCGAGGATGGAGTACGTCATCCACGTTCGCCTTCTGTATCAACATCTCTAGGGCGGCACGGCGATAGGTATTCACAGCTTCAGGATTATTCACGAGTGTCTGCATCACCTTATCTGTTTCAGTATCACCATATTTCTTAAATGCCACCTTAACCATATCTTCAGGATGAGACGTGACTGCCCGTTGAATAATGGCATCATCATACAGTTCATGTCCGGCCTTAGTGGACGCATTGGCGACGCGCCAGTCTGGATAGACTTTGGTATGATTGATCGAATCAAATTTCTTGGCCGCTTTTTCCATACCATGATCGAGCGTCTTTGCTAATCTCCCCGCGACGGCTTGCGTATAATCAGGGAGTCCAGACTCAATCCGTCCAATACTGAGGAGTTTGGAACGTAAATCATGGGCTTCCATGAAATCAAGCGGTTTCGGCTTCGCTGGCCCTTCACTGCGGGTTTCGATTTTCAGTCCTCCTAATCGTCCCGGTTCCGTCGCATCGGGAAGTTTCGTGTACCGTGTTGTCGCTTGTAAACGCTGTAACGAGCCTTCAACCGGAGCACCTTCCGACACGTCACGAATACGCAACCCACGCAAAGGCGGTTCAATGGGCTTTCCTGACAGCGTAGAACCTTGCGGAGCCTGTCCCTCCATCCGTGTTACATGCAGTCCTGTTGTCGGTCCACGTAACGATTCTGTGGTTTCCTTCACGGTCATCCCGGTTGGAATGACTGGTCCTGGCGTCACCACATCAGGCGTAAATCGTTGTGACACGCGCAGCCCTGTCGTGTAACCAGTTTCAGAAATCTGGTCTTCTATTTCCTTCGCTACGGCATACGTTTTCGGATGCACATCCTTATTGATAGCCCGTGTGAGTTGCTGCATTTGAGGGAGCAACACGCCGGTATCAATAATTTTCTCTCCCTTGGTGCTCTCGCGCAATCGGCCATACATTGCCCGTGTCACATCACTAAAATCTGTCTGTCCTCCCTGGATAGCCCGTTGAATCAGTTGCCCATGTGTTTGATCGGTACGCGCACGGTCAAAGGTCGTATCTGCATACTCATCAATCACTTTACGAAATGCTTGCTCATTCTTGAGATCGAGTGCCTGAAAACGGTCCTTTCCAAACATAGACCGTTGGGCATTCATCTGTACTTGGGCTGCAACATCATCCGCCGTAATCTCTGCTGGTCTGAGAGTAACGCCCATGTCTTGTGCATTCTTCCAGACCGCCGCATCCTCCGCCTTCAAGCCGGTTTTCGGTGTCCCTGCCATATACTTACTCAGAGGCTCCAAGGCGAGTTTATCCAGTCCTTTCATGAGTGCGAGTCCACCTGTTTCCGCAGTTAGTCCCTCTCCAAAGCCACGGCCAAAGGTTTTTAGTTTAGGCAGTTCAAACCGCTCATGGTCTGGCGGTGGCAATAAGACATCGCCCAAAACGGCCCCCGCGCCTCCACCTACTCCTGATCCTGTTACTCGTCCTGTGAGTTCGGCTCCACGCGGCGTAATGCCAATAAATCGCGGCTCAGATCGTAACAGCGAAGCGATTTTAGGTACTCCCCATTCTGCACCCTTGAGCGCAAGTTTCCCACCCGCCCCAGCACCCGTCACCATTGACGCGGCTTCCAATAACATTTTCGATACTGCTTCACTTTCTGGACTGCCTTGCCCTGGAGCAACTTGAGGCGTGACAACACCAGGGTCCTCACCACGCTTACGGACCAGTTCTCGAAACGCCGACTGTTCAGACGGCGTGAGTCCGCCAAGGCTATCCAGTTCTTGAAATTTCGAGTATTCGTCGTCCGTCAATGTTCGTGCCATTACGGTTTCTCTTTTAGAGGTGGCAATCCAAGGTCTTTCCGTAGCTCATCAACTGATTTATTGCCTTCCTTTTTACCTGGCTGAATCGTGGGTTTTTTAAATTGTCCTTCAAGATTAGCTATCGTCTTTTCAGGAAATCCCATGCCCAACAAAATAGACTCCATGGCGTACTTAATGTCATTGATTTTCGCTCTCATGCTTTCCACTGTATCATTTTTGTCTAGCATACTCTTTCCAAGCATTTCGCGTTCCGCAACTGCGACATTCGCGGCATCGCCTTGGAGTTTCGCTTGCGGGACGGTGATGCGCGTAATCACCGAATTAAGAAGTTGAGCGTCAGGATCACCGGCTAATTCCTTTGTTGATAAGACCAACGATTGCACGACCCCGGTTGGCGCGTCCCACAAGGTATATCCTGTGCGATTTCGCAAAAGCCTATTCGCAACGTCTTCGAGCGTCTTTAGGCCGTTTACAAGTGTCCGAATCTGCATCATCGCCGGTTTCCGCTGTTCGTCAATATGGATATATCCCTGCGCCATATCATCAAGTGTCTGATTGGGCTTTGCCGATGTCAACGTCTCCACATTAATCCAATTATCATGTTTCTCTCCAAGGCGATACCCTTGCTTGGACTCATTCACCGCAATTCCCACTAACGCCGCTGCTTCGGCCCGTTCACGCGCTTGATCGGCCTTCGTCTGCTTCTGGACTTCGGCTCGTTCTGATTGCGTCAAGTGTGCATACGATTTATTGTAGAGTTCAAAGGATTTTGCTTCACGCATATTGCCAAAATCAAGGTTACGGATAGGATCACCGCCTTCAATCGTCCCAACGACGTTGCCTTGTTCATCTACCATCGCAAGCCGACCGCCAGCAGGCACCCCATGGGCCGTGACTTTCGGTTTGGCTTTGACTGGCAATACCTTCATGATCTGCTCAAGTTGTTCCGGCGTGACCGGCCCACTCGTGGACATCCATTCCTGTGGCGTTTTCACTCGCGCCGGTTGCGGGGGAATGGCGGGACGGCCTGGCTGCTCCGGGACGGGGGGGATATACGTGGACAAGACATCGGGACGGCCAATCTTGAGATCACCCATCTGCGGAGGAGGCAAGGACAGATTCCTTGACGAGCGTAGTTCCGTTGGGGCTCCATACGTTTCCGTAATGAGTTCTTCGTGTGGACTCTCGGTAAGTCTCTCCAAGGCGTGCTTGTACCGTAGTGCATTCGTCGAGGCCATAGGGATGTCTTGGCCGCGAAACCGTAATGTTTTCCCTTGTTCCATGTCTGTCCGCGCTTGGTCTACGGCGTCGAGCAGGCCGCGCCCCTTGTCCGTCAGAATACGCGACCCTTGAGACATATCCAAAGGTGCACGACCTGACGGCAAGACCACATCGGCGTTCATACGTGGTTGCATGAAGTCCGCCAAGTTCCCTGGTTGAGCGGGCGAGGGGGGAATGGCGGGTTGCCCCGGCTGGGCCGGAAACTGCAACTGGCGCGGGTCTATCCGGTTGGCCTTCGCTTCCGCCTGCTTCATTTGAAACTCAGCGAGTTTTGGCGCGAGAGTCGTTGCAGTGGCGTCAGCAAGTTGCTGGGATTGCAGGATTTCACGCTCGTCGTCGTCGAGGCCGACCAGGAACTTATAAAACCGCTGCCCCGGCGACATATTCCGCGTGGACGTTTTCCCTTGCTGTTCCGCTGACAAGCCGATATAGCGATAGAAGTCAGGTGTCTTGGGCTTATAGCCCTTCATCAAGGCTTCCATGATGCTGACGTTCTGTGTCGGCTCTAATTCAGGCTGTTTTGTCGTCGCCATGGTTCGTCCTCAGAATACAAAGTAGGGATCGTCCACCGCCTGCGACCAAATATCAGGCGTGATATTCCCCCAATCAAAGTAGGGGTCGTCCACCGCCTGCGACCAAATATCCGGCGTGCTTCCACTAAACCAATTTGACAGACTTGGCAACGCCCCTGTCACGGCTCCGCCAAGGAATCGCGCCAACTCACCAGGAGCTTGAATGAGCTGACTCAATGCTCCGCCCAATGGACTTTGCGTTGTGCCTCCGCTTAACAACGACTGCCCAAACGTCGTGCCGAAACTCGGATAGAATTCCTCGCCTGTGGTTTTTTGTCCTAGGGCCTGCGTTCCTGAATTGATTGCGTTCAGCATATTGGCAAAGCGGTTCTGTTCGATTTGCTCAGGAACCATCACACTCTGACGCATGTTCTCCCCGATCAAGGGCGCAAACTGCGGCATGACGTACTGCGCGGCGCTCCCCGCAATTGCGCCTGTATTCTCAGGGCGAATGAACCCACGCCCCGCCATGTTGCCGGAGATTTGCGACGTGGCCTGCTTCACCGCTTCGTCAAAGCCGACTCGTTGGCCGCGATACAAGCCCAACTCGTCCAATGGCGGCATAGCGGACGGCCTTGCCATGTTGGCATTCGCACGCCCAAACGACCCCTGCAACATGGCCAGGAGTTGTGGCGACAAGGCGGACGTTTCCCCAGGTAACAGGCCGCGAGTGGTCAAGTTTTGCGCTCGCGTCTGTGCGGGAAACGCTCCTGACGCGGCGGCGGCTGCTGTTCCTAGTCCAGGTAGTGCACCCATCCAATCGCTTAAATCACCCATAGCGTACTCCTTGGTTGGCCGCACGGTGTAACATCGCGGCAATACTCTGCGGGGTAATCACCCCAAGCCCTTGTCCATAGTTCGGCAGCAACGGCTTGAGCGGAATCGTGGGAATCATCGGCCACGCCTCCTCCGGCTTGACCACTGAGGCGTTCTGATTATCAGACCACAACGACATGAACGGATTGGAGGACGAGGACGCAGGCTGCGCCGTGGCCGTTGACGGAGCCGCCATGCCTGTTACGGTCGCCCCGCCGGAGGACGCTAACGCCTCACCCAGTTGCGCCGCACGCGCGGCTTGCCGTGTCGTATTCACGGCACTCATGGCTTGCTGAAACGGGTTGGAAGCGGCCAATCCACCCGCTCCCAACGCCGCTTGTCCAGCCGGTAATGTCGCAGTCAATGACGTACCGGGACCGAAGTTCAACGCCGATCCTGCCGCGCTGAGGCCACCTAACGCTGCTGACAGTCCGCCTAGACCACCCCCTGCCGCCAACGCCGCTTGTCCAGCCGGTAACGTGGCGGAAAGCGCGGTTCCGGGGATGGACAGACTAGGGCCTGCCGTGTTTGCCAACGTATTAAGTGAGGCATCAAGGGTTGCATGAGGCACAACAGACGATGCAAAGGCACCTGACAGATTCCCCGCCACCATGGACAAACCGCCGACCGTTCCCACTGCGCCTAAAATACCTAGTGCCTTCGTGAGTGGATCGTCCGACTTCATGGCCCTGAACGGCGATAGCAGAAACGTCTCCACAGGGTCGGTGAACATATTGCCGACCTTTTCCCAAAACCCTGTTTTCGGAATCTCATAGTTCGCCCCGTAGTTGAACTCCAACCGATAGGGCAGGTCAGGCGGAGGTGCCACGTATTCAGGATTACGGATCGTGTTATATCCGCCCAGTCCTTTTTCCTGTAATTGCTCCCTCGTCAATCCTGACTCAGTGAGCCAATCAGGATTCGTGACAAATTCTTGACGAGCTTGATCTGGAAGTTCATCGTACTTCTTGCGCTCTGCTTCAAGGTCGTACTTATGAATCGTCACATAGCCGACGTTGCCGCTGGGGTCGGTGGGGCGTCCTTCTTGGCCCACGCGCCCCTGCCACTGCTCTGACCCCGGTTCAATGGGAATCGTGACTGGGCCTTCAGTGAGTTGCGAGAGGAGAATATCCTTGTAGGGGATTAAGGACGGGGCAAAGTTCTGGAGCCAGTTCGTCGTCAGTGTTTCTTCATCCGACGCTCGTGCTTCCCTGTCATACCGAAATGGCATGGCTAGGACTCCCGTTTGGCCGCTAGTGTAGCATCAAACGCCGCTGAAAGCACAGGATTTGTACGGAGCACGGCAATCACATCCTCCAACGTCAACGTCGGCGGTGGGGGGACTCGTTGCGCGTCAAGTAGGGCTCGGACATACGCCGCCGACATTTCCACGACTTCCACTTCGTCTGGTTGCAATCCGCTACTGACGGCGTTCGCCATTAGCACCGACGGCACCCCACCGGACTGCCATTCAATGAGCCTGCCTGTGCGCGTGTCTCGACTTCCGTATCCCATGTCTCACCTATCTGAGAAATAAAATGTTGAGGTACGCCGTTCCGGCGATGGTGCCTGTTTTCGTCCACGTCAACGTCGTGCCGTCCGAGTCCCACGAGGCCCATGTCGCCGTTTGTGTATTCCCCACCGACAAATTCAGTGACACACAGGGCGCAAGGGCTTGATACGTGCCCGTGGCCACGCCATTGGTCGTCCCTTGACCATTATCATTCCCTGCGGCGTCAATCATGCCCCAACTGGCCTGACCGAGAGTATCAGCACAGGCATGGATAATTGCAGCGGTGGGTCTAAAACCAGCACCGGTAATGGCTTGTGCGCCAGAGGCCGTCGTCAAGTCGCGGGTCACCTGAACGACTTGCGAGGATAACGTGGCTTGTGAGCCGCTGGCCGCTGCCGTAATCCGGCCCTGTTGGTCTACGGTGATGCTGGCATAGGTATAGGTGGCGGGCGTGACCGCCGTATTCGCCATCGTGATGGTGGCCCATCCACCCGTCGCAGAGGCGATGGTGATGCCGGTTCCAGCGCGAAAGTAGCCGGTCGTCCAGGCCGTGCCGTCGCCGAACAAGATGTAGCCAGTTGAGGAATTCGCAATCGAAATAGCAGGCGTGGTGCCACCTGACGAGGAGAGCGGGGCGGTGCCGCTCACACTGGCAACGAGTGTGCCCAGTCTCGTCGCTACGTCGGCGGAACTGCCTCGCGGGTTGACCCCTAACTCGGTTTCAATATTGACAATCGCCTGCGCGGGTCCGTTCTGATGCTCTTCGATAACAGCATCCGATGAAGTCAGCGTGGTCGCCGTGTCAAGAACCGAAGGATACCCTGAGGTGCCGCCATGAATGTTTGCCATGTTCCCGCCTTTATCCCACCTGTTGAGTCCGTCTTACCTGCACTTGAGGTAAGAGCGAGTTGAGCACGAAATTGCCGGTTGTATGCGTCACTTCAATGCTGAGCGCGTCACCGAGGATCACGTTCCCCGTCTGCGCGGGAATATCCACCACACCGATGTTGTTTGAGCCCCCTGCGTATTTGTTCGTCCCGTCATAGAGATACGTTCCACTGTAGTCCATGAAGGAGAACACGGTTCCATCGTCGTTGGTGATCCGCAACCCAGACAGGGACGCGCTATGCAGGTCGCTGATGGTCATTCCGGCGTTCTCAATCCGTCCTGCCGCGTCCACCCGAACCAGGGGGATGTACTTCTGCATTGAGGGGAACTTGAACGGATGATAGAAGGTCCGATAGCTATAGATAACATTGTTATTCGCCGTCCCAACCGCATCCGTATAGGTGCCCGACTCGTTCAGCCGGTAGAGAAACAATCCGTTCGCGCTATTGCCTTCCAAGGCATACAGGACATCCGCATCGCCGCCCTGGTTTTCCGCATACCACCGCCGAAGGGATTGCCCGGTATGCGGGCCAGACCACCCCACGCCTTCAAACGGTTCGCCGGCGAGAATCTGCGCCATCTGCTGCTGGAGTGGGCGAATATCCAGCCAGAACTGGATGGTGCTGTAGGTGTTGGCCGACACCGGAATCATCAGCTTGAGTTTCCGGTCGTGATACACCATTTCCACGTTCGCCATCGAGTTGAGATTGGTGTTGTTAATGCCGGTCAGGTCGGCGCGATTACTGAATAATTTATCCCCGATCAGATAGGCTGTCTGCTTGCCGAACGGGAGCCAGGCGACATTCCGGGTCTGCGTAAACCAGAACGTGCCGATGCCAGGGATGGACACAATGGAATACGGCGACTCGGTGCCGATGGACGAGTCTACCGTGTTCATGGCCGCGTCCCATGTCGTCGGGGGAGAAGCGGCGGTCACGTCAGACCCGAAGTCCGTTCCGGTGAGCCGGGTGACGGCATTACGCTGAAAGATGAGCAACTGCGCTTCCACGCCGGTTTGCACGCCGGAGTCGCTATGTAACGCCAATGCCGTCGGGTTGCCGGTGCCGGCGGAAGGACGGTAGAACGCCCAACTTGACCCCGTTGACGCAAACACATTGTCCACGCGGGCATTCGAGGAGGTCACCCCCGTTCCGGTAATCACAAACAGCCGGTCCAGATAGGGTTTTGCCATCACCGCTGCGGGGGGCGCGTTCGCCGTCGCCACACCAGTCACACTCGCCACAAACGTTTGCGTGGTGTGGTTGATGTACCCCATATTGTCGGTGCCGTTACAGACGTAGGTACGATCACTGATCGTCCATTGCGTAAAGTGCGTGTTCGTATCCGCCGTCAGTGAGGTGGTCACCGTGCCGATGGCCCCGGCGTCGGAGATGGTGGCAAGGAGGTTGTTGTAATATGCCACACGAAACCGTGTCGCGGTGTTCGGATAGATTTTGGCAAGGCCGCGCCCGCCGTAGACGCCCTTCGATGTGGCATGGGCTGTTGCGGAACCAAGGCGTTTGCCGAGTCCGAAGTCGAGAAAGCAGTTCTGCATTTGCACGGCAAAGCCTGGCCTTACCGCGCCGAGCCCTGAGCGCAGATCAATCCCATGCACCGGGTCGGGATACATGGCAATCTCGTCAGGGAGGCGGTTGCGTAACATGCTACCTCGAAAACGGCACCCGCGCCGTCTGCGTCTCAGCCGCCGCATACTGGCTTTTCATCTTCTCCCAAATAGCCTTCTCTTGCATAAAGCGGTCATCGTCGAACCGCCCCAACGTCTTGACCTTGATGCCTTGCACCCATAGATCGTACCGTTCACGCAGATGGCGGACAAACAACGTGCCGGTTTCGTCCAGCCGCGTCAGGTTTGGAATGTACTTCATCAGCAACGCATAGGATTGATCGGGCGCAGGCCACACGCGCATGGTTCGCAAGTCCACCATCTCGTACCGCGACGGGAGCCACTTGTACGGGAGGATGTATGGCGTATACGGGCGATACGTCTCAATCGCGTCCTGCCGTATGAGGTAGTATTGACGCTGGCCGATCTGATACTGCGTCGTCGCCGTGGGAGCCGTCCAGTTCGCGGAGACACTGGCAACCCTGGTAGACCCCACATAGCCGCTGATCTGCCGGTAGGAGGTTGAGCCCGTGCCGGACAAAAGGAAGATGAACAGGCCGGTATAGGCGTCATCCGATGAGGACGCATCAGACGCCAGCGTAATCGAGCCTACCGCCCCAGCCGCCGCATAGCCCTTCGTATCGGTATTCCCCCAAAACAAACGCAGGTCTATTTCGTGATCGAAGTCGGAAGGGAGCGTGACCAGGGACGTGCCGGTGGATACGACCATCATGGTTTCCGTGGCGGTGAGAATGTCGTGTTTGGACGCCAGCCACAGTTCCGCCTTCACTTCCTGAAAGCCACCCGCAATCATCTGGGCGATTTGCGTGTCGCTGACGGCATACTGCCCGGCACAGCGCATGGCCCATGTGACCGTTGTGGTCGCGGTCGGGTCTACGGGAACAGCCACGGATTAGGTTCCCCACTTCTTCTTCAATGCCGCCACGTCATCTAACAGTGTTTGCTTGGTCGCCCGCGCTTCGAGAATCGCACGGTCCAACTGCATCAGTTGGTCTTTGCCTTCTGCCAGCGTGTGATTCTTCTTTGCCTGGGCATCAGCCAACTCATTCTTCAAACTCGTCTGTTCGTCAGCATAGCGATGACGCAATGACAGCAATTCCATTTTGGTTTGGCCGAGTGTCACCCGCGCCGCTTCCGTTTCTTTCGCCAACGAGTCCTTCAACGCCGCCGTATCCGCCGCAAGACGTTTCCGTTCCACGTCCGCTTCGGCTTGCACATCCGCAATCTTCCTGGCAAGAATCTCACTGATCCGGTTGAGGTCGGCCTGAATGGACGCCCGTTTTGCATCGAGTGTATCCACGGCTTTTCGATACTCCTCCATGAGTGAGGGACCACCGCGAATGAGGGCCAGAAACCCCTGACACGCAATGGTCAACTGGTCATCGCCGCCCGACATATCTTTGCTTGCCATGATCACTCCCCCTTTACGGCGTTCCGCTCACCGTGCCCGTCAACTTGCCATCGTTTACCAGCTTCTCAAGAATCCGTCGTTGCAACGACTTGACGCTCAGGTTCGCCGTGTTCAACATCTGCATCAAACTCGTCGCTTCCGGCCCATTGTAGGAATATCCCGTCGTCTTGCCGTTCTCGTCCGCCAGCGTGATCGAGACTTCCCCTTGCGGCCATTGCATCGAGAGGAAGATCACCTTGTACGTTGTGGTAGACGGGGGCGTGATCGGGGCGGCTAAATCCAGTTGCTCAGCGGCCCAGACCGGCACGCAGAGCACCACCAGCATGAGGAGTACCCGTATCGTGGTCACTTTGCTACCTCCTTCTTCTCCGCCAACTGCTTTTCAAGCTGCTGGACCTTCTGCGCGAGTTGCGCCTTTTCAATGAAGTTGTTGACCGCCCACCCTGAGCCGTACACCCACAGAAACACCAGTGCCGCCAGAATCAGCAGCCCGTCACGGATTTTATCAAGCGGCATAGTTACCTCCCCTTCGGATCGTTATACAACCGACACACGTTGCTCAGAATCTCATACCCCAACGACCGGCACAGGCTGTCAAAATCCATGCCGTATTCGTAGCCTTCTTGGTTCTTCTCAACCGGAGGCCAACTGACCATCACGAGGTCAC
>ERZ1292623.4227-Hain-H51-01um-R1-4227-length-11847-cov-8_pt1 | contig 11847 bp, 18 predicted proteins | sample MGYA00564398_ERZ1292623 | MGnify/ENA primary metagenome ERZ1292623 (study PRJEB36523, sample SAMEA6512633) | groundwater metagenome | collected 2019-01-07 | study: AquaDiva: Metagenomics assemblies of 32 groundwater samples | reverse complement strand
AATTCCATATTTACAACTATCTATGAATATGATGATCATGGAAAAGTAACAGAAACAATTGCCTATGATTATGATGGAAATGGAAAAGCTGAAGATGTCAATACTATGAAATATCGTTACTGGGAGATGATTTCTGGAGACAAATAAAATGAAAACCCTAACAAAAATTTTAACAACAACAGCTTTAGCAACAGCATTAAATTTTAATTCTTATGGTCAGGATACAATAAAAACTGCAGAGGGATATACAATAAGAAGTAAAGAAGGGTATGTTATTCAAGATGTGGTAATAAAAAGAAAAGATAAAGATATTTATGAATATAATGGAAATGGAAAATTAACAACATTAACAACATTTAGCAAAAGCATAAAAAATCGGTTATATACATATAATGAAAAAGGGCAATTAATGACGGAGACAATTTATGATAAAGAAGGAAAAATAAATAAAGTTATAAATCGTGAATTATTAAAATGAAAACCCTAACAAAAATTTTAACAACGGCTTTGGCAACGGCATTAACTTTTAATTCTTATTCCCAAATTCCTAAAAACACAATTGTTGCTTATGTAAGTGTCCCGGATAAGGAAAATAAAATAGGCTTTGATGTGGATTCTCTAAGATCAGGTAATCTTTCGTTTGAATTTGAAAAAGCCAGTATGCTTGACCTTCTAATGAGGGGAATACCAAAAGAAAATAAATCTGACACTCAAATTAAACTTTATGCTGTTAGAAAAACAGAAAAGGAAACACGGGTAATCCCGATAATAACTGAAGGCGGTTATGATTTTTCAAAAGACTCCAAAAAAGAAATTGAAAAACAAATCAAGGCATTTATCAAAGACGAAAAAATTAATATTTCTGATGCAGTAAAATACGGCTCTGGCGAGATGATTATGGAAATCGTTGGAAATGAGAAATAAAATTACTGGATTAAAACTTGAAGAAATTGTTAAATTTGATATTAAAAAATTTAAATCTTGTATTGTTAGATACGCTGGAGAGTGCGGGGGAGATTCTTTTGAAAAAGAAATTAGTCTTCCAGAAGTTTTAACGCTTCATAAATCAATATACACAACCTTGCCGTATACTTCAAAAGAGAAAGAAATTCTAAAAAGTTCTAATCTAAAAGAATTAGTTTATCCAAATAGTAAAGAACCTTGTGCAAATATAATTGCTAAAATTTCAAAATATGATTTAATAATAGCTTGATAATAAATAAAATTTATTTTCTAAATATAACTCTGCTCGTTAATCCAGAATTTGTTTACTATTTAATTCTGTCATTTTCTAAGATTCCCTCCATCAGAGTCAAAAATTCCTTTGCCCTGTTTAAAGAAGTTTGGGCTTTTGATTCCTTAATATTTTCAGTTGTCTCATATTGAAAAGTTGCTCTTTTAATTTTCTCTGATTCATAATCTTTTAAATAATTGTCGCTGATAGACAAAGCTTCATCTTTTCCCATTTCATATGCTTCTAAAAGATGATTTTTGATTTTGTGCCTGCCTTGCACAATTAATGATTCATTGACAATTTGATGAACAATTTCGTGATTTGTTTTATATCCTAATTTGTAAAGATATGTGCAAGCCATATAAAACATAGAGTAATAACTTGCTACAACAACCCATAAAGAAGAAGTCTTATTTTTAAATAATTGATTAGCTACGTCTAAACTTTCTCTTGCGTTTTTTAAATAAGTCCCATAGATTAAGGAATCTATCTTAGAAACTTTTTTTATCTTGCCTTCTTGCAAATACCTCTTAAAATTATTTTCCGCCTGTTTTATTCTTTGTTCATCCATTTTGATATAAGATTATAATAATTCTCTGTTCCATAAAAAATAATATTACTTTTAACTATTTCGTGACCAAGATTATTTTTATTTTTCTCTATCATGGAAATAAACTCTTTTGTTGTAAATTCATGAATTTCTAATTTTAAAGACAATAAATTTAGTTTTTTCTGCAATTCATTTGTTTTATTTTTATTATCGGATATTATGCAAAGATCAATATCTGAATTTTCTGTCTTTGTATTTTTAACATATGAACCGAATACCAATGCAATAAAAAATGGGTAATCCAACTCTTCAATGTATTTTTTTACTGCTTTTAATGCTGGATATTTAGATAAAAATTGTTCTGTCCTTTTATTTTCAACAGAGTAAATCTGCTGAGCTGGGACTAAATTTAACTTTATTAGATTTGTATTTCCTATTTTTTCTTTTGATATTATTTTTGGCTGAAGCTCATTTATTATATTATAAGTATTCTTGTAATCAAGAAGAGTCTCTCCTGAAACGGCCATAATTGATTGAGAATTTTTATTTTCTATTAGGTGCTTTATCACTCTTTCTTTTGGACTTAACTTAATTTCTTCTTTCTGCCTTTTCCATTTTTTAACCATAGTATTATGGTATTTTTACCATATTTAAATATTTCGTTTTTATATTTTTATATAAAACCACTGAAAATAAAAAAATTTTTATTGACTAAAATTAAATATAACTCTGCTTGTTAATTCGAAAGTCGTTATTGTTTTGGATATTTCTCTGCTCAAATCTCACTCGCCTTCAAATATAACTCACCATTCCGTGGGCTTTTTTGTAAGTGTTAAATAAATTAAAAGCTGTTTCATCTGCTTTTTTTGCAACTAAAGGTCTTATTAATTCAGCTTCTATCCAAGTATCTTTTTTAATTGGCTTTTCTTTTTTTTCTTTAGTTTGGTTTTCTTTCTGCGAACTTTTTTCTGTCTTTTCTTTTTTTTCATAAACTCCAATCAAAGCCAAAAACGGATTCACTTCATTTGATTTTTTCTTTTCTTTTTCAGCCCCTTCATCTTTTTCATTTAAAAAAGAATCTATTTCTTCCTGCAATCTTCCCAAGCTGTCCGTTGTTGCCCCTTCAATTAATCCAAAAACATCTTCTAAATCTGATTTTGAAAGCTCCTGATTTAATTTTTCCAGCTCGTCGTCATTTAAAACATAAGCTCTGAATGTTACTGTTGTTTTTCCTCCAAAAGAATAGTGCGCTTGTTGCTGACTTACTCTCTGGGGAATTCCCCTAAAATAAAAATCAACTAAAATGCAGACATTATAATTTCTTTTTTGTTTTTTTAAAAAATTATCTTTAGCAAACTCCTGAGGAAGATCTCCCGAAAGTGATGCAGATTTAATATCGAATTTTGATTTTCCAAATAAAGTCAGTTCAAGAAGAATTGTATTAAATATTTTAACTAAATCTGTGCTTTTTCCTGATTCTTTTTGTTCAAGTTGCTGCGCGGCTTTTAAATAAGGTTTTGCCCAGCGAGAATAAAGTTTCAAACTATTTACCTGACTTCTTAAATAATTTTTTTCTAATTCATATCTTTTTTTCAATTCATTTTCAGACTGAGCCAACCAAATATTAAATTCTTGTATTCTAGGTCTTAAAATTCTTTTGACACGCTCGTTTAAATCAATTTTATCTGCTTCTTTCTCATCTGCTACAGACAAAAAAGCATCAATTAAAGTTACAAATCCTGCCTGACCCAAAGCCATAGATTTTATCGAAGAATTCCCTTTTTGTATATCAACTTTATCCATCCAAATTTGTTTTAAGGAAAGCACAGCAGCGTCGCGAATTAGCCTGTCTTTTGATTTTAGTCCGATATATTGCTGTAATCTTGTTTTAAAATCTTTTAAGTCATAAATTAAATTTAAAACACTTCTTAAAACAACATTAATATCTGCTAGAATTTTTGTTCCTTGTTGCTGCATAATTGTTGCTCTTTGACCAAGCTCGCCAAAATGACCTGAGCCCGGAGAAGAAGTAAAATTGTCAATAATTTTTTCTGTTTTTAGCCCAAAATCCTGCATTAAATCTGTAATAAAAAAATAAATTGGCTCTAATCCCTCTGCAGCTGAATCATATCCAAGAACATGCTCTGCTTCAGGCCCGCCTTTTTTTTTATAATACTCGCTGATTCTCTGAATAATTTCATGCGCTGATTCTACCATTAATATTAATATATTTTAGCATTTAAAAAAGGTTTCTAATTGTTTTTTGCTGTTGATATTGGAAGATTGTCCTGAAGTTTTTTCGAACAACTAAATTTATAAACAATTTATTATTTTATTAATTATGGGTTGGTTTAAAAAAAAGAATAAAATTTTAAATTTAACTAGATACAAAGAAAAATTTCCTAAAGAAGAATCTCAAGAAGAAGATGTAAAAGATTTAACTCCAAATTCTAATTCACAGAATGCGTCGGTAAATCCTGCAAGTAGCGGAAGTTCAGGGGGATTTCTTGGAAACTTTTTTGGTTTTGGCGGTTCTAATGATTCTGCGACAAGCGCGTCTCAAACAACCCCGGAATCCTTAACTCCTGATTTAGAAGAAAGACGGCAAAAACTTGTAAAGAGATTAACCTATATGACTGACAAACTTGAAGAACTTTCAAACCAGATTTACAAATTACAGCAGAGAGTTGAATTGCTTGAAAGAAAAGCAGATGCGGGAAAGTTTTAGATTTCTAAAAAAAACTTAATAGAAACTTTTATATATGCTTGTCATTTTATTATGACAACATAAAATGATAAAATTATCGCTTGCAGATAAATTAAAGGAATTATTCATTCCAAAAGAAGTTCCAATATACAAAGTAAAATTACTTGCGGGTCTTTTTTCTGTAGCGCTATTTCATACAATTGGTTTTGAAATTTATCACTCTATAAAAGAAAAATCTGAGAACAAAAGAGAATTATGGTCTGAAGAAATTTCTAAACTTGAACGAGAATATGATTTTGTTCAGGATTATTTTGATAAAGTTTCTCTTGAAAAAGAAAAAGCTTTAAAAAATTCTAAATCAAAAATTCCAGCTCATTTGCAGTATAAATTTGAATTCGTTTTTAATAAAAAAATGGAATTGAATGACAAACTAAATTTTATGCACGATTTATCTGACACTTTAAGTGATAAAAACTTATCGTATGAAAAAGCATTAAAAATATACGAGGATCAATATTTAGAATGAATAATCTAAAAGTCATGCTATTGCAAAGCGCAAGAATCCCAAGGAGGGACAAGACCTGCAAACAGGCAAGAAATAAATTAAAAAATAAACTCGCTATGCTCCTTTTAGCTGGTAGCGGAATTTTATCTTTTAGTAATTCAAATAGTCAGAATTTTGTAAAAAATGATACTCTTATATATGATTATGTTAAATATAAAATTAATTTATTTGAAAAAGAGACGCAAGAAATTATTGCCTTAGATACAAACCAAAATAAAATTAATGATCAAGTAATTAAAAAAACTATTAATAAAAAATTTCTTGGAAAAAAGGGTCTTATTTATCAAAAATGGATTGATTCAAACGAAGACAAAATTTTTGATGAATACCAATTAATAAGAAAAGATTTTAATTTTTTTGGCAAAGAAAAATATAACGGGGAATATGTTTCAAAAGATACTGCAGAAATTAATAAGTTTTATACTCTCCCAATTTTTGATGGAAAAAAATTTTATTGGAAAAATAACACTTCAGGTAAATCAAAATGAAATTAGAAAATAAATTAAAAAATCTGAAACTAAGCTTAGCAGGACTTGTTTTGGCTGGTTCGTTAAATGGATGTGGAATTGCTCATTTAATGGCGCTTAAAAAATATGATTTTTTAACAAAAGAAAATATTTTATTTAATGAACTCAATCCAGGATTAAAAGAATACATGAATAAAGTTTATATTATTGATAAAAAGGATTTTTTTGAAAAAAATCTTCAAGGCCATACACATACTCTAAATGAAAAACAAAAAAATAATATATGTTTAACTAAAGGATACAGAAAAGAAGTTCTTTTTCATGAAGCAGCTCATGTGAGAGTTAATGTTTTGAATAACTCTAAATCGGATTTTTCAAAAAAATGGGAAGAAATTGCAGATTTTAAATATGGAAAAAAAAATATAAAGATTCATAATCTTAATTCTAAAATTAATCCCAATAAATTTGTGTTTATCAGATGGAAAGATGATGGAACAGCAATTCCTAAAAATGGCTTGCTAACTCCTTATTCAGCAAAATCTATTCATGAAGATGTAGCTATTTTTGTTGAATGTTTATATAATGTTAATGAAAAAGAATACGCAAAAAGAACTGAATTTCTAGAACTTTATCCTTTATTTTATGCAGATACAACAGATCAAAGATACAAGAAAAAATTAGATTTATTAAATGAGTATCATTTTTTAACAGACGGAGAATCTAAAAATTTAAATGATAATCTTGGAATCCATCGTCATTTATTAAAAAAATAATTTTTCAGGACAATTTATTATGAAAATAATTAAAAATTTTATAGAAAGTATAGAAAACTTAACTAAAAAACAAATTCTGGTTCTTGGTAGCCTGGTTCCTCTCGGGATAGTTTTTGGCATGGCTCTTAGAATAGGATTAACTAAAACAGGAGGAGAACTTGAAAAATATAACACAAATACTTTTTTAATGCAAGACAGTTTAAAAAAGGACACGATTTTTGCAAAAAGAGGAGAGCTTTATACAGATACTTTAATAGATTATTATAGAATATCAAAAAAAGATATTAAATTTAAAACATCTCATCATACTCTTAGAGCAACTGGTTCTTTATCTATTCATGAAAACGGAATTTCAGGATATAAACTGCTTGAAAACGGCGTTATTTCAGAAGAGATTATTGAAAAAAATAATGAGAATAGAAAATATTCTCTTGTTGAAGAAATAATTGGTAAAGATTTCCAAATTGATAAATTAGAATTAATAAAATATGGAACAACTTCCAATTTCTTAGATGACTCTTTTAGTCTGAATAAAATTAATATAGATAATACTTCTCAAAAAAATACAAGTTACGAAATTTACACCAGAGACACATATTTAGGAAATAAAATATTAGACAACGAACAAGAAAAAGTTAAAAGATATTTGAATGAAATCATAGAATACAAAAAAAGTTTGAAATAATCTTGGATTAATTTTTTAAAAAAATATTAAAACACAATAATTTGATAACAGCTCTGTCCGGAGTTTGGTTTTTAGTGAAAATTTTTGGCAATTCAAATAAAAATTAAGGGTGGGTCTCGACGATAGTCGAGATTAAGTGGGAATTCTAAAAACCAAACTCTTCAATAAAAAAATTAACTCCAGACAGAGCCTTGATAACATAAACTTTATTAATCTTTTAAAATTCATTAAATACTATGGGGCTGTAGTATAGCCTGGTAGTATTCCAGGTTTGGGACCTGGCGACCGCGGTTCAAATCCGCGCAGCCCCATTTAAAATTAATTTGTGGATTTGAACTTCAAATCCGAGCAAGTTCACGAGATTAAATCCCGAAGGTAAATTAGAAAAATCCGAGTGAGCTTGGGAGCAGTGCAGCCCCATGATAATTTTTTTAATTAAATTAATTAATTAGGATTTGAACCTTCAAATCCGAGCAAGTTCACGGAGGACAAATTATTTTTTATCAATTACCGAGTGGGCTTGGGAGTTAGTAGCCAATTGTTATTTCAATTGTTATTTTATACTATCCAAAATAATTTAAATAAACTTCTTGTTTATATTTTTATGATTAAAGAAATTAATAATTTTCCTGAACCAAGTGAAGAGTTCAAAAGAGCAGTTATTGACACTGGCTCTATAAGTGTGGATTGCGAACTATGTGGCAGGTATCACTTTGGAAATGATGAAAACACTATTAATGAAAGTTATGGGGAAGGAAAGTTCCAAAGATTAATTAAGAAAAGCAAAAAGAATCCTGACAAATATGTTTATCATTCTAACGAAGATATGATATCTTGGGGAGAGATTGACGGAAAATCAGCAGTGATAGATTGTTCTTGCAACAAGCTTTCTCAATATGAAAATCTTTTTTGGAACAGCAGAAATATAATTTCGGATTATTTTTCGTCAAGAGCAAAAGAAGAATTAAGTAGTGCCCAATCAGATAAAAATTTAACTGATAAAGTAATGGAAGCAGTCAAATAATTCTTCCCGAACAATTTAAAAACCATTCCCCGATTATTACTATATACTAAAATGGTAAAAACAAAAAAAATAAAATCAGCAGGTCGTTTTGGAACAAGATATGGAAAAAGGCCAAAAACAAAACTTATTAAAGTAGAACAAAAACAAAGAGTAAGACAAAAATGCCATTTTTGTAAAAGATTGGGCGTAAAAAGATTGTCTAAAGGAATTTGGAATTGCCCTAAATGTAAGAAAAAATTTGCGTCGGGAACATTTTATTTAGATAACTAAATGACCTAAAAATCATACCCTAAAGGGTATAAACAAGATAAGATGAAAACATTAAAAAACACAATTAAATTAATAAAGCAGATTTCAATTAAAAAAATTAAATCACACAAATAAAATGATAACATACAAATGTTTCAATTGTAAAAGTAAAGTAAAAGACGAAGATCTTAAAAAAAGATTTGTTTGTTCTACTTGCGGAAGTAAAATATTTTATAAGCCAAGAACAAAAGTCAAGAAAGTAAAAGCCGAATAAGGAGCAGGATAAAGTATTTATTTTTAAAACAAAATATGACCTAAAGGTCACGAGATAAAATGCCCGACGATAAAACTAAAAATATACAAGAAATACAATTCTTAGAGCAAAATCTTCAAAACCTGCTTTTTCAAAAACAAGCTTTTCAAATGGAAATAACAGAAACTCAGTCTGCTTTAAAAGAAATAGAAAATTCCCAAGACGATGCTTATAAATTGATTGGTCAGCTGATGATTAGGATTTCAAAATTAAAAATAAAGGAAGAGCTTTCTAACAAGGAAAAAATATTAAATTTAAAAATTAAAAATTTTGAAAAACAAGAAAAATATTTTTCTGAAAAAATTGAACAAATAAGAAAACAAATAATAAACAAATAAATAATATATGTTTTAAACCCGAAATATTTATAAATCAATCCAAACATAATTTAATATGGTTTTAAACAGAATAAAAAGAGCTTTTTCAAACGCGCTTGGTGAATCTGGAGAAGATGAATATCTTGAAATTGATTTAGAGAATGAAAGTGTAAAGGGAAGCAAAATCATTGTAAAATTATTTACCCTAAATCAATATGAAGATGTAAATGTAATTTTAAATGCTTTAAGAGATGGATATACTATTGCAATTGTTGATTTTAGAGTTTTGAAACAAAAAGACCCTATTGAATTAAAAAGAGCAGTTTCTAAAATAAAAAAGACAATTGATGCCTTGGAAGGCAGTATAGCAGGACATGAAAATCTTATCGTTGCAACACCTTCTTTTGCTAAAATCCACAAAGAGCTTCCTCCTGCAAAACCAGTTAAAGATAAATTTGCAGATTGGTAATTTCTGTTAAGTTCAATTAAAGTTTTTATTTTTAGAAAGTTTATTAAATAAGTTAATATATTCTATTATGAATAATGATAATTCGTGAAGCTAATTTAAATGATTTTAAAAAATTATATGAAATTGGAAAACAAACTCCTGAACTTAAAGTTAGTTCAACAGAAGAATTCATGGATAAAGATGATTTTAAATCACGAATTAAAAATAAAGAACATGTTTTTCTTGTTGCAGAGATAGATAAACAATTGATTGGATTTATTTGTATTCATGCAAGAGATAAAGGAAAATTTCTTAAAAATAAATATGCTTGTTTAGTCTATTTGGTAATTTTACCAAAATATAGAAAACAGGGAATAGCTATTTTTTTATATAAAGAATGTATAAAGAGATTAAAAAAGATGAAAGTTACAAATATTTATAGTTGGGTAAATAATGAAAGTGATGGGGCAATGATTGAATTTATGAAAAAACAAGGATTTGCACAAGGACATAATTATCTTTGGATGGACAAGAAAATATAATTTTTAATCAAACCTTTGCAACGCTAAATACCGTCTTCAAAGCTACAATTATCGTCGCAGGAATAAATAATATTAGCAAAGCTCCAAAAATAGAAGAAACAGCGTCTCCAAGCCCGAGACCGATTAAAGAACCGATTACGCTTTCCCTTCCAAATCTGCTTATTATTACTAAGATGGTTCCGGCAATAAGAAAGGTATGATTTTCTTTTCCCTCAACTTTTATGAAGCTCCCAACAATTATTCCTATGAAAACTAAAAGTCCATAAAGTTGCGCGCTATATTTTATTAAATAAGGAATTTGAATTAAAGTTGTAAAAACTCCGACAATGACTGCAAGCACAACTCCGACTAAAAAAGCCCATGCTCCAATATTATTTTCTTTAGACCGCAATACCATTAATATCTTTAAGTTGATTTTATATAAATACTTTTCTGTTAAAAGACTAATTACCATTTGTTAAACTATCAAACCAATATAAAAAAATTTATAAATAGAGATTTGCAAAGATTAATATGATAAAAAAAATTTTGGTAATTTCTTTTTTATTTTTATTTGCTATGCAATTTGTTTTAGCCCAAGATACCGAGATTAAAATTAAAACCCCGGAATTTACTGAAATTCATCTAACTGTCTTGGATCCCGACGCAGATTACAGCGCTTTTGCAATTTATAAGCAAACTTCTGATGCTTACGGAGACGCAACTTTCACTTATACTGGAGATGCGCTTGTTTTTGATTTAATGGTTGTTTTAAAAAAATCAGATAAAACAATTTCTTCTGAAAAGTACAGAAATAATTATGTTGCAGGAGATCCTGTTTATTTAGAGGTAATTCCAAATGGATATGAACTTAAAGAAACCCCGACAATTTCTGGAAATACAATAGTTAATGAAGAAACTAATATAACTAATTCTACAGACAAAAACATAACTGCTTCCATTTTAAATAATCAAACAAATGAAAGCACAGAAAATAATGAAACCACTTTTTTATCATTTTTAGGCTCTTTTTTAAAATTTGAAAAATCTGAAGAAGTAAAACAAGATAAAGGCGAGTCATCTTTTAAATTTCTCTATTATATAATCGGAGCAGTTTTAGCATTAACCATAGCTTTTTTTACATTTAGAATTTTACAAACAAAAAGAAATCCGAATATTAGAGTGAGAAAATTAAGTGAAGTTAACTCATCATATGAAAACTCTTCTGGAAAAGATTCCGGTAATTTCGGTCATCTTATTAAAGAGGCAGAAGAAAAAATAAAACAGGCGCAGGACGAAATAGGCGGTCTTAAAAAAAAGCAGCAAATTAAAGACCTTAAAGAAAAGATGATTAGAGAAAAAGAAGAACTTCGAAGATTATCTAGGTGATAAAAACGCAAGATTTAAATCCTCATTTAAAACTTTTATTTTATATGAACCAATATTTATTTTTATTTCCTGTAAAAGAATATTTTAACGATTGTATGAGTTTTTGTTCAACTTTTGAAAGGAATCATCACAAACTAAGTGAATTATTTGATATAATCGATACAAGGTATAGAAATAATGAATTTGGAATAAATTGGCTCTTTTTTAGTCAGAAAGATGATTCATCAAAACCAGATTTAAGTCATATTTCTAATTCTCTGGGAATTTATAAACGGGATAGAATTCTATCTGCTGGAATTTCTTTTGATAAACATACTTCAGAAAAAGTGTATGCTAATTCGGATTATGTTTTAAACCAATTGCCTGTTCATAAAAAATTAGTAATCGGAGGGTTTCACCAATGGGATTGTGTTGACAAAATTGCAAAAAGGTCTTACGAGAGAGGAATTGAAACGTTTGTTGATGAAGATACAACAGAATTATTTTTTGGTAGACAAGCATTTTATGGAATCCCCTTAATAAGAGAAAATTGGAGCTTAAAAGAATTAGAAATTCCTGAAGGGTATTTTAGCCTTGTTAAAGAAAAAAGAAAACAGAAACCTTGG
>ERZ1292623.4226-Hain-H51-01um-R1-4226-length-11851-cov-4_pt1 | contig 11851 bp, 10 predicted proteins | sample MGYA00564398_ERZ1292623 | MGnify/ENA primary metagenome ERZ1292623 (study PRJEB36523, sample SAMEA6512633) | groundwater metagenome | collected 2019-01-07 | study: AquaDiva: Metagenomics assemblies of 32 groundwater samples | reverse complement strand
AGATCTTACGACCCAGTACATTACGTTTAGAGGGAAGTTTCGCCTAACGGTATCTATGACAGCGTTTCGCTGCTGTGCCTTGCCCGCTCCGTAGATGAACTCCCTTTGATACTCAGGTCGAATATCTAACTTGCCACTTAGCCCCGTAACGCCACCCTCACCCCTATCGGTGTACCCAGCTATGACGTCTTTGACAGGTACTTCTCTAAGCTCTATCTTCATATAGTGTTAGCACCCCTTTAGAACGTTTACAAGTTCGCAATGCATTTTCTCCAGCCTACCTAGGGTTTCCTTAAACTCTTGTTGTTGTATTTCGTGTTCAACAAAAAAACTCGTGGTTTGAAGACCTCCGAGAACTTGTAATCCTTCGGTTGCTTCTCTGTCTCCTACCACCAAAGAGACTTTGTAATCTTCGAAAGCGAAATCAATCTCCCTGCGCTCGTGCTCCGTTATTTTGTTGATTTCATCCTGGCTGAGTTTATAAGCGTTTATGTAGTGTAGCATAGTAGCCACTTGTCTGCGAGTTTGGAGACTACTCGTCCTCACTTCATAAAGCCTGCCCAGACCTCGATTAACGCTGCCAGCAGCACTGACAGTAATAGAATATCTGAAAGCTTCAAGAGTAATTGCTATTGAAATTGAACCCAAAAAAGATCCAACCACAAACTCCCAATTTATAGGGTCGGTTGTGCAGTAAGTGGGGAACATAAAGAGAAGAGCAACAAACCAGAATAATGTGGCTGTAAGCCACCAATAAGAGATGCTTCCCCAGATTAGCTTTCTAGGGATAATACAACCCTCTTGAAAAAACGACTTAGCTTTAAGCCAAAATTTCATTTCTTTCTCTTTATCAAAATCCTAGCATAAGTTGCTTTTAATCCGCCTATTGTCTTTAATACCATCCCAACAAACTTTTTATGTTGCTCATCTAAGAAAACCTCTTTGCCTTGTATAAAAGCGTCGTCGATTGTTCTCTTGTCATTTGCTAATCCCAATATCTCAAACTGGTCGGGGTTGTACTTGTCGAGGAACGTTATAGGAACCCCCATAACCCCGTAATAATCTACCGGTATGTCAGCTACTTTGTTTACGTTTATAGCGTCATAGTTATCATATTTGGGGTAGGCAGCCTCATTCCCTTTGTAGGTTCTATGGAGTATTAGTTCCTCGTTCCTTTTCTTTATCTCAAGGTTGGTGAACCAACAAATGTTACCAAACTTTTGGGTGGGCTTACTCGATGGTTCACCAACCAGAATGCCAAATTCTTTAGGTGAGGTATGCCCTAACCAAATCTTATTCTCTTTTATCAGCTTAAAGATTTCTTTATAAGTTATAGCGTTCAGGTTGCCTATAACTAAGAACTTCTTGTTGTGCTCGACCAGTTGGGCTATGTATGCCCTAAACAGACTGAATGGGGGGTTGGTGCAAACTATGTCGCTGGCCTTCAAAATCTCTATACACTCAGGGCTTCTAAAGTCCCCATTCTGCTTTAGGGGGGTTTTGATTGTATCCAGCCTATTGGTCTTACCATCACGGTTCACATCGCCCGTAATCTCTAATTTGTAAGAGGGCTTGTCTGTCTCATAGTGGGTAGCTATGACAGACCGCAAACCAAGGTGCTCAAAACTTAGGCTGAAGTACTTCCAAAAGTTACTCTCTGCTGGGTCATCGCAGTTTAGGAACACCACCTTGCCCCTGAAATGTTCTCTATAATGCCTCAACTCATTTTCGATGTCAGCGAGTTGGGTATAGAACTCATCATTCTTTGCTGATTTTGCTGAGGAAAGGTTTGAGTTTCGTGCCATAGTTAACTGTTTAGTTGTCACTGTTTAGCATCTGGCCAGCCAAAGCTGGCACGGTTATTCACAATTTCCGGATAAGCAAGCCCCGTCATCTGATAACGGTAGCCCCTCGGGCCCCAAGACGTACTTACCAAGAACTCGGGCCAGTACCTTGTTGAATGAGATTATAGAGCTACCAGGGTCTTTACGTAACTGGGCTACAATAGTCTCTACAGGTACCCCATGGCCCATGGCTATAGATGCCAGTCTAGTAGCCAAAGCATGGTCTGTGTTCCTAAAGGTAGTGGTCATGTTGCGGATAACCAAGGGGTCGTCTTCGTCTCCTAGATAAAGGTCATAACAGTTCTCACTGCTGCTCTGCTCCCCTTTGTCGCAGGCCCTTTTTATCAGCCGGCCTGTACCATACTTCTTAGGAATCTGAACGTATTCAGCCAAGCCCCCAAAGATTTCATAGGGCCGATCGTCTAGTAGCCCTATCAACACAGTCCACTTCTGGCCTTGAATTGATACCTGGTGTACGTCGCATGGTAGCTGCTCGGGCCGCTCCGGTCGATAGGCTACCCCTCTGGTTGGAGCCGTAGCTTTGAGTTTTAGGAACTCTCGCTCTTCATCATCGAAGTTCTGAGGATGGATTGTTACCTTGTCTGCTATAAGCGACTGGGCTAGTTCTTTGAATGGAACGTAGCTGACTATCCCGTACATCTTCCTATCTGGGAAGGCCGCTACGCTCTTTACCCCAGCTTCGTGTGCCTTTAAGATGAAATCGTAAGTATCATGCCAATCAGCTCCCCCAGGTAGCATGTAAGTTGTAGAGATAGAACTATCGACCCAGTGGGCAACTTTAGCCATTAGCTCTAGTTTGTCTAAGGCTGGCAACTCAGTAGCCCTTGGCACCGGTAAATCAGCTACTGAGTCGATGACAACGGCTATTGGTTGGCCCAGCTTACCATCCCAGGTATCTTGGACGGTGTCTGCGGCCATAGGTAGCTCTACCCCTTCTGCTCGTAGGCGTTCTCTGACGTATCGGGGCACGCAGAAGAAGTACTCATACTTACCAGAAATCCTGGTACGCTTCCAGAAGTACGGCCCAAACGCTGGTTCGATTCCATAGGACGTCACCATCCCACGGAACATTAGACTAAGGCTACCGGTAGGGGCAACAGAGCTAACCGTGATGTTGCGCAGGGCATCGAACTTTAGCCCCAGGGCCACCATTCTTTGTATGAATGGGGCCTGCTCTAACCGCTCCTGATTGAACAAACCAAAGCTACCTTTCTCGTAGCCTAGCGCGATAGAGCTCTCGTAAAGGTAGTAGTTGTAGGTCTTTTGGAATTCCTCGGCCAACGGAGTGGCTTCCCTGGTTCCATACTTGACGCCCTGCTTGGCCAACCACTCTACTAGGTTGGTAAAGCCAGCTCCAGTGCGCCTCAGCTGCTGGATGGCCCGCTTCTGGCCTGGGGTAGCGTAGGTATGTTGGGCTAGCTCTAGGTCGTTGACGTTGTCTAGAAACCTGTTTATCGAGTGGCCGATCAGCCGCATCTGCTGTACGAACAAATGATTATCAAGCCTAACGAACCGGCCAGCGTTGATGGAGCTAAGCACGCAAAGCGATTCAGGACTTAGAGCCTGTTCACTTTGGCCTGTCACAATGCCTTCAAAGCAACCGGTGTGGTTCTTAGGTTCTTCGAAACAGTAAACTACGGGACAGGTCCCTATAGGCTCAACAGAGCGAACGGCCAGTCGCCTACGCACAACGCGATTTGGCACCTTAGTAGCCTGGGGCTTTATCCGTCGTGGCCTAAAACCCAAGTCTATAAGTTCCCATAGGGCTGCTGCCGAGATTGTCAGCCTCCATGCTCGTCTACATGGATAGTCCTTTCTACCCCCCTTACCATCGGGCATCTGTCTTACCCTAGCCTCATGCATAATGCCAAGATGGGAGAAAGCACCTAATGTAGTGAGCATTAGCTTAACATCCCTTATAAAACGCTCGTCGACACTGGCAATTTGAAGGGAAGCTGAGCCGCTCTTGTTGTAGGCCAAACAACCGTCCGCGTCCGACAATCCGGCTAACCACTCTAACTTGGTGCGTACGGAGCAATTGATGGGTACCTCGTACTTGTCTGGGATGCTCTTAGGAAAGCCAACCCAGAGCCGGTCTCCCTTTAGCTCCCTACCGGTAGTCTGGCCGGCGAGTGCAGGGGCCAGCTCTTTCTTGGGTCCGTACAGTAGTGCTCCCTTACTACCACTGTGACTGGTCTGTCCGTCTCCACAATAGAAACCGTGGGTGTAAGGCTCTAAAAACTCCGAAGGGTCGTTAGGATCTAAGACGGGATAGCTGGCCTGTAGGAGGCTCTGACCGACCCGCAGTTCGGTTGCCTCTACCCTAGTCTTGTCAGCAAGTATAAACTTGTGATTCTCTGTACACTCCAGTCTCGACCCGTCGCTTAAGGTAACCACAACCATTGTCTGATTGACCCCTTTGATTCCTGGAACAACTGTGCTCCAAGCGTCTCCGTTCCAGACATCTATTGGCTTGCCCACCAGCCCCCCTATCTGGTGGTAACCGTTTCTAGTTAGGATCCTACAGCTACCAGGGACGCAGCACGCATTTGTGCTCACTACCCTCGCGTCGAAGTCTGAGCCAGAAACATGTACATAGTCCGAGTTAGATAGCCGAATCATTGTGTCGATGTTCTGGATACCAGGTTCGGCATTGGCTGTCATGTTTCGAGCGATAAGTTCTAGTAGTGCCCTAGCTTTTACTTCCTTGTTGTACTCAATGGCAGGCCGGGCCCTCGTAGCCAAAGTGTAGTAGCCCTGCTCATCCTTTTGTAGGTTCTCGAAATCTATAGCGCTATCGATGTCGGTGTAAACCTTGTCTCCGATCTTGATTTCAGGAGTACTAAATGTCAGGAGCCATGGCTTGTTAGCTTTGACTGCCTCGTAGAATGCGTCCGTACATTGGACTGAGATGTTGGCGTTTTGGATCTTGCCATAGTTAGCTTTGACCCCTATGAACTCTTCGATGTCTGGATGAGTACAAGTTAGACTGAACAAAAATGCTGGTATCCTCCCAGCCTGGCCAACGTAGTAACCATTGGTATCTATCTTAGCCATCCAGTGAATAGCACCTTGGCTTTCTGCTGAGGAGTTATAAACAGGGGCGCCACGTGGCCGGAGTCTCGAAAAATCGAGTCCCAAGCCTTGCCGATAAGCGGCGCACTTGGCCACTTTATACTCAGCGTTGCGGATGATGCTCTCCAGCGTGTCCCAATGTTCAAGATCTTTGCGAGAACCTAGACTGAGGGTCGTGCAGTTGCTCAAGCTGACGGCTCGTTTGCTACCGGCCCCTTGCATAATGCTGCCGGCCGGATGCCACCAATCGTTATAAATCTCATTGAACCAGCGCTTGGCCCAGTAATCCTGAAGCTCTGGTTTTTCTACGGAGGCTACACTTGTACAGACTCGCTGTAGGGCCTGTACGTAGGTCTCTTGGGGGTCCTCTCGGTACTTACGCTCGAAGGCAGCTATGCTGAATTGGTTGCCCTCGAAGTAGTCTTCAGTACTTTGATCCTTTACATCTTCGAAGGTTGTTGCTTTGTGGCCCAAAACCTCGTCAACCGACAGGTTTACGGGTTCTGGTTCGCTCTTTTCACTAATCATGTAACACCAATGTAGGTGTAAAATAGGGGGCACTCGGCCCCCAAATTACTGGGCCTTGGCAGCCCGCATAGCTTTGAGGGCCGTTTCTCCAAGGACCCTCCCTGTACGGTTGACAGCCAATGCTGCCACACGCCACGGTACCTGCTCGCCTGTCTGCTCGCAGATAAATCTAAAGCCAACTTCTTTAAGGGCAGCTATAATAAGATCGTCAGGAGGGATTGTAAACCCAAACCCTCTTTCCTTACTATAATCTTGCGGGGGCATTTTTAAGCCGTAGAGGTAGGCCCCGATGCCTAGTGCGGCGATTGCCCTCTTGAATCCCTGTGCATACGCCGATGTGGTTTTGTTATAGCCTGGTTCATCGAGGCCTTTCTCCCCAACGTTCTCTACTACACACCTAACAGGAGGAGCGTCGACTGCGATACTAACAGAGCAAGACACGAGTAACCCCCTCTCTTCACCAACCACCTTAGCCGCGCCATCGACCCACTGGGTCTTGTCTTTGCGGTCTTCGTTGGCTATAAGATTCGTGACCCTAATGCTGTAACCCCCTATGCCAAAGACCTTTCTGAGGCGATGCTCTGCGGAGCGAGGGTCAATGTAAAACAGGGGAACTTTCTTCGAGCGAACCGACGGCCCTACTCGGATCTCCAGCTCTTCTGGGGTAAAGGGGGCTAGCAAGCGCTGTTCTAGAACCTCTGCGGTCAGTTCCTGGGTAGCCATTAGAGTTGCTCTACCCCAGGGTTGGCCGTATCTACGAATCGCTCTACGTTGGTCTGGATCTGAAGGATTTCAGATGTAAGCTCTCTAATCTTAGGGTTCAACCACTCATAGTCTACCGGCACGTTAGGGATTTCTTCTGGAGGAGTTTGATCCAGCTCGTCCCTAGCCGCTCGCAGCAGGTTTAGGAGCTGGGCCTTCATAGGCACTAAGAGGGACCAGTAGATGACAGATTTACCGTCAATCTGGGTCTCCTCCAGCTCCTTGATAAACGTAAGGCCCTCATCGGCTATGACCTTGAACAGGTCGTTCAGGTCTTGTAGGGTTTGGTCCCTGTTCTCCTTGGTCCAGGTTGCTGGTTGAGTAAGGTTCTGTAGAGTATCTCCAAACTTTGTCTGGAGATACGAGTTGAAAATCTGTTCTATTGCTTCCATTTCAATCAAAAATCAATGTGGCTGTTATCCAGCCCTCTTGGTTCTCAGATACGTGAACCAAAAACGATCGCTCGAAGGCCCCTACCTTTCTCAGTCGGGTGGCTAGGCCACCTGGTACTACGTCTAAGGCCCCACAATTGGGGCACCATTTCGAGAACTTGGGGACGGCTGTTAGGCACTCTCGGCAGGTACTACCTCTGTTAGGCACGTAGCCGACCCAACGGCCATGCCAATAAACCTTAATGGCATCAGGGTCTGCTGGGTTAGCCGCGTCCGGCACCAACGTCAGTAAATCACCAAGCTCAATAGCAGAGCTGACACTAGTGCCGGCAGGAGTATATTTTGCCCCAACTACTGGGAACTCTACGAAATCTTTCATTAACCAATGAGGGGGTAGCACGCCCTACTACCCCCTCTGGAGGCTACCGTTTTAGGACCTTAGTCCGCGAACGGATCGAGCCCGTCTGGCACTGACGCTTCAGCAGCCGGGGCTGCTTCGCTCCCATTTTCGCCAGTGTCGCGCTTGGGCTCTAGGAAGGTAAATTGATTGGCGACCAGTGTAACCTTCGACTGTAACTGGCCGTCCTTTTCCCACTGCTCGTGGCGCAGGGTTGCTTGAAGACCGATTAGCGTACCCTTCTTCAGGTAGTTTGTGGCAAACTCGGCAGTCTTGCCGAATGCTACTACACTGAAGAAACCGGATTCGAACTTACCGTCCTTCTTGGCTCCCGCTCCGTCGATGGCAATGCGAAACTCAGCGACGGGGGTATCGCCTGCGCTACCACTTGTCGGGTCCTTGGTCAATCGCCCAGAACCCACAAACACATTAAGACTCATTGTTTTCCTCTGTATCTGGAGCTGCTCCATAAACGACCTCCACACCAGAAGGCCTTGGGGCCTCTTTGGGCTTATGCCGGAGTAGCTCTCTCACTTTTTCTTTTATCGTTGGCTCTGACTTGAGCATTTGTCGTAGTGCTACAACGCCGCCATCGACTACTAGGTCTTGGTCCGGTAGATAGATAACGTACCTAGACTTGCCTTGCTTGACCAGATAGCCGTATTCCTTGGCTCGTTCCTCCAAGGCAGCGCTGTCGTCAACGCCCTCACCGTAAACTACACTGTATTCCCCCTTGCCTAGTTTACAGCGCACGTTGTTCTTGACGATGCGGAACCCAACAGTGTGGCCGATCTCCTGGCCTGCTGAATTTAGGGTGGGCTTGCGGCCTAAGTACACGATAACTTTAGACATATAACCAAGGGCGTAGCCTCCAGACATAACAGTTGCTGAGCCGTAACCTGTCATGTTGGCCTTCTCTTGGGCGATGATGATAAAGACTACCCCCGGATCGGATCGGAGCATACCTCGCCCGTACAGGCGGGCTAGCAGGTCGTCTATAAGTTTCGCCCTCCTGGCCATCTGAGCGTTGCCCTCAGAGCCCTTCTCGTCTAGCGTGTCTAGAACGGCCTTGGGGACAAGTCCGTTAATAGAGTCTAGTATTACGCAGTCGATAAGGCCCGTTGGCATACGCTTATTGTTGTCGTAGAGGTAGGCATCTATCGTGTCAACTAGTCTCTCAGCGTGGTCTCTAGCCTCTACTATCATTGTCTGGTCTTTGTTGAGCCCAACCAAGTTGGCCTGCTGCAGGAAGTGGCCCTCGGTGTTGATGTAGAGTACCCAGCCCCCCTGTTTTTGAACCTCGGAAGCTACTGATAGGGCAAGGCTGGTCTTACCAGAGCCCGTAACCCCACGGATGGTTGTTACGCAGTTTCTAACAAACCCTCCCCCAAGTGCCTCGTTCAGTTCAGGGACGTTCGTTGGTACGTATTTAGGAACCATCCCCTCAACCACATCAGCGACTACCGACACAAGCGGCCGTGGGTCTTGGCTAGCTTTCCTGTAGTTGGTATTCAACCCTTCAGCGATTCGCCTAATAGCCGCCCTTCTGTCATCGGACATGGTTATTCGTCCTTGAACGGATCATATGGGTCCTCGTTGAAAGCCCCAAGCAGCTCCTCCTCAATGTCATCCTCGTCGTCTGGGCTGGGTTCCCAAAACCAATCCTCATCCATGCCATCCCAGTTCCGATCATCATAGAGCTCGGGTAGCGGGCCCTCATAGTCCTCTAGAACTGTATACTCCCTTGTCCTCAGTTTCTGACTATCGTGGTCAAAAGGTACACTAACGACGTTAGATGGGCAGACTTCGACGATTATCAGCCGGCCGCCGCTAGCATAACCGGCAGCATACTCTAAGGTACCGACGTGTAAGCCCCTGCTACAAGCTACCTCGGGGTTCCACTCGACATCGTCTAAGTCCATCGTAATGGTATTGCCCAGACTATTGTCAAACCTACCGGTATAGATGTCCTTATAGTCGTTCCTGACACCTTTGTACCCTAGGAACGTACCGCGTTCTGTGATAGGCAAGTTGTTATGCTCTAGGAACCGGTAGAGATCGGCAATAGCTGCCTGTAGCGGGTTCTGTAGCAGCCGCCTGGTAAAGTTGATCAGTGGTTGGGCCGGCAGGCCTGCGGCCATGAACTCTACTACCTTGGAAGCGACCAGGTTGCCAATGGTCTTGCCGTGGTAGAGTAGGTAGCCACGTTCAACCGTAAAGTCAGAGCCCAAATAAACCTGGGCTGAGTGGGGGGTTACAATGGTTTGCTTCAGCCGATCGTAATCTCCAGAATTGAGTAAGTCTACACAGGTCTGGAAATTTCCAGCCCCTGCGGTGATTGTGATTGGCTCTTCTCCAGGCCAGGCTAACGTCAGTGATTCGTTAGTTCGTATGTAAGTTGGTTTCATCTCTTTCTCTGTATAACATTTCTACGAGTGCTAGGGCCTCTGCCCTGTCGGGTTGCCACCTTTCTAGCCTTTTTCCCAAGTCCTCTAGGGCCTTGGTAGTAGGCGAGTGTGCGTCTGGCATCCGATAGCCCAAAAGTGCCCTAATCGCCTCAATGAAGGCCGTGGCCCCTTTAGGCTTTTGGGCCTGTAGCCTGCGGATTTGCCAACTGGTTCTTATGGCTTGTCGGATAACAGGCGGTAGGCCATCCCCTGGCTCTAAAAGGCCCAAAAGCCTAGCCAGGGGGCTGTCGAATCTGCCGAGCGGTACTGCTGCCGGGTCCTGCTGTACAAATTTACCGTAGGAGGTGGTCAGTGACTCTAAGCTAACTACCCAATCGGGTACTCTGTACTGGTATTCCCTAGGGGCCAGCACGACTTTTTTTCCCTCATACTGGGGCCACCAGCCTGTGGCATACATGTGGGCTACTACCCCCCGTACGACGGCCTCCTGCTGACCTTGACCGAACCGGAAAACAAGGGAGTTAGGGGGGAGGCTCTCCAACCTGAGCTTCTCTTTGGTCCATTGCCCCTGGCCAAAGACTCCTACGGTACACTCAACACAGCGAGTGGTCTGAGCCTTTACCCTACCGGTCCGGGTTATTATCGTGAATCTTTCTGGGGCCCCAAAGAACTCGATGATGGTATCTTGTTCGTCCTGAGGAATAGCCGTGTTGCTTTTGTGATCGTGGCTACTAATTTTCGAGACGATCAGGCAGCGGTGGCCCCCCGCGAGCTTCTTACAGTAATCACTACCCCTGCCCGTCGCGTTGAGGTAAATAGGAATTTCGCTTGGTGGCCCCCAGGCCGCTAAATTGTACTCCTTGACAACCTGGCCAACGCTAGAGCGACGGCCTCGGTACGTATTGGGAGTCTGGATCTCGATACGAGTGTCTAAAGGGCCTGCTAGGGAGCTAAGGTCTTTGCCCTGCCACTGGCCTACCCAGTGGCCCCTTCCTAGAAAGTCTCTAACACGTTGAGCAATCGTACCCTGCTGGGCTATTAGGGCTTCAAAGGCAGTTGGGGCCTGGTCTACAGCGACCTGTACCTGCCCTAAAGCGGTAGCTACACCTTCCGCCCGTAGATCGCGGATGCAGTCCATCGTTTTTTTAGTAAGCTGGACGGTCTCTCGGTTCGCGGCGATGTCGACAGCGCCTATATCGGTAAAGACCACGAAGTTCCCATTGAATTCAATTTGCCCATAGGGTAGGGTATAGGTTACTCCCCCCATAACCAGCTTTGAGGCGCCCCCATAGGAATTGGGGTCGAGCCAGAACCGAGGGGTGAGCTTGATATAGCACACTCGGTTCCGAGCCTCTAGTGGTGAGCCATTTACTAAAGGAGTTGGGCTCATGAAGGCCAAGCGATCCCCAACCGTTTGCTCGAACTTATGGAAATCCCCTTGGGTGGCTACAGGTACTAGGATCTCAACACCCGGCTCCTCCTCAGTAGGCTCCTCCGCAATCTTGGCTATCTTCCCGACACCGGTTTCGTCTATGTAGCATTGATAGGTAGACTTGATGTTCTGATAATAGGAGATTACTGAGAAGGCATCTACGTAGGCGAAGGCCGCTTTGCTGCCGATGCCCATACAACCGATATAGGCATTGGAGTCTCGTTTTGTGGAGCTACCGTAGAACCTATAGATGGAGTAGATATCTTCTTCGGATAGGCCTGGGCCGTAGTCTCGAACTCTAAAGAACTGGGACAGTGGGGTTGGTAGGGAGATGTCAATGGGCCTATCGGGTGTTCCAGCGGCTACGTGGGCATCTAGGGCATTGGAACTATACTCCCGCACCACAGCCAGAATCTTATCTGTGTACAGCTGGTTGCGTAGGATGTTAAATACGTAAGGCAGCCCCTCCTGGTCTATCGAGAAAAAGGCCTCTTGGGTTATACCGTCTGTCTCTACTTTTCTGCCAGTTGAAGTAATCATAAGACCAAAAGTGTTTTCGTTATGGCCTACTAACCTATAGAGGTCAGTGCCGTGAAGGGGGCGAATGGTCGACGCGACTCCGGTCGCTACTTCCGCCAGTGAGCGGCTCTAGCAACACTAACTTCTACCGGGCACGTGTAACCTATAGCCTCAGAACCTGTTTTAACCATGATTTCTGCTAAGGTCTCTAAAGCAACATCTAGCACATCCAATCTAGCCATAAAGACGATCTCATCGTGGACGTTTAGCAGGATGTGTACGAGGTCGGGCCACCTTTGGTCTATAACCTCCTGAAACTCGATCATGGCCCGTTTGATAGCGTTAGCATTTACCGATTGGCAGTGGAAGTTGACGGCCTGGCGCTGGGCATGGGCCAGTTCCTTCTTGTAGTCCGAGCGCCATTTGGGGGGTATATTGAAGTGCCGGCGCCTACCCCCACAGCTCTCGACGTA
>ERZ1292623.4225-Hain-H51-01um-R1-4225-length-11851-cov-9_pt1 | contig 11851 bp, 4 predicted proteins | sample MGYA00564398_ERZ1292623 | MGnify/ENA primary metagenome ERZ1292623 (study PRJEB36523, sample SAMEA6512633) | groundwater metagenome | collected 2019-01-07 | study: AquaDiva: Metagenomics assemblies of 32 groundwater samples | reverse complement strand
CAGGGAATTTATAGATTCAGTTTTACTCCTGCTGGAAGCTCAATAGCGTCGACGATTTATGAAATCGATACGAATAACGCAAATGTTCAGAAAGGCATGTTGAGAATTTATGAAAGCGTATCTGCTTCTTATCCTGTAATTGCTGGTGGGACTTCTTATAGAAAGACAGATGTAATCGGGACTATTTTACCACCGTCTACTTATGCGACTTCTGCAATAACGAATTCCTTTACCCATTCTCTTTTGAATAATCTTCTAACTTTAGATTATGTTCAAACTTATGAAGGAATAACTTTGCAAAAAAAATATGAAATAATGCTTTATGGAAAAACAATCGTTATCAGAACAAGGGCTGTAAACCCTTCTTCGTCGCCAAATGGGAATTATGCTGGTTTTGCTTTTGACAGAACAGAATCAACTGAAAATCCTGTGAGCATTTCTACTCCTTATATGGAATGGGCACCCATAATGAAGTTTGATCCTGGATACTTTATGAACACATATATTGATGTCACTAGAAGCCACTCTAATAAAATTATTTCTGGCTCTGTCGGTGTTCCATATTCTGGCTCGCCACAAACGTCCATGTATAATTTTTATTCTGTGAGATATATTGCTGGCGAGAACAACCGCTACGAGCCGCTTGATGAAACTGCATATGTAACTGTGAGCAATCAGATAGAGGATTTGTTTATAAAAAATAGAAATTCTGTTTCGCCTTACAGGCAGGATTTGAGCAAGAGAGTTGTCTTTGATAATTGGCGGACATATAGCTGGCCTGAACTTTCTGGAAATAATTATTTTCAAAAATTAAAAAGCATGATACAAATATTGAATAATTATGGAATGAAAGATATTGCTGTTGTTGTCCACATATGGCAGTGGGGGGGAGGACAGTTAAGTAGTTATGACTGTGCTTATCCTTCTTTTTATCCTGCAAATACTAATTATGGAGGCGGTGCAGGAATTATTGATGTGATTAATACTGCAAAGTCTTTTGGATATTTAATTGGATTACATGAAAATTACTATCAACTGCATTTGAACAGCCCGTTGTGGGATCCTGTTAATGTTGCGCGAAATCCTGACGGCACACTTACTTTAGGAGAGATAGAATTGTCCTGTCCTGGATTTGAGCAGTCTTATGTTTCCGCCGCAGAAAAACGAGTTCCCTTCGGGCTTTTGGAGGGAAATTTGATTAAACAGAATTATGATACAGATGCTGTTTTTACGGATGTTACTAGTTCTTCATCTTTGGATAAAATAAATTATGGAATTAATTCACAGTCGTTTACGCTGAAAGACGTTTATCTACAGAGTTTGCAGCTGGATAACCAGCAGAAAAATATTTATCAAGGTCCGCTTTTTGGGGAGGGCAGACCTACTGCTTTTTCCTCGCTTATTTATCAGGCTGGTTATGTTGATGGAGTTGAAGCTGAAATTGTTAATGGAGATAATTCTTTGCTTATTCCAGACTATGAGCTGAAAAATATCAAGCCGTTGATGGCAAATCAAGGAATGGGATATCATGGACGATGGGCCGCGTCGGGAACGTTCCCTCAAATTGAAAATATAGATCCTTCAACTTTTAATTTTGATCATTATATAGCCTGGCAGATTGCACACGGGCATACTGGTTTATTAGGAGAAGCTACTTTTGGAGGTATAAGCGCCACGTTTAATAAATTTATGAGATATTGGATTGAGGAATATTACCAATTTAGAGATTTGCAAGAGCAATATCTTTCCAGCGACGTTATTTCTATTTTATATAAAAATCCTTCTGGACAGATGGTTGATTTGTCTGAAGCGATTAGGCAGAATTTGGATTTTACTAAATCTCAACTTAAAATAGATTACTCAAACGGTTTAGTGATTTATGTTAATGGGCATGATAATGAAATTTGGGATATTATTCATGGAGGGATTACTTATTCTCTTCCTCCGAGAGGATGGTTTTTTGAGAGTCCTGTGAATAATTTGATTGGATATAGCGCGCTTGTTAATTTAGATAATAGTCCGAGCTCTGCAGGAACGAGAGTTGATTTTGTTAAGTCGGATAATTATGTTATGGTTGATCCGCGCGGAGTGCAAATTAATTTTGGAAATTATTTTGGGCAAATTGTTAATACTAATAGAATGAAAGTTGTTAGACCAAATGGATGGAGTCTGACAGAGCTGGACTCTGGAGGTTTTGCTCTTGTTGATCCTGTTAGTTGCGTTGATGGCGACGCTGATGGTTACAGCATGCAAGGCGGTGGGAGTTGTTGTGGTGTGGGTGGGGCGCAAACTTGCGGCATTTTGACTGACTGCAATGACAACAATGCTGCGATAAATCCTGGCGCTGCGGAAATTTGCAATGATTTAGTTGATAATAATTGCAATACTTTTATTGATTGCAGCGATAATTCATGCGCTGCGAGTCTTTATTGCACGGCGCCGGCTGCTCCTGATTTGTTTACTGCTGGACTGGGTTGATGAATTTTTGCTTGACTTTTTTGAGTAGGAATTATTAAAAAGATAAAATACTTGGAAGAGTGGATGGTAAAGTGTCTGTTTGTGCTGTTGTTTTTAATCTTTTTTTCTTATAGTGTTTTTGCGCAACAAATTTCTGTTTCTTTGGGGCCTGAAGAAATTGTTTTTGATTGGACAACGCAGAAATGTGTCAATGATGATATTCCTGATACGCCGGCAAGGGCGTTTAGAGATGTTAATGGGAATATACAATTGATATCAACTCATTTTACTAATAGAAGATTTATTGGGAGTAGTCTTGATACTGTTGCACATGCTTGCCCGGTTTTGCTAAGCTCAAGTTTAGATTCAAATCCCTCGCAATACGATGATCATGAATGGCTTGCGTCTATTTATACTTTAGACGGGCAAACTATTTATGGGTTAGTTCATAATGAGTATCAAGGTTATCTTTACAATACTTGCCCGAGCTATGCGTCTTGCTGGTACAATGCGATAACTTCTGCAGTTTCTACAAATGCTGGTGCGAGTTACACGCAAGCGACTGCGCCTAATCACTTAGTTGCCTCAGTGCCTTATCAATATGTAAATAATGTTGGATTTCCTTACGGCTATTTTGCTCCAAGTAATATTATCTATAAGGATGGGTATTACTACGCGTTTATGCAAATTGAACAATATCAGTCACAACCTTGGGGAGTATGTCTTATGCGCACTCAAACGCTATCTAATCCATCTAGCTGGATGTTCTGGGATGGCTCTGGGTTTACAAACACTCCTATAAATCCATATACTACTCCTGTGACAAATGTTGCGAGCCATTTATGCCAGCCAGTTTCTCAGCAGAATCTTAATAAAATTATTGGCAGCGTTACATATAATAATTATCTTGGAAAATATATTATGGTCGGAGTTCACCAAACTTCCAATGCTGTTGCTGATTCTGGATTCTTTTATTCGCTGTCTGACGATTTGATAAATTGGGGGCCTCCACAGTTGTTGATGACAGCGATTCTTCCTTGGATGCCCGAATCACAAGGAGCTGGTGGCGGGCAATATCAATTGTATCCCGTGTTGCTTGAAGAGACTTCTTCCAGAAATTTTGAAGTAACTGGGCAGATGCCTTATTTATATTATGCGAAAAAGAATCCTAATAGCGTAGAGCCAAGTCTTGATAGAGACTTGGTGAGGAGAAGACTTACTTTTACGGTTGGTTTGCCGCCGGCTGCGCCATCTGGGCTTGGAGCTATTTTAGGATGAAAAGTATTATAAACAAAACTGATTTGAGAGTAGGGATGAAAAAAAGAGATGTTTCTTATTTAGTTATTTTTATTTTGTTGATTGTTGCTGCTGGTCTTGCTTACTTTTATTTTAGAGATGGGCTTGATGTGAGGCTTTCTCCGACTAATGTTATTCTGACTTGGACGGATAATGCTAATAATGAAGATGGATTTACTGTTGAGAGAGATATTGTTGGTACTTTTACTAATCCTACTGTTGTTCCAAGCTGTAACGTTGGGTCGAGTGCAGGGGTTGGACTTCAGGTGACTTGTAGCGAACCATTGTCTGGGCTTGCTTTAGCTACGACTTATTATTATAGAGTTAGAGCTTATAATATAAATGGTCCTAGTGGTTGGTCAAATAGTTATTCGGTAGAGACATTATGGGGGCAGTGCGATCCTGGACCTCCGACGGCGCAGACATCAAGTTGCAGTACGCCTGGAAATCCTTTGATTGGAGTTTGTCAAGTGGGAACGCGAACTTGTCAGCCTAATGGAGCTTGGGGTTCTTGTGTCGGAGAGGTTTTACCCGGAGTTGAAAATACTGTTGCTACGTGTACTGACGGTTTAGATAATGACTGCGATGGATTATTTGATTGCTCTGATTCTGACTGCACTGGGATTGCTTCTTGCGCTTGCGTGCCGAATACGCCGACAGCTTGTTATACTGGGGCGCAAAATGTTGGAGTTTGTGCGGGTGCTACTAAAATCTGCAATGCACAGGGAACTGGTTACGGGGTTTGCAGTGTAGTGCCTTCTGCGGAGATTTGCAATGGTCAAGATGATGATTGCGACGGATTTACCGACGAAGATCCGAATAATTCAAATAATCCTTTGACTCAAACTTGCAGTACGCTTGGAAATCCTATTGGAGTTGGTGAGTGTCGAGCGGGAACGCAGACTTGTGGGAGCGGGGCTTGGGGTGCTTGCGCAGGAGAGACTTTCGCTAGTCTAGAAATTTGCACTGGTGGATTGGATGAAGATTGTGATACATACTATGATTGTAATGATATTAATTCGTGTGCTACAAGTCTTTATTGCACGGCGCCGGCTGCTCCTGATTTGTTTACTGCTGGATTGGGCTGATTAGCTTTTGCTTTAGTTTTTTGAGGAAGAATGAGAAAGGTTAAAAATAAGGAAGATTTTGGGAAGAGTATGAGAAAAAAAGTTAGGAATTATTTATTTTTGCTTTTTTTGCTAATTGCTATTTTGATTTATTTTTTAGCAACATTTGATATTGAAATTGAGAAGAAAGGATTTTCTATAATGCTTTCGCCGACGGAAGTTATTTTCAACTGGATTGATAACTCTAATACTGAATCTGGTTTTATTATTGAGGGAAGCCTTAATTCTAATTTTGCTCCTGGAACTATTTTTCCGGTTTGTAATGTTGGATCTAGTGCTGGAACTGGACTTCCGGTGACTTGCAGTCTTTCTTTGAGTGGGCTGACTGTGGGAAATACTTATTATTTTAGACTTTGGGCTTGGAATTCATACGGGAATAGTCCGGAAGTGACTGCTTCTGTGATAATTCCTCCGCAGTGCGCTGATACTTTTGATAATGATAACGATGGCGCGACGGATTATCCTGCTGACTTTTCTTGTTTGAATGCTCTTGATGATAACGAAGCGACTCCTTTAGCGCAGTGCCAGGATGGAGTTGATAACGACGGAGACAGTTTGATAGACTATCCTCAAGATACTGGATGCAATAGCGCGCAGGATAATGACGAATATAATGCACTGTTGGTTGCCTGTGGGAATAATATTATTGAACAGGGAGAGGGCTGTGACGATGGAAATGTTATCTCAAATGATGGGTGCTCTTTTGCTTGTGTTGTTGAGTCGGGGTGGATATGCGCTGGCGAGCCAAGTAATTGTGTGAGAACACAATGCAATAATAATTTGGATGATGACGGCGATACATTTATGGATTATCCTGCTGATGCTGCTTGCGCCAATATTAATGATAATAACGAAGGCATTTTGGGGGCGACGGCTGTTTGCGGGAATAATATTTTTGAGAATGGTGAGAGTTGCGATGGCACAGGTTATTCTATTTGTTCTTCTGGCGTTGCTTGCACCACTCTTTGTAGTTGTCAGCAACAGTGCACTCTTGGGGCTACGTTGTCATGCACTGTTTCAGGACAGCAAGGTGTTTGTGCCACGGGACAGCAGACTTGTGTTTCTGGTTCTGGCGGGAATGTATATGGGTCTTGTACGCAGACTGTTCAGCCGACGACAGAAGTTTGCGGAAATGGTGATGAAGATTGCGACGGGCAGACTAATGAGGGATTGAATTGTGATGTGGCTCCTACTGGGGGCGGAGGTGGCGGAGGTGGCGGAACAGCAGGCACGTTCACTTGGACGAGGACGACTGATTTGAGCAATACTGAACTGCCGCAGTCACTTGTTTTTGATTTGGCTCAACGTGAAAGACTGAAAGTTAATATAAGCGGTGTGAATTATTTTGTTGGAGTGAAATCTAAATCTGGAAGCAAGGCAGTTGTTGAAGTAAGTACTGCTCCAGTACAGAGCTTTAATTTGGGGGTTGGCGAGAGCCATGTTTTCAATATTGCTGGAGGAAGGACTTTGACTATTAAAGTTGTTGAACTTTTGGCTGGGAATAAATTTAGGATTGAATTGTTGAGAGTCGTTGATTTTGTCTTTAAGGAATGCAATGATTTGAATGATAATGATCAAGATGGGAGAACTGATTTGCAAGATGCTGGATGCAGTAACGCTACTGATGACGATGAGAGTGATGAAGTTGTTTCTGAAACGTCAGACGATGAGACTCAAGAGCGCGAAGCAAGACGGATTGTTTTTTGGATTGTTGTTTCTGTTCTTAGTTTAGGAATATTGACTTTAGTTGCTTTGGTTCTGCGAGCTTCAAAAATTAAGAATCGGTTTGCTGAACTGGTCTCAAAAGTATAATGTCTTATCTGGAGAAACTTAATAAATGCGGCTGGCTTTTTTGGATGGAGGTTTTTGGTTAAAATGCATTTGAGTAAAAGAAGATTATTGATTTTGTTTTTGGTAGTTACAGTTTTACTGATTTTTGTTTTTTTTACTTTTTTACTTTTTTTTAAAAATGTTTTTTTTGCGCCTGTTTCGGTGATTCCTCAGAATTTGGTGGAGATTGAGGTTGCTGATACGGTTGGTGCTGTAGGTGATCGGTGGATTAGAACAGGAATCCCTCTTCCTGAAGGAAATGGTTTGGATAACGCGATTAACGTGCGAGTTTTACAATACAATCCTGTTACGAGTCAGTATACTGAAGTATATTCTGATGTCTGGACGCAGACTATGCGACCTTTGCAGAATGAGCTATGGTGGATTGGCTTGACTTTTAAGGCTGAGAATTTACAACCAGGTGAAGAACGAATATATTATGTTGACTATGGTTTTTCTGTGGTGAGAAGTGACCCGCCTCAGTCGCTTGTTATTACGGGAGGGACAGGAAATTATTATTCTGTTAATACTGGCAATGGACATATTTTTGAACTTAATCAGCAAGGGTATGATATTTTTAGAAGAGTATCTGTTAATGGTCAGGATATCATCGCGCCCAATTCTTTAGGGGGTCTAGAAATAAAAGATAGCGCGGGCATTATATATTCTACGCGTAATGATGTGCCTACAATAGTAATTGAAGAATCTGGGAATGTGCATGCTGTATTTCGTATAGAGGGATTTTTCCGAGATGCTTTGGGAAATCCGTTTGTAGGATATGTCGCGCGCATGATTATTTACAATGATGGGAAAGTTGAGCTGCCTTTTGTTATTCAAAATAAAGGGCCTATTGACAGAAACGTAAATGGAAATCATAAAAGATTCAAGGATTTCAGTGCTGTTCTTAATTTAAATATGGCAAGCCAGAAGAATCTGATGCTGACTGAATTTGTTTCTCCTATAGCTTATACTACTGAAAGTTATACTGCTTATCAGGACTTTAATTTTATCAATAATGATTTTGATGCCTTAACTGCTGGTCAAGACCCAACTCCCGGCAATATGATTGATAACTTTTATGTTAGGGTTGTCGGGCCGAGCGAGGCTACTTTATATTTTCAACAGAATGAACCTGAAACACAGAGTGGGACCAGGTCTGATGGGTTAATTGCTATTAGCGACGGAACGAAGAAGTTTTCTTTATCTGTTTTTGACTTTTGGAAACAGAGTCCAAAGATGTTGAAAGTGCAGGGAAATTCCGTGAGAATAGGATTACTTCCAGAAGATTCTTCGCAGAATTATCTCGTTCATGACCAAGGGCCTATTTTGAAAACTTATGCGAGCAATCCTGCACGTTATGATCACTTGACATACTCTTCTTCGAGTGTTTATAATCAGCATGCGGCTATTGACGAGGGAAATTATATCATACATACTGCAACACAGGCTTATGAAAAACTTATCTTTGATTTTTCTTCAGGCGTTCTTATCGATACTAATGAGATACAATTTGCCCGAGGAGCACAGGAACAAATAGTTGGTTTGGCGCAGCCTTCCTATTATAGAACTTCTAAGGCATTTGCTAATAAATTTCGCTATGTCGAAGATTTAGACTGGAGCCAGTATGGTTTTAGTCAGCCGCTCGTTGATGCTGGAAATAAATTGGATTCGTGGGGCAAGGCATTATGGGATGAAAATTATGCTACTAATCCTCCGTTTTCAGGATATCCATATCAGAAATTTACTTTTTTGAATAGACTAAAGATGGGGACTAGTTTGTCTGGAGAGTTTGGAATCCCGCATTACGGGTGGCTTTACAATGGGCAATTGTTTTGGCAGGGGGAAGGGTGGATGAATAATGGATTTGGTACAGTCACAGGTTTTATGGCTGTGCTTATGAGGACGCGTGATCATCGGGCTTGGAGTTTGTTTAGCAATATTGTTTTGCATAATTCTTTAGATGCTGTTTATGTGTGGAATACTCCCGACGATAATGGCGCAGGAGCTACTCGTCATGAGAAGGGTCAGCCAGTTCTTGGTTTTTTTCAAGACAGCAACTCAATTAATTCTCCGAGACATCAATGGGAAGACGGTATCGCATGGGCAAAACTTATCACAGCTGATGATATGATAAAAGAGTCTATTTTATATTCTGCTGTTGATTTTGCTTCAGGCTATCCATTTGGACCTGTTGGAACTGCCGGAAGAAAAATTGAAGTGCCTATGAGCAATACAGAGGATTTAATCAGCCCGATAGGACCTCAATTGCTTAATCTTGTGAGTTATTATCAACTAACAGGGGATCCTACTTATGTTAATGTGGCGAAAGAGTATTTGAAAGCTTTCAAAGTAATTATGGAAAAGTGCGAGGCTTCTTTCGGAGTTAAAATAATAGTCTCTCCGTCGCAAAATCAGTTTGTTCTTCCCAGCGGTCTGACTTCTACAAATGGTGTTGCAGGTACTTATACAAATCAGTACAACTGCGCAAATCCTTCAAATAACAATATTATTCAAGCATTCACAACATCTTATACTTTGATTAGTGCTATTGAGATTTTAGAGGCTGATAAACAGATAACGGGGCAATATGATACTGCTCTTAAAGATTTTTTTATTGACGCCTTTGATGATTACTACACTTATTTAGTTGAGCCTTATATAAATCCTGTGGAACCAGCTATTGGTACTCCTTATAGCCCTCCTTATCTGTATAATTATTTCCATATCAAGGTGGTTGGTGCTCCTCCACCATCCAGCGCTACTTATGGTAGTTGTGTTGGTCCCAATGCATTGCCTGATCCAGATTATGTTATTTACCTTTGTTCTCGTGGTGAAGTTGGCGCCACTGAAATGTTTGGCGGGGTAATACTGCCATGGCTTTCTTATCAGACCAATGATTTTTCTTATCTTAATTATGCCTCTGTTCTTGTCAAGTCTTTACTTTTATATAGAGGTGGGCCTCCTTCTCCGTTGTATGGTGTTCCGAGCAGTTATAGTTATGTTGCATGGAGACATCCTGGATTAGGTTTGGCAGATGTAAAGTTAGCTATTCCTTGGTTGTGGAGATTCTTGCCATTTTGGGGCGTGAAAAGTGGTGTGATTTCTAACGAATTGTTTGTGAATGTAGATTGTTCAACTCTTGGTGGGATTGAATGTGCAACTAATCAGGTTTGCACTGTTCCGACTCAACCGGCACTAGGTACTTCTGCTTGTTGTGTTCCTGCAAGCTCGTGCATTGCTGATGTTATTCCGCCGAATATTGTTGGCTCAATAAGCCCTAATTTTCCGTTGTATATTTCTACTGCAAGTTTTACTTTGCAGTTTACAAATAATGAGCAGAGTTCTTGCAGATATGATACTTCTGCAAACGGAGCTAATCTTGATTATAATAGTATGAACTCTGCAAATTCTTTCACGACTTCTAATGGGTTGTTTCATCAGAAAGTTTTTAGTTCTTATAATAGTATTACATTTCCTTTATCACTTTCTTCTTATCCTTCTGGACTTTCTATGGAATTTTATATTTCCTGCGTTGATGACCCTGCTCCCGGGAATGTTATGTCTCCTTCGGTGTTGCATACTGTTGTGATTAATGGGCCCGACACGACGCCTCCGCAAATTTTTGTTTCTTCTGTTTTGCCGCAGTCGGACAGCGTTTCTTTTGTTTGGACAACTGACGAACTTGCAACTACTGAAGCGAGTGCGCAGTCTGGAATTGGTCTGCCAGTTATTACGCAAGATCCGATGCTTACGATTTTACATTCTATTACTTTGAATGGCTTGTTGCCAAGCACCGTTTATAGTTATACAATTACGAGCTCTGATTTTGATCAGAATTCAGATACTGAAACTGGAAATTTTATCACTTCTCCAGATGCTGTGAGTTTATCTTTTAATGTTTTGGCTTCTACTCCTGGGGATGCTGGAATGGCGGTTATTTTTCAAGAAGGATGGAAGCAACATTATCATGCGCCGGGTTGTGCTGTAGGATATTCTGGAAGTTTTGATACGCGCTGTTTGTTGTATTTTGATTTGTCTTCTGTTCCTAATTCAATTATAAATCTTGCTGCTAATTTGCATTTAGAAATTGGCAGCGTTTCTCCTTCGGGAACTCAGACTAAAAATGTTGACATTTATCCTTTGACGCAGATTTTTGGATATTCTTCGTGGCCTCCTGCTGGAAATGGAGGCTCTAACGGAGGAAATAATGGTGGGACTGCGGCGGCGAATGGGCAAGCTGATTGGATTCATGCTCTTCACAGTGCGACTTCTTGGGCTATACCTGGAGGAGATTATAATTCCAATCAAGTTGTTTCGCAGTCTTTTAGTACAGCTGTTGGAAATCCTGTTGATGTTGATGTGACATCTTTGGTTTTGCCTTGGATTTCTAATTCTTTGCAAAATTATGGAATGTTATTGACTTCAGCTGGAACGCCTAATGTTGGATTTGAGGTCGGTGCATGGGGAGATTCTGTGCCGACGCTGACGATTACAGGACAGACTGTTTCTCCATCTTCCTGTGTAGCTTCCGGAGCAGTTGCTTGCAATACTGAACAGCCGGGAAATTGTGCTGCTGGGACACAAACTTGCGTTGGTGGGCAATGGAGTTTGTGTGCTCCAATCAGCTCTTCATGTGGCGGAGCTGTTCCTCAACCACCTTATGGATTTCAGGCAAACGTTGTTTAGAGAACTTTGATTTTTGCAAACGTTGTTTAGAAAAGAGTTTTTTGCGAGCTGCCTATTATTTTTTCAACTGATGTGTTAAAGAAAGAAAGGAGCGAGTCAGCTATTGGAGTTATTTGTTTATTTATGTAGTGCTCATAATCTATTTTGTGCTTGAGTTTTTGTATTGGCTCTGGTCCATTTACAGTGATGTAGTATTCAATTATATTTGATTCTAATTTGTCTAATTGCCTTGCTGCCTTGACATGTGGAGGAGTTGTTTTAGTGTATTCTTTCAAATCTTTTCTAATTGATTTTCTGTAAATTAGTTTCTTATCCATTTTTCCTTCGCGTAAATTTTTGATATAGTTTTTGATGAAATTAATTGGGTCTTCTTTGTGGAAAATTTTATTTAGTAGTTCAAGCTGGAATTCTTTTGCGGCGTCAGTCCAGTCGCCGCGTATTGCTTCAAGACCTGT